>MDSX01103306.1_pt1 | contig 10209 bp, 7 predicted proteins | sample 811141 | NCBI WGS metagenome assembly MDSX01 (sample SAMN05326642, study PRJNA326480) | marine metagenome | isolation source: seawater | place: Atlantic Ocean: South East | collected 2010
GCGGGGAGTGCAGTGATTCAAATTATGACACAGAAGCAACATGTGGTACGTGCCCCGCTGACACTAACAAAGACAGCTCTACAACATGTGTAGATACATGTTACGACTACAGCAGTTCCACGAAGGTGTTTAGCGGCACCACTTGTTCAAGTGTAGCGGATTGCGAGAACAAGTGTTCCAACGATCTTACATGTGAAGGGCACACTGCTCAATGTAGTTTTACCGACAAAACGACGGAGGTGACGTGCGGGGAGTGCACTCTTTCTGGTACGACTGAAGTGACCTGCGGGACATGCAACGGTGATAATAGCAAAACCACCTCGACAACATGCTTTACTTCGTGCAGTGATTCAAGTTATGACTCGGAAGCAACATGTGGTACGTGTCCTGCTGACACTAGCAAAACTAGTGATTCAACATGCGTCGATACCTGTTACGACTACACTGACTCCAGCAAGATATTCGGTAGCACCAGTTGCTCGTCGGAAGATGATTGCAGGGATAAGTGTACCGACGCGCAAAGTTGCGAAGGCTTTACTGGCACGTGTAGTCTTAACTTGGCTACTTGGGATGGTACACAGGAGACATGTGGTACTTGCTCTGATTCTTCGTTTTCCAGTTCTACGACATGCGTTAGTGTATATAGTTTAAATGATGATTCGAGATGGGCTCCAATGTCAATAACTACTGCAGCTCAATGTCAAGCATATGCGGATGCAACGCCTGGTTCGACTTGGATAGGTACGATCGAAGAAAATACGAATCCAAAAGGATGCATTAGGGCTAACGGGGGAAACACATATTTTAATATAGATGACGATAATTATGGCGGGCGAGACTCTTGTGGGTGTGGAGGTTATGGGTGTCCCCGTTATTATGACTGTGTAGAATTAGAAACTGCTCGAACATGGACCAGCACTGCCCTTAGCTACGCCTACGGAGACGAAACTGCCTCGTCTGGTGGTACGTCACAATTGCGGAGAGAGATCCCATGCAATAAGTGTTACGACTACAGTACCTCCAGCAAGGTGTTTAGTGGAACCCAATGTTCAGGCATAGGTGATTGCGAGCAAAAGTGTACCGATGATACAAATTGTAAAGGGTACACTGTCGCATGTAGTTTAACCGACAAAGCGACAGAAGCAACATGTGGTACGTGCGATGATTCAAATAAACTCAGCTCCACAACATGTGTGGATACGTGTTACGACTACGGTAGTTCCAGCAAGGTGTTTAAATCAGATGGTACTAATGGCGGGACTTGCTCAAGTGTAGCCGATTGCGAGGACAAATGTTCCAACGATCTTACTTGTGAAGGGCACACTGCCGCATGTAGTGTTACCGACAAAACGACACAGGAAACATGTGGTACATGCGATGACACTTTCAGTGGTAAAAGACCTGGACTTATACTTACAGCACCAACCAGTTCCTCAACATGCGTCGATACGTGTTACAACTACGGCACCAACACTAAGATATATACTAACGATTGTGCGAATAATAATGCAGCAGTGCAAAATGGTGGTATGTTATGTGGTGGTACTTGTTCAAGTGTAGCCGATTGTAAAGAAAAATGCACAAATACCCCCCTTTGCGGAGGCTTTTCTGAAGTTGATGGTAGCTGGCAGTATGGATACTGGGATCCGTATGGGGGGCCGAATTACGACGGGCTCAACACAGCTGGTACAAATTATTATCGTGAGGTGGCTAGTCACTGTGGTAATTTTTGTGCCACTACTAGCAAAACCACAAAGGCGGAGTGTATAGCGATGACTGCTCATACCATTACAACATCTACAAATAACCCAAACGAGGTGTATGCTATTGATGTGGATGGCGATGGAGACATGGATGTCTTAAGTGCATCTCAAAATGATGATAAAGTTGCGTGGCATGAAAACGATGGTGCTGGTACATTCACTACACATACCATCGCGACATCGGCGGATGGTCCATTATCCGTATATGCTGCTGATGTGGATGGTGATGGGGACATAGATGTCTTAAGTGCATCTTTTAACGACGATAAAATTGCATGGTATGAAAACAATGGTCAAGCTAACCCAACATTCACTACTCATACCATTTCGACCAATTGCGATTTTGCAAGAGCAGTATATGCAGCTGATGTAGATGGAGATGGGGATATGGATGTATTAAGTGCGTGTCAATGGGACAATAAAATTGCATGGTACGAAAACAATGGTGCTGAATCATTTACGGAGCATGTCCTTAGCACATCGTCGAACAGAGCATGGGATGTGGCTGCTGTCGATTTGGATGGCGATGGGGACATAGATATATTAGGTTCATCATATTACGACGATAAAATTAGATGGTATGAAAACGATGGTGCTTCTGACCCTACATTTACTACCCATACCCTTAGTACATCGGCGGATGAACCAAGAGCAATATATACCGCTGATGTAGATGGCGACGGGGACATGGATGTCCTAAGTGCATCTTATGCTGATAATAAAATTGCATGGTATGAAAACGATGGTGCTTCTGACCCTACATTTACTGCTCATACCATTACGACATCGGCGAATGAGGCAATTTGGGTGCATGCTGCCGATGTAGATGGAGATGGGGATATGGATGTATTGAGTGCGGAAAATGATTGGTATAATCCTCCTGGAAGTAAGTTAGTATGGTACGAAAACGATGGTAGTGAATCATTTACGGCTCATACCATACATAGTCAACATGGTGGAAACATAAATTGCGTGGTTGCAGCTGATGTAGATGGCGATGGTGTTCTGGATGTCATTGGTTCAGCTGAATATGACGATAAACTTACATGGTATGAAAACCATGGCCCATGGTACCCTGCAACACCAGCTTCAAGAAGATTTGAACGATCTTGGACCGCTGATACATGGAATAGCAATCTAGGTTCTGTGTATGCCTACGGACCTGAAACTGCTTCGTCTGGTGGTACCTCGCAAGTGCGTAGTGTGGCCAGCAGTTGTGATGGTGTACCAGCTTCAAGAAGATTTGAACGATCGTGGGATGCTGCTACATGGGTAAATATTGGTTCTCAATTTGCCTACGGACCTGAAACTGCATCCAGTGGCGGGACCTCGCAAGTGCGTAGTGCAGCAACTACCTGTAGTAGTTCAAGAACCTTTGAAAGATCTTGGTCTGCATTGACGTGGACAGAGCGGGATTGGACTACAGCATGGACCGTGGGAACTTGGCATAGCAATCTAGCTTCTCCGTATACTTACGGCCCAAAAACTGCAGACACTGGCGGTACCTCAGAAGAACGTAGTGAGGCCAGTAGCTGCAGTGGCATACCAGCTTCCAAAAGATTTGAACGATCTTGGTCCGCATTAACGTGGAACCCTGGAACTTGGAATAGCAATCTAGCTTCTCCGTATACTTACGGCCCAAAAACTGCAGACAGTGGCGGTACCTCTCAAGAACGTAGTGCGCTTACAGGAGCCAACAGCTGCGATGGCATATTAGATTCAAGAAAATTTGAGAGGACATGGGAACCTGATACATGGACGCAACGCGATTGGTCCGCAGGCGCGTGGAACCCTGGAACTTGGAATAGTGATCTAGGGTCTGCATATACTTACGGGCCAAAAACTGCAGACACTGGCGGTACCTCTCAAGAACGTAGTGCGCTTACAGGAGCCAACAGCTGCGATGGCATACTAGATTCGAGAAAATTTGAGAGGACATGGACTCCACTGACATGGACACAGCGCGATTGGACCGCAGGCGCGTGGAACCCTGGAACTTGGAATAGTGATCTAGTGTCTGCATATACTTACGGGCCTCAAATGCAACCTTCTGGCGGAACTGCATCCAGTGGCGGGACCTCGCAAGAGCGTAGTGCAGTCACTTGCGACGACAGTATAACAGATGTAAAAAGATACGAACGAGATTGGACCGCACAAACATGGACAGCTAGAGACTGGACACCACAAACATGGCAAGCTCGACAATGGACCACCCAGTGGACCGCAAGATCTTGGACCCCCGAGACATGGCAAGCTCACGTCTGGATACCGCAAACCTGGTCCAATAGAGCATGGACCACCCAATGGAACGATTTGACATGGACGCCGCAAACATGGCAAGCTAGAGCCTGGAACGCCAGTACGTGGCAGGACAGGGCCTGGACCAGCGAGTGGACTGCCCGCTCCTTATCGCACGCCTACGGGCCGAAAAGCGCAGACACTGGGGGAGCAGGCGACTCCTTTGCCCAAACAGCGGCGGCCTCATGCGACGGCGTAGCAAGTAATGCTAGAATCGATCGCAGCTGGACTCCGCAGACGTGGGTCAACCGCACGTGGACGCCAGGAACTTGGGCAACCCCTTCAGGGCACAACAGTAATATTCGAGTGACCCACCTGGACAATACCTGGTTGCTGGATGTAGGCAATCCATTAGGCGTGGCTGTGCATCAAAAGGTATGCTCCGTACACGCGCATGGAGGCGGAGCGTTTAATGGGAATGGTCCTACGTGCAGCGATCCGAGCAAGACAACAGCTGCGGAGTGTGTTGGTGGTGCATGCTCCGATATTAGTCAGACGACACAGGGGACGTGTATAACGGCTGGATTGGTTGCTCATACCATTACGACATCTGCAGATGGTGCAAGATATGTGTATGCAGTTGATGTGGATGGCGATGGGGACATGGATGTTCTAAGTGCATCTATGAGTGACGATACAATTAGATGGTACAAGAACGATGGTGGTACATTCACTGCTCATGAAATTACGACATCTGCGAATGGTGCCTGGTCGGTATATGCTGCCGATGTGGATGGCGATGGGGATATGGATGTCCTAAGTGCATCTTATTCAGACGATACTATAGCATGGTACGAAAACGATGGTAGTGAATCATTCACGGCTCATACCATCACGACATCGGCGGATGGTGCATCGTCCGTGTATGCTGTTGATGTGGATGGCGATGGAGACATGGATGTATTGAGTGCATTTCTTCGCGACGACACAATTAGATGGTATGAAAACGATGGACAAGCTGATCCAACATTTACGGCTCATACCATCACGACATCTGCGGATGGTGCACATTCCGTGTATGCTGCCGATGTAGATGGTGATGGGGACATGGATGTGTTAAGTGCATCTCTTTATGACGATAAAATTAGATGGTATGAAAATGATGGGCAAACTAATCCTTCATTTACGACTCATGAAATTACTGACCAGGCTGATGGTGCAAGATCTGTGTATGCTGCCGATGTAGATGGTGATGGGGATATGGATGTGTTAAGTGCATCTAGTAACGACAATACAGTTAGATGGTATGAAAACGATGGTGCTGAATCATTTACGGCTCACGAAATTACTACATCGGCGGATGGTGTACATTCCGTCTATGCAGTTGATGTGGATGGTGACGGGGACATGGATGTATTGAGTGCATCTGAAAGGGACGATAAAATTGCATGGTATGAAAACAATGGACAAGCTCCTCAACCTACATGGACCACTCATACCATCACGACAGGAGCGGATGGTGCAAAATCCGTGTATGCTGCCGATGTCGATGGCGATGGGGACATGGATGTCTTAAGCGCATCTCAGAATAACAATAAAATTGCATGGTATAAAAACGATAATACATGGACCTCCAGAACATGGACCACAAACAACGGCGGATGCGCAGGCACCATCACCGAGCATGTCAGCAGCACGCATTTCAGCAGCTCCACCATCTACTCCTACGTCGAGCCAGTGGCTTGCGCAGGGTCCAAGACGTGCGAGGATGGGACGCTTCGTGCAGCTGCTTGCGCAGGAAATTCCACAAATAACGTCGAAGTGCAGCTTGCCACCTACGATATCTCGAAATTGAACGACCTGCAAAACTTGGATCGCACCGTCAATGATCTAACGGTGGATACCCTGCACGGGCTTGGACCTGAACTCTATGCGAATCCATTGGCAAAAGCTGGAGCCGCTACAGGGACGCAAACGATTGTGTCGTGCGATTTCCCTGGGCAAGTCGTGGATGTGTCAGACGGCCCAGCAACCTACGTCTGCACCAGCCCTACCACGTGGACCCCCATCGCTGGCGAATCGAGCATTGCGTTGAAAGGCGCCAATCCTGATACGATTGTTCAAAATTCAGGCAGCTACACCGACGTTGGGGGAGTGTGCTACGATGGGAATGGAGCGAAAGTGGATGGAGGCATTACGGTGTCAGGGCAAGTCGTGGATGCGACCGCAGCTTGCGATACCGAGTTTACGCTATTGTTCGACTGTGCGGGAGCAGCTCAAGTGAGCAGGAAAGTGGTGGTGGAGTGTCCGTAGTATAATATTCATTAAAATAGCGCAAGCGCCGAAACTTAACTTTCTTTTTATATTATATACTGTGTTCTTACTAGAAGATTTTTTTATTTTAGCGAAAATTTTGCCTGTACTCAGTACTGTGTATATGCTAGAGAAAATATGAAAAATCGTAATGCTATGTCATGTATTTATGTTTTTAATAACACGGACACGACGGACTCTTATGCTCTAATGATATATGTATGCTATTTTATAAAAAAACACGACAAACGCGGCCACGGTTCGCGTCCACACATTTTATGGTCGAGTTACGGTCAGGGTTATGTGCCAAAAGTGGCCTATTTTCGGTTCAGCACACATTATCAAAATAGGTATGTTGCCATAGTATCACTAGAAGTAGCAAAAAGGCACTGATTCCCACATAATCTGGATCAACAATTTCTTGGGTTTGCTGCTGCGGTTCCGATCGCTCCGTTGAACGTTTCATTTATTTTAAAATTTCAATTATTTTATAGCCTTTATCGATTAATGTTTGGCGATTTGCTGAAAGTTGCGTTTCAGGAAACCCTGTGTGCGCCACAATCCCTTCCATGAATGGCCTGTCTAGCTGTTCGTGTAGCACGTCTGCGCAAGTATGGAACGCTTCGTAAAACTTTCCTATTTTCATCAACAGCACATGCTTTGGGTATGCCTCTTTGACTTGCTGCCACTGCTGTTTTTTGGGGGTCATGTTTGGAAACGGATGCTTGAGCCAGTCGGCATCTTGGTCATGATAGTGTTCTCCTAATTTGTATTTCTTCATAACACTTATATATTTGAACTGTGTATTAATTATACAATATGTCCTACGCTCAAACCGCAACCATCGTCAGTGGTGGTATCCTATTGACGGGAGCTGGTGCCACCCTACTAGTCCCGCTTGCCATGTCTACGTTCGGCACCATTGTGTCAGGAGTAGGCACGATCCATGCCGCTGGTGGAGTTGCTGCTACGTTGCAATCGACGGCAGCTGCTTGCTCCTTCAGCAATGCAATGTTAGTTGGAGTTGGGAGTGTGCCGATAAAGTATATAACATCTAAATTATAGTAATATTATTATTAAACAATGACCTTTGCGGATTTCGATACCTGCATGAAGACGCAAATCCAGTTAAGGAAGCGTTTGGCGCTGCCCCAAAACGTGAAAGAAGATCGTATTTTTTGCAAATGGTTTATGGAATTCATACGCATGAAAGAGTTTTAGTCACCGCATGTACAACAGCGTCAAAAACCCTTCCACGCTATCTATCGTCATGTACTCTTCGGTTGCCTCTTGCATCAACTGATATCGTGTCCATCGAGGGTTCTGATGGTGGCATCCGTGTATATTCAACCCTCCAGCAAGAAACGTGTAAAGGTGGCTCTTTGGGAATATATTCCATGCTACATATTTTGGGTTGCAACGCTGCTCTTTTGTTTGCAATCGCAAGTGTGGGTGGGTGATGTGCGGCGTTAACGACAAGTACATGAACGAAGCTATCATGCTAAACCAAATAATTGGCAGGCAGTACAGTGGTAGAAAGAGCAATGCCACGAGTAAAGGAAGCTTTGCTAAATTCTCTGTAAGTGTTAATGTTTTCTGTGCCTTTACTAAATTATACAATTCGACCCAAAACGTTCCTCCGTCCAACAGCATGGTATCATGGGGATTTCCAGGTTCGGCGTGGTGACCAGAATGTTCTTCCTGCCAGACATAACTCGGCATTAAGATGCCGTCTAAGAATATTCTTGCTAGTACCTTGTTTAGTGTTGGATAAGGACTAAATGAGCGATGCATACAATCATGGCCAATGGTGACTAATGTATAAAGGGACCAGCCTAGAACGGTAGAGCACGGAATGGCAGCGTATGGAGCGCTTGCAAAATAATATGCGCTAGTAAAGCATATGATATAAAGGAATAAGTGAATATAATTAAGTAGATACATGTACATTTTAAAACACTTATACACTACACTTCAAAAATTTTTCTTTTTTTGCTCCAATCTTTTTCAACCGCATCATTGTTAAATTTTAACGTTTCGAACTCCGCAAACCCGTAGTAGGCGATTAAAAAAGCGTCACAGACGTCGTCCAACTTGTCTCTGCCACGTACGCACTTCTCAAAAAGTTCCATCTGTTTATTCTCGCGACACAAATTCTTTGTCAGTTCAATTGCTTTCAATTTGCGTTGCTTGTAGCATTTTAAGCCAGAAAACATAAAATATCTTTTGATGCTTTGAGGTGCAATGATGATGGACACGGGTGCAAATAGATGTAGTAGATGTGTCTGGCAGACCTTGAATTTCGCACGCATTTGCCTCTCTATAAGCACGGCATCGAACGGTCCGTACTTTTTAAGGTACCGAGCGAAATGCTTCAGTTCCGAGAAGAATGGCGCCTTGCGGTCCAAAGTTGCGACGCCCGCCTTGAAGATATAGCCATCCACAACAATACAATATCCGAGATTCACCGAACCAGGATCGATGCCGAGCAATTTCATGTTTTAAGTGTTATGGTGAAAGTCAAGAACACTTGTAAGAGCAAAGATGCGGTTTATATAGAAACGTGGAAGAAGCATGTGAGTACGAAGCAATTGTTAAAGTTTATACCAAAAGAGAAAACGCGATTGTTTGAGCTGTTGAAGGAGTCGCACGAAGGTATTTTATGTTTAAAATATTTTAAGAAGATCCTGTCTACGCATGGCAGTCGGGATCATATACTGTTTACAGGGACGATTGAGCAGCTTGGAAAGCACTTAGAGCGTCATCCTACGTTAATTCCATTCTTGCCACTGCCACTTGTGCATAATGTGAAACGTATTCGCAAATCGTCGATTCAACGCGATATAAATATTATTTGCTTGACAAAGCACCATGCGTTGACTTGTGCGGGTTGTGATACCGTCGTGATAGGGAACAAGTGCAAAATGTTGTCTTGTGATTGTTCTATGCGTTTTTACCATGCAAGTTGTTACAAGAAGGTGGCATTGAAATGCAGTGTGTGCTCCAGCGTGTTTACGAAATAAAAGCAAGCTCTAAAAATGTAGCATTTGAGCCGATGCTTGCACTTCTTGAATTACTTCATAGTTCCAAAAATTTGGCACCTTATTTAACATGTCTACAATTTTTTCCCATACAACCTCGTTAATATAACTGTATGCTATACGAACGTGATTGGCTCTCTTTTCTCGTTCATATCTATCTGTTATTTTTTTGTCATTATAATAAAGATTTTCCCGTGTCAAATGAAACTCTTTCATTAAATCTAGTTCTTTATACTGTGATAAATCTTCGCTTTTAACTGTAAGAACAATCGTGCTGTCGTCATATAATTGCATTTCAATATCAACAGTAGGGGGGGTATTTCTAAACTGAACATCTTCAAAACTTATTTTGTTCCTCCAACTGGCAAACCAAAAACTTTTGTTTTTATTTTTTTTTCTGTAGGGGAGTTCTGATGTTCCGATTGTTTCTGCAATAAAATCAAGCTTTTTTCCTTGGTTTAACTCAATCGCGACCAGTCGTTGTCGTTGTCGTTGTTTTGTATTCATTTCTTTTGTTGTAACTTTGTTATATATAATAATTATATAAAACTACGACCGACATAGTTTGTAGACAATGGAATCTCGGTAAAAGCAGGAATCAAAGCATCCTTTTGCCATGATGGTGTCGGGGGTCAGCGGCATACGGCAATCGGAGTTGAATTTCTGGACGACCCATGAGGGTGGATAAACTATTTTTTCGTACCACGACATTTTGTCGTTGCATACTGCTAAAATTTCTGCATTGTCTATTTGTTGATCGGCATTGCTGTCGAATTGTTTCAAGCAGGCAAAGGTTTCTTGTTTGGTGTATCGACAAGCGTGCGTGGAGGCGAGTAAAAGAAGTAAAATGATTA
>MDSX01009523.1_pt1 | contig 10208 bp, 6 predicted proteins | sample 811141 | NCBI WGS metagenome assembly MDSX01 (sample SAMN05326642, study PRJNA326480) | marine metagenome | isolation source: seawater | place: Atlantic Ocean: South East | collected 2010
CGCTCGCGGATGATGCTCGAGCTCGAGAAGATCTCGGCGCGGTTAGACCAAGGGCTCAGGTGAGAACTTCCGTACATAACCGCCGGCGATCGCGAAGACGCCTTGTAATAACAGCACCACTCAACTAACAACACACGAACGAACGAACGAACGAACGAACGAATGAACACCTCAACATCGCAATCACGTCGGGGGCATGCTCATCCCCACGCCCTGTCGCCTGTTCTCCTCGGAGATGTTGCTCGGAACGTTCGACCCCGGCCCGCCGCCGAACCCCCCGCCGCCGCCCGGGGGACCCCCGCCGTTACGATCCGACCCGTCCCGCACCTCCTTGAGCACCTCCCGCGGGTCCCCGCCCTGCATGAGCTTCCTCAACCCGCTGAGCACCGCCGCCGCGCCCTGGCCGACGCCGACACCGTTCTTCGTCCGCTCCGCGCCGCTGAACAGGTCATCCACGGTCACAACCTCCCTGTCGTCCCTCGCCGCCAGGAGCACGCCCTCGTTCACGACGTTCGCCAGCTCGGCGCCGGTGAAACCGCCCGTGACCCTCGCGACGGCGTCGCACGTAGTCGCCAACGTCTCACTCGTCTCAACCCCTCTCAAGTGCACGGCGAGGATCTGCGTCCGGCCGGCGTAGTCCGGCGGGCCCACGAACACTCTGCGGGTCAGACGACCGGGACGAAGCAGCGCGGGGTCCAGCGCCTCGGCGCGGTTCGTCGCCGCCAACACCAGAACCCCGCGCGGCTTGTTGAAGCCGTCCATCTCCACGAGCATCTGGTTCAGCGTCTGGTCGCGTTCCTCGTTCAGCCCGGCGCCTCGCCTCGCGCCGATGGCGTCGAGCTCGTCGATGAAGATGACCGCCGGGGACGATTTACGAGCCTCGGCGAACAGCTCGCGGACGCGCGCGGCGCCGCGGCCGACGAAGAGCTCGACAAACTCGGACGCGGCGACGGAGAAGAAAGGAACCCCGGCTTCGCCCGCAACCGCCTTCGCGAGCAGCGTCTTGCCTGTACCCGGGGGACCGACGAGGAGGCACCCGGTGGGCAGCCTGTTCTTGACCCCTTTGTACTTATCCGCGCTCTTGAGCATCTCCACGAGCTCGACGAGTTCCGCTTTGGCGGCGTCGACGCCCGCGACGTCGGCGAACGTCACCGGCTTTTCATCCGGAACCGTCCGGGCCTTCTTGGCGTTTCCACCGCCGCCCTGCTTGTTGGCCATGTTTCGGAACATAAAGTACAGAGGGATCAGCGGGATCCACAGCGCCATCGCGGTGAGCGCACCCTTGGACAGGACGGACGTCGCGGGCGCCGCGACGGACCCAAACTCAACGCCCACTGCTTCCAGTCGAGTCATGAGCCGCTCGTCGGGGATCCGTTTCGTCTGCAGCACCGAACCACGCTTGGGAGCCGCCGCCGGGGGAGTCGTTGAGGGAGTCGTTGAGGGGGCGATGTTGACCTTACCCTTCGTGGTGGGCGTGGGCTTGGGCGGCGCGGAGCTCACCGCGCCCTCCTTGAGCTCGTAGAGGATGCGCCCGGTGCCCTCTTCGAATCGAACCGCAGTCACCTTCTTTGCGGTGAGATCCTTCACGAAGTGTGAGTACAGCACCGTGGGTGCGGCGCGTGGTTTAACCGCGGCTTTGCGCATCTGTACCGCGCGTACGCCGAGCGCCGCGGAGGTGGCGATGAAGATGCCGAAGAGCGCGGCGAAGAGTTTGTTCCGCATCATCACCGACAAGGTTTTTGAGAGCCACACCAAGGGCATAAGGGCGTAGAGCTTGAGCTTGAGGAAGAACCTTCCGAGCGGGCTCAGGGGCTCGCGTGGACGCTTCGGGGTCTCTGGCCCGGGCGCGTTGGTCGGGGCTGAGCCGTTCTTGCCGTTCCTGGCCTCGACGTCGCCTTGCGCGTTCAGGCCGCCATTGGGTAGATGCGACGACCCGTTCACGTCACCGCCGTTACCACCCGCCTGTCTCTCCAGCTGGCTCGCGTCGCCCTCCTTATCGCTGAACGCCGCGCGGGTGTGGACGACGCGTGCGGTGCGTCGGCCGGTCATCGCGCGGCGTCCGTTCACGAACCACGCGGCGGTCGGAGCGACGCGAAAGGAGGAAGCCCTCGGCGCGATAGACGCAACATTTCGTCTCGGCGATCGAGCCACGCCGACGCCGCGCCCGAGCTGGACGCGCGCGCCGACGGCGGCCGTCGTCGAGCCCATCGCCGTCATCGTCATCGTCTCTCCTAACTCCTATCCCCCCTTTTGAACTACAGTCGCGGAAAGACGTCCACGCACCGCGCTCGCGCGAGGAGTGGTCGCCGAACGGACGAGGGTTACTTTATCGACGTGGGCCTCTGGATCGGGTTGGCATTTGTGCAAAAGTTATTAACTGTTTGCTATGTGAGAGTACCCGAGCTGGCGAATATACGGTCATTCTTGAGTCATCATGATTCTTCACCCGCACCGCCTTTTCCTGAAGGGTCGCGCGACTCACCATCAATACGCAAGCCCCGGTGATGCAACCCGGTCCGACCTCGTCACCCGAGCGAAGGATCGCGAACGTCTCCGAGTGTACACGCACCGACCAAACCGTCAGCACCCGCGCGCGCCGCGTCGCAGGCTCCTCCGCACCCAGCGTCGAGGTGCGCTCCGAGGCCCACTCAACTCACGCCCCAATCGCATTCTTTCCCCGACAGCGCAACCCACTTCTCCCGGGAAGGAACCCTGCTCGTGCCTCTCTGACCCGCGACTCGTTCATCCGCGATCGACGACAGGACCTCCGCGTGCGTCAGCGTCGCCGTCGCCGTCACGCGCCGCGTTCCCGTCGAGCACACGCGCGCTCGAAGAACACAGCTGTGGACGCCGCAGCGTTCCCCGTGCTACCCGATCCCCCATCAGGGAAGGTTCTCAACCAAGAATCGGTCAGCCGGCTCCTTCCCGAGCGAGTCCGCCAGCTTCCCAAGCGCCGCCTCCTCGACGGCGTCACCTACGCGAACGCGTTAAGGATCGCCGCACCGCGCGTCAAGCTACTCGCGCCCAGGGTTCGCCAGCTCGTCTTCCTCGGACGCGCGCGCGGTTCGTTCTCCATCGTTGTTAACCGAGGGATCAATCTCTTCTCCACCCGCGGAGACTCTCGTCTGGTACCATGCGTCTATCGCCGAGGGAGATCGACAAGCTCGCGCTTCACGCCGCGGGTTCACTCGCGCAGAAGCGCCTCGCGCGCGGGCTCCGGCTCAACCACCCCGAAGCCGTCGCGCTCGTCGCGTCCGTTCTACTCGAACTCATCCGAGACGGCTGCGACGGCGAAAACTTGGGAGTCGCCGCGCTCATGGACGCGGGGCGGCGCATGCTCGGCAAGCGACACGTGTTACCGTCCGTCGTCGGCATCCTCCACGAGGTGCAAGTGGAGGGCACGTTCGTCGACGGCACCAAGCTCGTCACCGTGCACGACCCGATCGCGACGGACGACGGCGACCTCGCGCTCGCGCTCTACGGCTCTTTCCTACCCGTCCCGAAGAAGGATGCCTTCCCGTCCCTTCCCGGCGAGGACGACGCCGGGGCGAAGGGCACGAAGAAGCGCAAGAAGGCCGACGGCGACGGGGAGACTAGACCCAAGACCAACGGGGAGATCGTGCGGGAGCAGTGGAACGACGTGGCCGCAGCCGCTGGATGCGACGGCGCTCCCGGTGACGTTGTCGCTCACGACGACGCCGCGCTGGACGTCCCACTAAACGTCGACCGCCCAGCCGTCTTACTCAAGGTGACCAACACCGGCGACCGCCCGATCCAGGTCGGATCGCACTACCACTTCATCGAGACGAACGGGCTGTTGTCCTTCGATCGAGCCCAGAGCCTGGGTTTACGACTCAACGTACCAGCCGGTACCGCGGTTCGATTCGAACCTGGCGAGAGCAAAGAGGTGCCGCTGGTGCCAATCGCGGGTAACCGCATCGTCCGCGGGGGTAACAACATCGTGGACGGGCCGGTGGACGCGCCGGACGCGCTTGAGAAGGCCATGGCGCGCGTCGCCGCGGGGGGGTTCCTCCACGTCGCCGCGGCTACACCGCTGCCGAAGGCTCCGCCCCTCGCCATCCCCCGCGCAAAGTACGCCGCCATGTACGGCCCGACCGTTGGGGACCAAGTTCGTCTGGGCGATACCAACCTGTGGATCGCGGTGGAGAAGGACCTGTGCGTGTACGGCGACGAGTGCAAGTTCGGAGGCGGTAAGACGTTGAGGGAGGGTATGGGTCAGCAGTGCGGCGTCGACGCGTCAGTCTCGCTCGACACCGTCATCACCAACGCGCTCATCGTCGACTACACCGGCATATACAAGGCGGACGTGGGGATCAAGGACGGTATGATCGCGGGCATAGGCATGGCTGGTAACCCCGACGTCATGGAGGGCGTGACGCCCGGCATGGTGGTGGGCGTGAACACGGAGGCAATCGCGGGCGAGGGCAGCATCCTCACCGCCGGCGGCCTCGACACCCACATACACTTCATCTGCCCACAGATCGCCACCGAGGCTGTCGCCAGCGGTCTCACCACGCTGCTCGGCGGCGGGACTGGACCCGCGTCCGGAACCTGCGCCACGACGTGCACTCCGTCGCCCAACCACGTGAAGATGATGCTGCAGACTTCGGATACCCTGCCGCTCAATTTCGCGTTCACCGGCAAAGGAAACACCGCCAAACCCGAGGGCCTGCAGGACATCATCGACGCCGGCGCCGTCGGCATGAAGCTCCACGAGGACTGGGGTACCACCCCGGCCGCCATCGATAACTGCCTCTCCGTCGCCGAGGCTAACGACGTCGCGGTCACCATCCACACCGATACCCTCAACGAATCGTGCTGCGTGGAGAAATCCGTCGAGGCTTTCAAGGGCCGGACCATTCACACCTACCACAGCGAGGGCGCCGGCGGTGGACACGCCCCGGACATCATCAAGATCTGCGGCGAGAAGGAGGTCCTCCCGTCCTCCACCAATCCGACCCGCCCGTACACTAAGAACACCGTGGACGAACACCTCGACATGCTCATGGTGTGCCATCACCTCGACAAGTCAATCGCGGAGGACGTCGCGTTCGCCGAGTCGCGAATCCGCGCCGAGACCATCGCCGCCGAGGATATCCTGCACGACATGGGCGCCATCTCCATCATGTCCTCGGACTCGCAGGCAATGGGCCGCGTCGGCGAGGTGATCACCCGCACCTGGCAAACAGCCGCCAAGATGAAATCACAGCGCGGTATCATCAAACCCGACGGCACCTGCGATAACTTCCGCGTCAAGCGGTACATCGCCAAGTACACCATCAACCCCGCGGTGGCGCACGGCATCTCGCACGTCGTCGGAAGCATCGAGTGCGGCAAGCTCGCGGACCTCTGCCTTTGGAAACCCGCGTTTTTCGGGTCCAAGCCCGAGATTGTCATCAAGGGTGGACAGATCGCGTGGGCGCAGATGGGCGACCCCAACGCGTCCATTCCCACCCCGGAACCCGTCATCATGCGTCCCATGTGGGCGGCGCACAGGCCGGGTACCACCTGCGTGGCGTTCGTGTCCAAATCGTGCGTCGAGAAGGGTATCGCTCAGTCTTACGGACTCGCTAAGCGCGTCATCGCGGTTGAGAAGTGCCGAGGTTTGACCAAGCTGGACATGCGTCACAACGACGCGTTACCGGTGATCACGGTGGACCCGGAGACGTACCAGGTGACCGCCGACGGCGAGAAACTGGAGTGCGATCCCGCGACGTCCCTGCCCCTGACGCAGAATTACCAACTCTTCTAAACAAGGGAACGGAACAGACTTGGGACACACACACACACACACTGTTTTTGTATTACTTTAGGGCGGGGACACACATCGGAAGCACAGAACATAGCAAAGCTGACACCAACGAGATAGAAACGAAAGACACGCACGTCGAGACACGGAAGATACGATACGATGACTGACGACGGAGGAGGCATGGACGACTGGGCGGTTTGGCAGCTGGTCGATCCGCTTTTGCCCACCGGCGGGTTCGCTCACTCGCAGGGCCTCGAAGCCGCCGCGCACGCCAGGCTCGTCGCCGGGCTGGACGAGAGGGTGTTAGACCAAACGGGATGGGATGTGGACGCGTTTTGCTTCGAGGCGGTGAGGAACGCGTCGAGCCTCGCGGTGCCCTTCGTGGAGGCGGCGCGATTCGCACATCACCCGGCTACGGGCGGGCGCTCGTCCGGCGAAATATCCGCCGATTGGGAATGGCTCGATCGACGTTTGGGCGCCCACCTCGTGGGTAACCACGTCGCACACCGCGCGTCCGTCGCGATGGGCGCCGCGTTCATCCGCGCGGCGATCGCGGCGTACGGAGACGACGCGAACATCGGCGCTAAGCTAGTGGACGTCAAGCGGATTTCACGCGTTGAAAAGAGCGGCGGTCACCTCGCGACGACATTCGGCGCCGTCGTCGGGTGCCTCGGGCTGTCCACGCGCCGCGCCGCGAGGCTGTTCGCGTACCTCACGTTACGCGACGTGCTGAGCGCGGCGACGCGGTTGAACCTGGTGGGTCCACTGGAAGCCGCGGCGTCGTTGCGGCGGTGCTCCGGGCGGTGCGACGAGATGGCCGCCGAGGCCGCTTTGTCCGCGGCGGCTTTGCGGTCCGGCGCACCGAAGGAACACGCCGTCGCGGCGGCGGTATCCCGCGCGGCGAACACATCGCCGCTGACGGACCTCATCCAGGGTGGACACGACGCTCTCTACTCCAGGCTATTCTCCAGCTGATCGAACCAACTTTTGACTAACTTTTGTGTTCGGTTCGGTTCGGGCGTATACGATGGCTGGCGCTCGACAGAAACGCGCGGCGCAGGCTGACCCTGACCCCACACCGGAGCCGACTCGTCGCACGTCCGCGGTGATGGCGCCTCCCGCGTGGCTTCAGAGCCACTGGGGCGGCGTTCCTGATCCCGAGGCTGAGTCCGCGTGTCGAGTCGGCGTCCTCGAAGTCTCTCGGTCTGGCGGGAAAAGCGCGGCGACCCGGCTGTTCCACCAGTACCCCTTGCGACTGATCGTGCCACGGCGGGTCAAGAGCGCGTTCCCGGACGCCGACTGTATCTGGTGCTACTCCGTCACCTTCGGCGGCGGGCTCGTCGCGGGGGATCGATCGGGTATGAGCGTATCCGTCGCCGACGGGTGCGCCGCCGTCCTCGCCACGCAGGGAACCACCAAGGTTTACAAGCACGCTCGCGGCGTGTCCGTCGCACCGCGCACTGATCACTCGAACGATACCATCACCGACGAGGCGTCGAGGTACTCCGCGGGTGACGCCAAGACGTCGCGTGATACCGTCCAGGCTCTCGCGGCGAGGGTCGGCGCCGGGTCGTTACTGGCGGTGTTGCCCGACCCCGTCCAGTCGTTTCGTGACTCCCGGTTCAGAAACCGTCAGCGGATCGAACTGGCGCCGACCGCATCGCTCGCGCTGGTGGACTGGGTCGTCGCGGGACGCGCGGGGTTCGAGGGTGGCGGCGCGGGCGGGTTCACCAGCGGCTACGGCGGCGGCATCGCCCCCGCGGAAACGTTCCCCAGGGACCCGAGCGGCGAGCGATGGGTCTTCCAATCCTACGCGACGGCAACCGAGGTTTCCGTGGACGGCCGCGAGGTGCTCATGGAGTCGCTTCGTTTGGACCAGACGTGGGCGGGACCGGGCGGGCTTGCGGGACGTATGGGTGCGACGCACGCGCTCGCCGTTGTCGTTCTCATCGGTCCGCGGTGCGCCACCGCCGTCGCGCGGCTGAAGGATGTCGTCGAGCCGGTCGCTAAATCCACCGTCGCCGGCGCCGCCGTGGGCGTGAGCGAGCGCCCGGATCCCGCGGGCCACGCCGGGTGGCTCCTCGCGTCCTTCTCGGACCTCAAGGTGGGAGGAGGGGGCGACAAAGTACCGGGCGACAAAGAAAGTCCGGGCGTCGTCGCGAGGGTCGCGGGGCCCGACACTGATTCGGTGTACGCGGTACTGAGAGCCGCGTTGGAGCCGTTGGGCGTCGAGCTCGGCGCCGCTCCGTTCGCGGAGCGCGGCCTCGCGTGATCTTCCCGACGATGGTGTCTTCTTCTTTGAACTCGCGTTCGATGTTTAGCTAGCTACTCAGAACGGGGGACGGCCTCGATCGAGAGTCCTCGTCCGAGGAGGACGTCCCCTGTTGTAAATAATTAGTCATTTGCTTCCCACACCTGATTTTGGTCTCGGGCGTTCCGGAAGCGGATTGATCTCGACAGACGGCACTGTTGGCCAATTCCGGTCAACACAATTCTCAATCGCCGCGGCTCAATCGCACGCACCGGCGCCATGAGTTTCGTGAGCTCGACCCGGACGTGCAACAACCCGATCGAATGGGACAAAAGTCACCAGCAGCGCATCCACGGCGAAGGGTACGGCCGCTACGAGTACCCGCCCGAGGAGGAGCCCGAGAAGTCAATTCCGCCTCACATGGTGCGAAGCAGGCAGAAGGAATTCGAGGCCGACTTCCAAGGCCGTCGGAGCAAGGTTGAGGGCGCGAACGGCTACTCGGGGGGCATGCGCATGCCACCGAAGGGACCGAACAACCAGGAGGGACGCAAGGACCTGTTCGGAATCATGAAGCAGCAGCGTCCCAAGGATGGAGAGGTGCCCAACCCCGATTCTTGGATCGGGCGGGTGGGCAACAATCCCCAGGGGGGCAAGGCGATGTGCGCCAATTCTCCAAAGCTCAGCGCGGACAGGGTCAACGACTGCCTCAAGGACATCTCGTACATCAAGAAGCACGGCGATCTCAACCGGCCGAAGTACTACGACGGCGAGTGGGTCGGGAACCCCGCCCACAGGACCCAGCCGATGGAACCCATCGACTCCTCCGCTGGCGGGTACAAGTACACGCAGCACAAATCCAACGCGGAATCGCGCAAAGATTTCTTCGCGCGGATGTACGGTGATCCAGACCACCGCAGCAGCGGCATGGACGGGTGGCTCGGCAACCGCAAGATCGACCCGTCCAAGGGCCTATACCGCCCCGACCGCGCCGAGGACGAGCTCGGCCCGGGGCTCATCAAGAAGAACGACACCCCGGACGCCGGAGCGCCGGGATACCTCAAGCCCATCAAAGACCAGACGGAGGAGTTTAAAGAATGCTTCCAGCCCGAGCTGCACCATCCGGCGCGGGCCACGTCGCCGATGTCCAGAGCGGTTCGCCCGGATGAGATCAAACCCGCGGTTAACCGCGGGCCGAGGAAGGTGCCGGAACCCGTGGGAAGGTCGCAGCGCAAAGGAATGTGGGGGATCATGAGCCACGGAACGCGACCCGACGGCGCAATCGGCGATGACTATATACCCACGGGACGGCACGGCGTGAAGGTCCCGGGGTCGGACACGCAGGTTGGCAAAGGGTCGCTGCTGCTGTACACGAACGAGTACTGCTCGGGGATGGGCCGAAGGGGCATCGACGACCTGGAGGACGATCTGTAGATGTATTTGAGACGTGGTCTATTGTATTTTGAGAATGCATTCATTCGTTGCCAAAACCGTCGCGCCATCCTCAGGTCTTGGCCTTCTTCTTGCGCTCGCCGCCCGTCGCCTCCGTCCATGCCGCGACGATGTGCTCGGCGATCTCGCTCACGCCCACGCCGCGTTTCACCTGCGCCATGACGAACGGCCCGGTATCGCGCTGCTTCTTACTGTCCCGCGCCATCACCTCCAGCGACGCGCCAACCGCCTCGGCCAGCTCCGTCTTGTTGATGACTAACAAGTCAGCCTGCGTGACACCCGGTCCGCCCTTCCGCGGGATCTTGTCCCCGCCGCAGACGTCGATGACGTAGATGATGAAGTCGGCGAGCTCCCTGGAGAAGTTAGCGGCTAAGTTATCGCCGCCTGATTCGAGGAGGACAAACTCCGGGTGGTACTCCGTCGTCAAGTTTTCAACCTCGGTGAGGTTGCACGAGATGTCCTCGCGGATCGCCGCGTGCGGGCATCCGCCGGTTTCCACCGCCCTGATCCGCCCCGCGCTCAGGGCTTCTTGTTTGGTCAGGAATTCGCCGTCCTCGCGCGTGAAGATGTCGTTGGTCACCGCGCATATATCCCGTCCCTCCTTGGTGAAGTGCCTGCAGAGTTGGAGCATGAGCGCCGTCTTGCCGGTGCCCGCGGGCCCGCCGATGCCGACCGTGAATGACCGTTCGTCGTAGTCGGATCGTTCCTTCCGCGGCCTTCTGCGGGCGAAGTTCC
>MDSX01037329.1_pt1 | contig 10207 bp, 13 predicted proteins | sample 811141 | NCBI WGS metagenome assembly MDSX01 (sample SAMN05326642, study PRJNA326480) | marine metagenome | isolation source: seawater | place: Atlantic Ocean: South East | collected 2010
AATATGTTCATCTTTAAATATTGAAGAATTTTCAGATAATTTATACCAAACAATTTTACGATTATTATTTGCTAATAAATGCATAGCATTTGGATTTGTTGATAAATAACCCCAATTTATTTTGTCTTGATTTTTTTCTAATAAATTAATAGCATTTTTATTACGAGATAAAGTATTCCAGTTTAATTTATTAATATCAATCCAATTTAATAAAATTTTATTTTTATTATCTAATATATTCCAATAATAAATTAAAATTTTATGTATTATATTATCATCAAAAATACTTTTATTTAAAAAAAATTTAACTATATTAAATTGTTTTATAGCTAATGACATTTATAATTATAAAATTTATAATGTTTTCATTTTTATATTGTAGGCATTGGTTCATCTTCAAATATTAAAGGATTACTGGATAATAAGTTCCAGTTTAATTTTGTAAGATTATTATTTAATTCTAACTCATATAAAGCTCTTTCTTTAATAAGTTCTATAGTTTTTTCAATATTATTATTTAAACATAATTTTAACCAATTTATTTTATTTTTATTTTCTTTTAATATTTCAATAGCATTAGGATTTAAAGAAAGTTCATCCCAATCTATAGAATTACTTCTATCATAAGTATCTGAATTATATTTTTCAAAATTAATTCTATTTTTAATTAATTGAATAGCATTTGGATTAGAACATAATCTATTCCAATCAATTTTATTTAAATTATTTTCTAATAAATTTATAGCATTTTTATTTTGAGATAAATAAGTCCAATTAATATTATTTTTATTATTTAATAATATTTCAATAGCATTTGGATTTTTTGATAATTCTGTCCAATCAATTCTATTAAAATTTTCTTTTAAAATATCAATTGTTAAAGGATTACTAGATATAATTCGCCAATTTAAAGTTTCATTATAATTTAAATTATCATAATCTTTTTCTTTAAATTTTTTTTCATATATTATTCTTTCTTTTATTAAATTTATAATTTCAGGATTTGAAGATTTACATATAGCTAACCAATTAATTTTATTATTTAATTTAATATATTCATTTACACTTAAATTAGATTCATATATTATTCTTTCTTTAATTAATTTAAAACCATTTGAATTATATGAAAATTGTTCCCAAAGAATCATATGTTTATTTTTTTCTAAAATATCTATAGCATTTGGATTCTTTGATAATATAGCCCAATTAATTTTGTATTCATTATTTTTTAATAAATCTATAGCATTTGTATTCATACATAATATATTCCAATCAATATTAGTTGGATTATTATTTTTTATAAAATTTAAAATATGTTTATTTTTATAAAATAATGAAGTTAATCGAGATTGATTTACCCAATTTGATAATATTTTTTTTTTATTTTCTATAATAATCCAATAAAAAATTAAAATTTTATTTATTATTATATCATGAAAAATTGATTTTGATAAATAAAGTTTAACTATATTAAATTTTTTTATAGCTATTGACATTTATTTAATATTAAATAAATTTATCATTTTTTATAAAATATATATATATTTTACATTCTTTACAATTATTTTTTTGTAAAGAATGAATACATAATTGATTACCATTACATTCTTTACAAATAGATTTTCTACGATTATGATTACATATTCTACTACCTTTACAATCTTTACAATATTGTTTTTGACGGTTATGAATACATTTTTTAGATTGAAAACCACAATCTTTACATCTTATTTTTTTTCTATTATGTTTACAAAAACTAAGTCCACAATATTTACAATCACATTTTCGACGATTATGTTCACACCACATTTAAATATTATGTTTTAATATTTTTTTATATAATTTAATAAATAAAAATAAATAATTTATATTTATTAAAATGAATAATTATAAATTTATTAAAAATCAAGATATTATAAAAAATAATATAAAAAATATTAAACAAATTTTTAAAATATCAGATCAAATTAATAATTGTCAAAAAAAAAATAGTAATGAATTATATAAAAAATTTGAAAATGAACGTAATATATATTTAAATTATATTACTAATTATTTTGAAAATTCAAAATCACATAAAAAATATATAACAATTAAACACAATTTAAATATTAATTATATTAAAGATATAAAAAATTCTAATACAATTCAAGATAAATTGTTTATTCAAAAAAAATATAAAAATTTAAAAAAAAAAAATTTAAAAGAATATTATAAAACAATTGATTATAAAAAATTTAAAAAATTAGAAAATAATTTTATAAATTCAAAATTAAAAAAAGAATTAAATAAATATGCATTTGATAAATGTATAAAAAATTATAAAAAAGAAATTATAAATTATAAAAAATTATATAAAAATAATAATAAAGTTTTAAATGAAATTAATAAATATAATTTAGATAACTTAAAATATAATGATTATTTAAAAATAATTAAAATTATCAAAAATAATAATTTATTTTTAATATCTTAAAATTAATTAATATTTTTATAAATTAGGCATAGATTCTTCTATAAATATGGAAGGATTAGAAGATAATAAATCCCAATTAATTTTATCTATATTATTTTTAAGTAGATCAATAGCATTTGGATTTTCAGATAATTCATCCCAATCAATTTTATCTTGATTTTTTTCTAATAATTCAATAGCATTTGGATTTTTAGACAATAAAATCCAATCTATTTTATCCAAATTGTTTTTAATTATATGAATAGCATTTGTATTTCTTGATAAATTATACCAATCTATTTTATCTTCATTTTTTTCTAATAATTCAATTGCATTTGGATTACTTGATAAAAAAGACCAATTAATTTTATTTTGATTTTGTTTTAATAAGTGAATAGCATTTGGATTATAACATAACCAGTGCCAATTAATATAATCTTGATTTTGTTCTAATAAGTGAATAGCATTTGGATTTTTAGATAATACCATCCAATTTATATTACTTTGGTTTATTGTTAAATCATAATAATCATCTATTAACATATTATCTTCTATTTGTTTTCGTTCTAATATTAACTGTATAGCATTTGGATTAAAACATAAATATTCCCAATCAATTTTATCTAAATTAGTTTCTAATAAATGAATAGCATTGTCATTTAAACATAAATAATCCCAATTTATTTTATCTATATTATTTTCTAATAAATGAATAGCATTTGGATTTTTAGATAAATATTTCCATCGTAAATTATCAATATTAATACAATCTAATAATACTTTACGTTTCTCTAATAATTGCCAATAATAGGTTAAAATAATATAAATGATATTTTCATCAAATATAAATTTATTTAAGATCTTTTTAACAATATTAAATCTGTCTGTAGAAAAGGACATTTTGTCTTTAATATATAAATGTTATCATTTTTTAAATAAATCTAATAATATTTAATGATTTTAAGATAATAATTTCAAATTAATTTTATTTTGATTATATATAAAAATTAAATAATTTTAAATATATATATATCAATGCTTATAAATTAGGCATAGATTCTTCTTTAAATATTGAAGGATTAGCAGATAAATAAGACCAATTAATATTATCTATATTATTTTTTAATAAGTAAATAGCATTTGGATTTAAAGATAATTCATTCCAATCAATTTTATCAAAATTATTTTTAAGTAAATTTATTGCATTTAAATTACTTGATAAAGAACTCCAACATATTTTATTTTTAAATTTATTTAATACATTTATATAAAATTTATTTTCATATATAATTCTTTGTTGTAATAAATCAATAGCATTTGGATTTAAAGATAAATTATCCCAATATATTTTGTGTCTATTATTTTTTAATATATGTATAGCATTTGTATTACATGATAACGCTGCCCAGTTTATTTTATCTATATTATTTTCTAATATATGTATAGCATTTGGATTACATGATAACGCTGCCCAGTTTATTTTATCTATATTATTTTCTAATATATGTATAGCATTTGAATTACATGATAACGAATCCCAATCAATTTTATCTAAATTATTTTCAATAATTTTAATAGCATTTTCATTAAAACATAAATATTCCCAATTTATTTTATCTAAATTTTTTTCAAGAATATGAATAGCATTTATATTTTTAGACAATTCATACCAATTGATTTTATCATTTAACTTTTTATATTCATCTTTTGTTAAAGATTCTTCATATTCTATTTGTTTTTTAAGAAGTTCCATAGCATTTGAATTATTTGATAGATTATCCCACGATAATTTATCAAAGTTGATCCAATTTAATAGAACTTTATCTTTATTATTTAATAATTGCCAATAATAGTTTAAAATAATATAAATAATATTTTCGTAAAATATAGATTTCTTTAAAATTAGTTTAGTAATATTAAATTTTCTTAAAGCTAATGACATTTATAATTTAGAAAACTAAAAATAAATCATTTTTTATAATATAGGCATGAGTTCATCTTGAAATATTGAAGGATTTAAAGATAATTTATCCCAATCTATTCTATTTTTAATTCTAAGTTTATTATATGTTGTTTTTGTTAAATTATTTTCATATTTTATACGTTTTTTAAGTAAATCAATAGCATTTGGATTTATAGATAGAAAAGACCAATTTATTTTATCTATATTATTTTCTAAAAGTTCTATAGCATTTGGATTTAAAGATAAATATTTCCAATCTATTTTATCTAAATTATTTTCAAGTATATTAATAGCATTTGGATTTGCAGATAACATTGACCAATTTATTTTATCTTGATTATTATCTAATAAATTTATTGCATTTTGATTTTTAGATGTCCAGGTCCAATCAATTTTATCTTGATTATTCTCTAATAATTCTATAGCATTTGTATTTAATGATAAACATTTCCAATATATTTTATCTTTATTTTTTGATAGTATTTCAATAGCATTTGGATTTTGTGTTAATCCATACCAAAAATTATAATAATCATCTTCATCTAATTTTTCTTCTTTAAATTGTTTTTTAATTAAATTAATAGCATTTATATTACAACATATAGCAGACCAATTTATTTTATCTATATTATTTTCTAATAAATCTATAGCATTTGGATTAATACATAAAGTATCCCATTCTAATTTATTTATATCAATACAATCTAATAATATTTTACGTTTATTATCTAATTTTTTCCAATAATAATTTAAAATTATATATATAATATTATCAACAAATATAGATTTATTTAAGATTATTTTAAGAACATTAAACTTTCTTACAGCCAATGACATTTAAAATAATAAAATTATTATAAATTATCATTTTTTATTTTTAAAATTAAGTAATATATGTTTAACAGTTTTCAATTTGTTTAAAATACATATTAATTAAATTGGTATAGATTCATCTTCAAATATTGAATAATTTAAAGATAATATATCCCAATCTATTTTATCTTGATTATCTTGTAATATATGTATAGCATTTAGATTTTTAGATAATAATTCCCAATCAATTTTATCTTGATTATTTTCTAATATATGTATAGCATTTGGATTTTCAGATAAATTACTCCAATTTATTTTATCTATATTATTTGCTAAAAGTTCTATAGCATTAGGATTTAAAGATAAATATTTCCAATCTATTTTATCAGTATTATTTTTAAGTAATTTTATAGCATTTAGATTCATAGATAAAGCTATCCAATTTATTTTATCTTGATTATTTTCTAGTAATTCTATAGCATTTGGATTTTTAGATAAATTAATCCAACATATTTTATCTTTATTATTTTTTAATAATTTTATAGCATTTGGATTTTTAGATAAATTAATCCAACATATTTTATCTGTATTTTTTTCTAATAATTCTATAGCATTTGGATTCATAGATAAATATACCCAATATATTTTATCTTGATTATTCTTTAAAAGTTCTATAACATTTGGATTTTTTGATAAGAAAAACCAATCAATTTTATCTGGAAAATCCAAATTAATATAATCTTCTATTCTTAAAGTTTGTTCATATTTTATTCTTTCTTTTAATAAATTTATAGCATTTGGATTAGAAGATAAAAGCATCCAATTTATTTTATTTGGATATTCTTCTAATAATTTAATTGCATTTGGATTTTCAGATAAAAGATTCCAATTAATTTTATCTATATTATTTTTAAGTAAACTTATAGCATTTGGATTTGTAGATAATATATCCCATGATAATTGTTCCGGATTAATCCAATCTACTAAAACTTTACGTTTATTATTTAGTTTTTTAACAATATTAAACTTTCTTATAGCTAAAGACATTTACAATTATAAAATTAATAATATTATTTTATCATTTTTTTAATATGTTATCATTTTTTAGTTTTTTCTAAAAAAGAAATAATTTCATATTCTTCTTTTGTATATTCTTCAATTTCCGGAATTGTATTATCTTTATCTGCTAAACATTTTTTACATTTTGATCTAATTTTAAGATGATTACAAATTTCACTACCACCACATTCTTTACATTGCGATCTTCTACGTTTATGTTGGCACATTGAGGAACCACCACATTCATAACATCTTACTTTTTGACGATTATGAGGACATATTGAAGAACCTTTACATTCATAACATTCAGTTCTTCTACGATTATGATGACAAAATGAAGAACCTTTACATTCTCTACATTGTGATTTTATACGATTATGAGGACATATTTGACTACCATTACATTCATAACAAACTGATTTTTGTTTTTTATGAATACATATTTGTGAACCATCACATTCATAACAACTTGATTTTTGGCGGTTATGTTCGCATATTGAAGAACCTTTACATTCTTTACATTGCGATTTCCTACGATTATGATTACAAATTTGAGATCCACCGCAATCCTTACATTGTGATCTAATACGATTATGAAAACATATTGAAGAACCTTTACATTCTTTACAAACCGATTTTCTACGATTATGAGGACACTTAGGCATTAATAAAAATAATTAAATTACTATCATTTTTTTGCCAAAAAAGAAATAATTTCATATTCTTCTTTTGTATATGTATTATTTTTTTCTGCTAAACATTCTTTACATCGTGATCTTCTACGATTGTGATGACAAATACTACCACCACCACATTCATAACATCTAGTTTTTCTACGATTATGGGGGCAAATCTGTGTTCCACCACAATCTTTACAAATATATTTAACACGATTATGAGGACAAATTGAAGAACCATGACATTCTTTACAGATTGATTTTCTACGATTATGTTCGCAAATATATTTACCACCACATTCTTTACATTGTGATTTAATACGATTATGAGAACATATTTGAGAACCACCACATTCATAACATTGTGCTTTTCTACGATTATGAGGACACTTAGGCATTAATAAAAATAATTAAATTGTTATCATTTTTTTGCCAAAAAAGAAATAATTTCATATTCTTCTTTTGTATATTCTTCAATTTCAGGAATTGTATTATCTTTCTCTGATTTACATGCTTTACATCTTGATCTTATACGATTATGAGAACAAATACTACCACCTTTACATTCATAACATTGTGATTTTTGACGATTATGAGGACAAATAGATGAACCATGACATTCTTTACATTGAAACCTAATTTTCAAATGTTCGCATATACTAGAACCACCGCATTCATAACATCTTGATTTTCTACGATTATGCAAACAAATTGAACCACCTTTACATTCTTTACATTGTGATTTTTGACGGTTATGAGAACAAATAGATGAACCTTTACAATCTTTGCATTGTGATCTAATTTTCAAATGATCACATATACCACTACCACCACATTCTTTACATTGCGATTTTATACGATTATGAGGACATACCGATGAACCTTTACATTCTTTACAGTTTGTTTTTCTACGATTATGTTGGCATATTGAAGTACCACCGCATTCTTTACATCTTGATTTAATTTTTAAATGTTTGCATATATTACTACCACCACATTCTTTACAATTGTATTTAATACGATTATGAGAACAAATAGAAGAACCACCGCATTCATAACATCTTGATTTTCTACGATTATGAGGACACTTTGGCATTAATAAAATTTTAATAATATTATATCATTTTTTAGTTAAGAAAGAAATAATTTCATATTCTTCTTTTGTATATTCTTCAATTTCAGGAATTGTATTATCTTTATTTGCTAAACATTCTTTACATCTAGTTTTTCTACGATTATGAAGACATATTTGTGTTCCATTACAATCTTTACAAAAGTATTTAACACGATTATGAGGACAAATTGAAGAACCTTTACATTCTTTACATTGTGATTTTACACGATTATGAGGACAAATAGAAGCACCTCCACATTCTTTACAATTTGATTTTTGACGGTTATGAGAACAAATAGATGAACCTTTACAATCTTTACATTGTGATCTAATTTTTAAATGGTCGCATATACCACTACCACCACATTCTTTGCATTGGGTTTTTCTACGATTATGAGGACATATTGCAGAACCACCACATTCTTTACATTCTGCTTTTATACGATTATGAGGGCAAATTGAATCACCACCACATTCTTTACATCTTGATCTAACTTTTAAATGTTCGCATATACTACTACCACCACATTCATAACATCTTGATTTTCTACGATTATGAGGACACTTAGGCATTAATAAAAATAATTAAATTGTTATCATTTTTTTGCTAAGAATGAAATAATTTCATATTCTTCTTTTGTATATTCTTCAATTTCAGGAATTGTATTATCTTTATTTGCTAAACATTCTTTACAGTTTGTTTTTCTACGATTATGAGAGCAAATATATTTACCTCCACATTCTTTACATCTGGTTTTTCTACGATTATGAGGACAAAGTTTAGGAATATAACCACATTCATAACATCCGGATTTATGACGATTATGAGAACAAATTTTAGGAATATAACCGCATTCATAACAAATTGATTTTATACGATTATGAGGACAAATACTACCACCTCCACATTCTTTACATCTTGATTTTTGACGATTATGATCACAAATTTCAGTTCCACCACAGTCTTTACATTTTGATTTCTGTCTTTCGTGTTCGCAAATTGAACCACCACCACATTCTTTACATCTGGTTTTTCTACGATTATGAGGACACTTAGGCATTAATAAAATTAATTAAATTGTTATCATTTTTTAAGATTATAAAAATATTTATTTATTTTATATAATCATAATGATATAAAAATTGTTAAAATCCTTAAAGATTTAAAGATCATAATGATTTTATATAATATATACATTTAAAACCTATTTAAATATATTAAAAAAATGGAATATTCGAAAGTATATTATCAAAAATAAAACAAAAATCAAAAGAATACTATATATATTTTTTTCTTAAATAGTTGCTATTGAAAATTTATAATATAAAAATAAATCTATAATTCTTCATTATACTTGAATTTAATTAAGTCATCAATATTATATGTAATTATTATGGTTTTTAATTTTTCAATAAAATTTTTTCGTCTATTATATATTTTTATCATATCGTAATACATGAAATCTTCTTTTACCATTTGTAATTCAGTTTCATAAAATTCATCTATTTTATAATTAATAATTTCTTTCTTATCAATATAATCTTTTTCAATTTTTTCAATTTCATCAAAATATTTTATTTCTACTATATTATATGCTAAATCAATCCTTTTATCAAGAGATAAATCAGGATATAGGGTTATAAATTGATTTATAAGTTTTTTTATTTCATTATTTTTTTTATCGTATATATTATTAATCTTTATAAATCTATCATGACTTAATATCGTTCTAATTAAACTTTTATTTGATGTCTTAATCATATGGATTAATTCTGGACTTTTTAAATAATAATTGCGACTAATTTTTTGAGAATATAATTTACCAATACAATAACCAAAAGGCATCAAAATTAGTGTTTCCATAGTTCTCAATTTATAATAAATTGTTGATTTATTATGATAAATATAAATATAATCATTTTTAATTTAAATAAGTTAATTTTTTGAAAAAAAAGCTTGTATTGATGCAGGATACAATTTTGAATTATGGATATTTGACGCAAAAGGTAATCATATAAATAAAATTATTTTATGATAATTATTTATAAATACAAAAGTATATAAAGACAATTTAATTTATATAATTATCAAAAGATGTTATAATATCTTTTGATTTTTTTCTTAT
>MDSX01044347.1_pt1 | contig 10205 bp, 8 predicted proteins | sample 811141 | NCBI WGS metagenome assembly MDSX01 (sample SAMN05326642, study PRJNA326480) | marine metagenome | isolation source: seawater | place: Atlantic Ocean: South East | collected 2010
ACATAACTTACACTCAACAGCCTGTGGTCTGATCGGTCCTGAAACTTCTGGTTGGTTTAAAGAGCCTGTTAAAGATCTAGAGATCCTTCGTGGTCTTAAAATGCGCTTTTTTGGTCTTGGTGCAAAGGTTATGACTAAGATTGGTGTATCAACACAGCTTCTCGCTGGCGCTGATATTTATCCAGCACTAGAACGTGGTGTTATCGACGCGACTGAATTTTCCATGCCTAACATGGATATTTCTCTTGGTTTCTATCAAATCGCAAAAAATAACTACTATCCTGGATGGCACCAACAAATTTCTGTTGGAGAGTTCTTGTCCAACAAAAAAATGCATGACGCATTGAGCAAACAGAATAAGCGGCTCATCAGCATCGGTTGTAAAGCAAATATGATCTATGAGTATGCAGAAACTGAAGCTCAGAACTTTGGTGCCATGCTAGAAATGAAAAATAAATATGGTGTGACAAATCGTCGATGGACTGATGACCAGTTAGCTGTATTTGAAAAAGCGTGGATGGAAGTTGTTGCAGAAGAATCAGCAAAAGATAAAACTTTCAAAGAGTTCGCTGATAGTTTCTACACATTTCGTAAAAACTACAAGATCTGGGGTGAAGCTCAGTCTCTTAAGCCAACGTACCTAAAATAATTTGGTTACATTTAATCGCTTGAATTTAAGCGATGTTGGTAAAGATTTCGGGGGCCACTATGGCCCCCGATTTTCGTTCCAACATAAACTATAACAAATAGTAAATATTTATCGAGCGTGTGATAATGCTTCGGTTAATATTCAAATCAGTTTTAGTGTCTGTTATGAAGTTAGAAAGTAAAACAGAGGTGATAGATAATGAGCCAATCGGTTAGCGATAAGAAATCGTCCGAGCACAAAGTTGCTATGTTATTGTTATTTTTTGTTGGCGTGATTGTCACAATCGGCGCGATCGCTGTGGTATTCGAATCTGGGCATTTAATGGCTTTAGAAGAGATCGGCCGTGCTGAGGCTATCTACTCTGTGACCCGAGAATACATCTCCATAGCAATGTTTTTGACGCTCGCTATGTTACTTTTTTCTGGATATCCTGTTGCATTTATCCTCGGTGGTTTATCGATGCTTTTTGGGATAATTGGTTATTACCTGGATATGTTCTCACTGATTGAATTTTTTAACTTTGTTCCCAGAATTTGGGGAATGGCGGCAGAGAATCTTGTCCTGGTTGCAGTGCCTGCATTCGTTTACATGGGGGTTATGCTGGAGCGTAGTGGAATTGCAAACGATTTGCTTTACTGCGTTCAAGTCTTGTTGCGCAGAGTGCCGGGTGCTCTTGCTTTAGCAGTTACAGTTATGGGAACAATATTAGCGGCCATGACAGGTATTATTGGCGCTTCGGTTACTATGATGACCGCGCTCGCATTGCCAACGATGATGAGACAGGGTTATAGTCATGCCCTTGCTACAGGAGTTATTGCAGCATCAGGTACTTTGGGAATACTTATTCCTCCGAGTATTATGCTTATTATAATGGCTGATTTAATGGCTATTTCGGTTGGCAATGTATTTATGGCAGCGGTAGTCCCTGGACTAACATTGGCCACCTTCTATTTAATTTATGTAGCAACGCTAGCTGCTGTTAAGCCTAGCCTGGCTCCACCTTTGCCAGCAAACTTGTTGAATATTCCTAAAGGAGAAATGTTCCCGCTAGTCCTAAGGAGTTTTTTGCCTCCAGTTTTCCTCATAACGTTAATTAAAGGTTCTATTCTTTTTGGCTTTGCTACCCCATCTGAAGCTGGAGCTGTTGGTGCCTTTGGTGCTACATTGTTGGCGGCAGCCAATGGTCGGTTGAGCAAGAATACTTTGGTATCAGTTTGCCATACTGCAGCTCGAACAGTGTCTATGATTTTTTTCATTGTCATAAGTGCTACTTGTTTTGCGTATGTCTATAGATCATTGGGCGGTGACGACGTCGTCGAAACGCTCATTATTGAGAAAGCAGGACTAGGGCCATGGGGGATGCTAATCCTTGTAATGGTAATTGTATTCTTTCTCGGCTTCTTTTTAGACTTTTTAGAAATAACTTTAATAGTGCTACCTGTTTTTACGCCATTAATAATACAGATGGATTTTGGCGATCATCTAGCAAAAGCTGATATAAAATTTTGGTTTATAATCCTCCTAGCGGTTAACCTGCAAACTTCGTTTCTAACGCCACCGTTTGGATTCGCATTGTTTTATATGAAAGGGATAGCGCCCAAGGAGATACGCATACAATCAATTTATAAAGGGATAATTCCATTTGTAATTCTTCAAGCTTTAGGCGTCGTAACGGTGATGGCATTCCCAGAGGTTGCGCTTTGGCTGATGCATGCGGCATATGATTAGATTGGGATCTTAAAAAGAATGGATTATAATATTTTGAATTTATAACGAAAACAGTATATTTTTATTAAAAATTAAGAAACTATTATTATTCTAATTAAACGTTTCTTGGTTTGGTGTTACCGTGGTGTTAGTGTAATGTTTTACATCTCTTACATGAAGGTTTAAAACATCAATATAATAGATGACCCAGTAAAAGGGGCACAACCAAGTAAAATAATACGGGACGGGGAATATTAGATGGATGAATCAAGCGTAGAGACGCGGTCTGGCGAGGCAAAAGTCGCGATATTAATGTTTAGCTTGCTGGCGTTAGTGCTGGTGTTGTGTACCTTTGGTGCATACACGCTGTCAGGATCCTTGATGATCGAAGAAGAGATTTCTCGCGGTGAAGCGTTGGTCTGGGTTGGTCAAGAATATATTTCGATGGTGATGTTTGTCACTTTGGCACTCTTATTGTTTTCAGGGTATCCTGTAGCCTTTATATTGGGTGGTCTGGCAATGCTTTTTGGGTTGCTGGGCTTCTTTTTGGATTCGTTTTCTTTAATTGAATTTTTCAATTTTATTCCTAGAATATGGGGACAAGCTGCTGAGAACCTTGTTTTAGTCGCTGTTCCGGCTTTCGTATTTATGGGCGTGATGATGGAGAGAAGCGGTATAGCAAATGATTTGCTATATTGTGTTCAAGTTCTTCTTAAGCGTGTGCCGGGAGCGCTAGCTCTTGCAGTTACCGTGATGGGTACAATCCTCGCTGCCATGACTGGAATAATAGGTGCGTCTGTGACAATGATGACGGCCCTCGCATTGCCGACAATGATGCGGCAAGGGTATAGCCACTCGCTCTCGTGTGGCGTTATAGCTGCGTCTGGTACGCTGGGTATATTGATCCCGCCAAGTATAATGTTGATTATTATGGCAGACTTAATGGCAATTTCTGTTGGTAACGTTTTTATGGCAGCTGTTGTGCCAGGCCTTACCTTAGCCGCGTTCTATCTAATATTTGTGGCCACGATATCAGCTTTAAAGCCAGATATGGCTCCGCCACTGCCTGCAAACTTATTAAACGTCCCTAGAAATGAAATGGGCCCGTTAATCGCACGTAGCTTTTTGCCCCCAGTATTTTTGATTTCTTTAATCAAGGGGTCAATCTTATTAGGTTGGGCTACTCCGTCGGAGGCGGGAGCGGTGGGTGCTTTTGGTGCTACGCTTTTGGCAATAGCAAATGGACGATTAGGAGGAGGGACGCTTGTTCAGGTATGCCATACGTCCGCTAAAACTGTTTCAATGATTTTCTTTATCGTCATAAGTGCAACATGTTTCGCTTATGTATATCGATCACTTGGCGGCGATGATGTTGTAGAACACCTTATAGTCGAAAAGGCAGGATTAGATGCATGGGGAATGCTTATTCTCATTATGACTATCGTATTTTTCCTAGGGTTCTTTCTTGACTGGCTAGAAATCACATTAATTGTTCTACCGGTGTTTACGCCACTAGTTGCCGGTTTAGATTTTGGTGATCACATAGCAAAAGAAGATATAAAATTTTGGTTCATCATACTTTTGGCGGTTAACTTACAAACATCTTTTCTTACGCCGCCGTTTGGCTTTGCTTTGTTCTATATGAAAGGTATCGCCCCGAGGGAAATAAAAATTCAAGCAATCTATAAAGGTATTATTCCTTTTGTGATTTTACAGGCGCTAGGTGTTGTCACGGTATTGGCTTTTCCTGATGTGGCGCTTTCTCTAATGCACTATGTGCACGGTTAAGGAAGGACAAACACATGGCTTCTGAAGAGATACTCACACGCGGTGATGAGGCTGGCGGTAACCTTTTAAGCGAAGGCGTTGCCCAAGTATTAATACAATTGGTTTATAAAATAAGGAAAGTAGTTGATTTCGCAGGTAGATGGGCTTCATTGCTTTTCGTTCCTATGATACTCATCACAGTCTACGATGTCTGTCTAAGAAAGACTGGAAAATTACAGATTGATATTAAATATTGGGCTGAAGATTATGGATTTGGCCAGCTATTTGAGTCAACACTTTTGCAAGAATCTGAATGGCATTTTCATACAGCACTTTTTGCCCTTGTTCTTGGTTTTGGCGTTATTTGGAATACACAGGTGCGTGTGGATGTTGTTAGAGAACACTTGAAGTTCCGACGGAAGGCTTGGTTGGAGTTGCTGGGGGCTACATTCTTTATGATACCCTACACATGCGTTGTCTGTTATTTTGCGGCTATTTTTGCTTATGAGTCGTGGGATATAATGGAAATATCAGCATCCCAGGTGGGGCTTCCGTATAGATACATTATTAAGACTATTTTAACGTTAGGATTATTTGTTGCTATTTTGGCTGGCCTAGCAGTTTGGATACAATCATTTTTAGCTTTGTTTGCTCCAGCGGGGACAAGGTTTGAGTTGATGACTTTGGAGTGGCCAGAAAATGAAGGTGACACCATAGAAGGTAAAGAACGTATGGCTGTTGACCTGAATGTCTCGGTGGAAGAGGATTTGGAGCGACAAACAAATCAAATCCTCGGCGCTGATGGCAAAGAGAAATAGCTTATTAGTATTTGATCTTTTTAGAAAATCTCATCTTCTATTTATTTAAAACAAAGGGTGTTTGATATTTAATTCAAGCACCCTTAACTGTTAGTTAAAGAGTGAGTCATAGAAAATGTTCAAACTACAAAACTTTTTAAAAAGATATGTTTGGGATCCTGAGACTACTCCTTATTTTACTGCGATCTCAAAATTGAGCCGTAGCCAAGCGGATAATGAACTGTTCTTTTTTGCTATAATGTTCTCGGTTCTCTTTGGCGTTGGAACATTTACATCAATTACAGGACAGGCACCATATGGTGTGTCCAAGGCGGCGGCAATCTACTGCTTCACGATTGTTTCTGCTGTTGTTTTGGTAGGAACGGTCAAAAATATTTATGCAGCCTATTATGCAACTAGTGCTCCTTTAGTCGTACTTGTTACTATCTTTGTTTACGGCTTTCCAACTAAAATGGAACTGATTGATGAGCTTGTCTTGTTAGTAATAGTGCTATGTGTTGCTCGTTATATGTGGCGGGTGATAACGGTATGTCGCGTTTATTCAATACTGCCAACAAGGGAACCTGAAAACCGAACACGGCGAAGGTTATTTTAACCGTTGTGGTAGAAAAATGTTAAATCGACTCAATATCTTCTTTTTGAAATATTTTCGCCGACACCAATTGGTCTTCTTAATTGGCATCAGTGTTATGCTTGTTGTTGATTTCTTTTTATTGGAGGATTGGGCCACGTTTTGGCCTATGATTTCATGGTCTATGGTTTTTTCAGTTCATTTTATGATTTTCAGATCACAAAATGTCAGTGATGAATGGCTCGAAGAAAAAATGATCTTCGATGTTTATAGACCCTGGGACTACGGACACATAGATCAAATAAAAAGAAATCCATTTGGAAAATCAATTTATCGCACAGAGCAAGGTAAATTGAATAAAGATGCCTCAAAGAACCAACAAGTAGATAAAAAATAGTCTAAACATGGGCGCTTCTTCACTTTGACTAAAGTGTCGTCATGCACCCTTTCAAAAGGTTAATGGTTTGATATCGGAAACAACGTTTGACTATATCATTGTAGGGGCTGGCTCAGCAGGTTGCGTGCTTGCTAATAGGCTAACGGAGAACCCTTTAAATAAGGTTTTGCTAATCGAGGCTGGTAAAGCTGATCATTGGTGGAATTGGAAAATTCATATGCCTGCAGCTTTAGCATATCCGATGGCTAGTACTTCTATTAATTGGGCCTATAAATCTGAAGCAGATCCCTATATGAACAATCGCAGAATGTATTGTCCTAGGGGAAAAGTACTCGGTGGTTCAAGTTCCATTAATGGGATGGCGTATGTTCGAGGGCATGCGTTCGATTATAATCGCTGGGCGCAAATTGATGGATGTCGTGATTGGTCATACTCTGATTGTTTGCCGTATTTTAAAAAAGCTGAGTGCCTAGATATAGGGGGGGATGTTTATCGTGGAACAGATGGCCCCCTAAAAGTAACGGCAGGTAAGATGGAAAATCCTCTTTACAAAGCTTGGTTAATGGCTGGAGAGGAGGCAGGCTATCCCATCACTAATGACCCTAACGGTTATCAGCAAGAGGGGCTTGGGCGCATGGATATGACCGTAGACAAAGGGCGTCGCTGCAGTTCAGCCAAAGCATATTTGAAAGATGCTGCAAATAGAAAAGGCCTGTTTATTGAGAAGAATGCGTTTGTAAATAGGATCCTTATAGAAGATGGGACTGCGAGCGGGGTAGAGTTTGAGAAAGATGGTGCTAAGGTCTGTGTGTATGCTGGAAAAGAGGTAATCTTATGTGCAGGGGCGATTAACACTCCACAACTGTTAATGTTATCAGGTATCGGTCCTGGTCCTCATTTGAATAGTATTGGTATCCCCGTATTGAACGACTTACCTGGTGTAGGAAAAAATTTGCAGGACCACTTGGAAATTTATCTCCAGATGAAGTGTTTACAACCCATTTCACTCTATGGTGTCCATAACCCTCTCCGGAAATTAATGATTGGGCTTCAGTGGATCTTAAGTGCTACCGGTTTAGGCGCTACGAACCACTTTGAGGCAGGTGGTTTTATACGGTCGCATGCAGGAATAGAGCATCCAAATATCCAGTATCACTTTTTACCTATAGCTATGAATTACGATGGAAGTAAGGCTCAAAACTGTCATGGCTATCAAGTGCATGTTGGCCCAATGCGGCCAACCAGCCGCGGCCTTGTCTGGCTAGGGTCTAGGGACCCCAGGGATAATCCAAAAATATTATTCAATTATATGGCCACCGATACCGATCGTTTGGAAATGAGAGAAGCTATCAGATTAACACGAGAAATATTAACTCAACCCTCTTTTAAGCCTTTAAATGGCGAAGAGCTATCACCGGGTTGCCATGTTCAAAAAGATGAAGAGATAGACGCATTTGTGAGAGGTTTTGGGGAAAGTGCTTACCATCCGTCCTGCACTTGCGCTATGGGAGAGGGGGAATTTGCAGTTGTAGACAATTCGGGTCTCATTCATGGAACAAATAAACTTAGGGTAGTAGATGCGTCAATTATGCCCTCAATAGTAAGTGGTAATTTAAATGCACCGACTATAATGATAGCTGAAAAAATTGCAGATACGATAAATGGGAATAAACCATTAGTCCCAATAGATGCACAAGTTTGGCAACATCCTAATTGGGGATTGCTTCAACGGTAACAAGTATGGAACATATTTTTTCTATGAGGATATTTTAACTCTGATGTGTTGGCTTTTGGAGCGATAGTTTCTGTTTTCTCTGGCTCATCATTTTCTTCCACTTTTCTAAAACTTTTGCTTTCCTTTTATTGAAAGCTTGTTGGAGCCTGTGGTTCTCTTTTACCCGGTGCTGCTTGGACCCTTGAACTTTATTTTTACGTGTTCCTTTTTCCTCATAGAGGTTTTGTTTCGCTAACCAAATATTTTGGTGATTTGGTTTTAGATCGTTTCTAAAAAATGGACTGTCTATTCTTTGTAGTTTTTCTACGGCTAGGCGGTACCTTTTTCCTCTTTTCTTATTATTCGAATGATAATGTTCTATAGCTCGTTGCCAAGAACCATGATCTTCAAACAGTTGAGTTAAAAAATCTCCCGCATACCCTGCGTTTAGTTGTGGGTTGAAGGCGTCTTCAAGGTTGTTAAATGCATGCGGATGATAATGCAGGTTTATTTGCATACAACCAACATCGATATTGGTGACGCCTTGATATTGTAATTCACGCACCGCTTTTAGAGCTTCTCGTTTACTGTTGTAATAAACCCCTTCTCCTCCTGAGGTGACTGTCCAAGGCCAAGGCATACTTTCTTTCAGTTTATGATGCCAACGCCCGGTTTCTTTTAGAGAGATTGCGCGCAAGATATTTTTTGGTAAGTTAAGGGACATTTCTACAGGATGAATTGCCTGGGCACATAACTTTGCTATATCCCTATCTATAGTCGTTTCGGCGACTACCTTGAAGTTGATTATTATTAGCGTAACTAATAAGAAAAATATTTTAGATAACGACATAATTTCTCCTTGCAAATAACAAAGCAAGTCTCATGCCAATAAATTCATTATTCTGCCGCTTCTTTATAACCCATATCGGGAATTACAAGCTTTCCGAGTTGCTCCATAAAGCCAGTCATAGCGTGTCTGAGTGGTTTTATTTCTTCCAGAGGTTCGATATATTGTTCATCCATATAGAGGGCCCTATTCAGTTCTATTTGTAGTGCGTGCACCCCCTCTTTCGGTTTTCCATAGTTTCTTGTAATAAATCCTCCAGCATATGGGATATTTCTCCGAACAGAAAAACCACATCCAGTTAAAAATTCGTTTGAGCTTTTCATTATATGTGGATGACAGGATGTACCATGGCAATCGCCTAGGACAATTTCGGCTAATCTACTGGGTTTAGACTGTGATGGATTATTTGTTCCTATTCTTCCGGAAGGCATGGAGTGACAATCTAGCAGAATGCAATACCCGAATTCATCTTTGGTATTATTGATTAAAGTCTGAAGGGCGTCATGGTACGGCCGATAAAAGTGATTAATACGTTCTTCTGCTTCCTGAAAAGTTAATTTGTTTTTGTAAACCCGCTCCCCATTTGATACAACACGCGCGATAGTTCCTAGTCCAGCAGAAATGCGACTGTTTTGAGTTATCACATAATGGGGAAGGGAATCAGAAAACATTGTGGGGTCAAGTTCATAAGGTTGCCGGTTAACATCGACAAAGACACGAGGAAACAAAGCCTGGATCAATGATGCCCCGAGGTCTGGAGCATAACTAAAAATATCTTCCACAAAACTATCTTCTGACGATCTAAGACGAAGTGGTGTTAACGCCGAGGCGGCTACAAAGTCTGGGGGATAATTGCGTCCGCTGTGAGGTGAAGAAACTATCAAAGGTAGTATCTTCTTTTGAGGTGACCGCACTACGATTTTGTCTTTGATATCAAACTTTAAAAAATTGTTCATAATGATTTATTTCATTGACTTGGAGACGTTATTTATTTGCAGCTATTTTTATATAAATTGCAGTGTACATATTCTATCTTGCCAAAGTCGCTATTTTCGCTATAACGGCGGTTCCCGCAAGTAATATTTCGTTACGTTTAGAAATGGGCGCGTAGCTCAGCGGGAGAGCACCTCGTTGACATCGAGGGGGTCACTGGTTCAATCCCAGTCGTGCCCACCATTTCCTCAAACGTAGTAAGTGATTCTAATCTATAAGCTCAAACCAAAAAGAGGAGCTCAAAAAACCTATCTAAAATGGGTTGTCTGAGCTCTCAGCCAGTGAAATTAGATCGAATTTTAAAAGTTTGATTTTTTCCAGCGCTTATCATCAAGCTAAGATCGTTTCCTCCAAGAACCATTCGAATTCCCATATCAATATACTTATCTATAAGGTTTGGTTCATATATCCCCCCCATTCCTGCATGCTTATTGTGTTTTTTGCATGCTGCGATGGTTTTTTTATACGCCTCTACGATATCAGGATGATCCAACTGACCTGGTATTCCCATTTCCATGCAAAGATCATTGGTGCCGATTAGCAATGCATCAACGCCGGGTATAGCAGCAATTTCATCGACATTATAAATAGCCAAAGGAGTTTCTAACATTATGACTAGGAATGTTGCCGAGTTAACTGCTTGAGTAGCCTCTCCCATTGGATAAGTTTGAAAATCTAACATGGGTTGAGCGCCTGTAACTGAACGGTGTCCGATGGGTGGATATTTACATTGATCGACCAT
>MDSX01035227.1_pt1 | contig 10190 bp, 6 predicted proteins | sample 811141 | NCBI WGS metagenome assembly MDSX01 (sample SAMN05326642, study PRJNA326480) | marine metagenome | isolation source: seawater | place: Atlantic Ocean: South East | collected 2010
CTCATAATTTTTGTCATTAATCAGTTGTGCAAATATACAATAAAATATTTCATTAGCTAATATTTGCACTTAGTTGGCCTACTAGGGATCGAACCTAGACTCTTCTGGACCAAAACCAGACGTGTTGCCAGTTACACCATAGGCCAATGAGCTTGCAAATTTAAAATAAATTTTATTTAAGCAATATAAATTCATTAATTATGTTAAACTTTAAAGCTAATGAAGAATAATTTATTAATACATTTGAAAAAATTTATCTATAAAATGGATGACAGAAAACTGAATTTAATTCTTGGATGGATATGTTTTTTCATTTCATTTGTAGTTTACTATCTAACTGCTGAACCAACAGTAAGTTTTTGGGATACTGGTGAATATATAACCACATCAGCAAAACTTCAGGTAGGTCATCCACCTGGCGCGCCGTTATATCAAATGCTAGGAGCTATTTTTTCAATATTTTCTTTCGAAAAAGAAAATATTGGTTTTACAATGAATTTAATGAGTGGTTTTGCAAGTGCTCTTACCATTACCTTTATGTACTGGTCAATAGTATTAATTCTTAAGAGGCTAACTATTAATATTGAAAACTCAATAAATAAATCAATATCAATCTCTATTGGAGGGGTGATTGGGTCACTTTCGTTCGCTTTTACAGATTCATTTTGGTTCAATGCTGTAGAGGCAGAAGTGTATGCAATGGCAACATTGATTATGGCCCTACTATTTTACCTGGGTCTAAAGTGGGAGTCAGAAATGATGGAGAAAAGAGGAAATAAATGGTTGCTGTTGATTTGTTTTATAATTGGTTTATCCTTTGGGGTTCATTTTATGGGATTGCTAGTCATTCCAGCCATAGTAATGATTTATTATTTTAAAAATCAGCAAAAAATTTTGGAAAAATATAATCTAAACCCTTTTGTAGGATTTATTTCTGCGAATGTAATTGGAATAATAATCCTAATGGGTATTTTTAAATTATTGCTTCCAAATACCTTAAGATTATTTAGCGCAACAGAGCTTTTATTTGTTAATAATTTTGGACTACCATTTAATTCTGGAACTATCGCTGCCTTTATATTTCTTGTATACATTTTTTATTTTTGCTTAAGCTTTACTAGAAAAAAGGGGCTGGTTAGTGCAAATACATTAACGCTTTGTTTTTTATTTATTTTTATAGGTTTTTCGTCTTGGCTAATTTTACCTATTCGTGCAAATGCTGACGTTGTGGTTAATGAAAATGACCCATCTAATGCTAGAGAACTTTTAGCTTACTATAATCTTGAACAGTATCCAAAAACCTATCTTTTTTATGGACCTTTATTTTCAGATCAGTATTCAGGTTTGGATGAAAATAGGCCTTATAAAGACGACAATCCCAAATACGAAAAAGATTTATTAAATAAAAAGTATATAATAGTAAATGACTACAAAAATGCTGTTCAAAACTTTAACTCTAAACACGCATCTATATTACCTAGGATGTGGAGTACCGAACACGCAAAAAACTATTTGAACTATTCTGGGTATTTAGATTTCAAAATAAAATCAAGGTATCTAAATGAAAATGAACTAGTTGAATTTATTAAAAATTTCAAAGAACAAATTAATAACAATGAAATTGATTACGAAGATTTTCATAATTTCTTAAGACAATATGGACAATTTCTAGATATTGAAAAACCATCCATTATGAGTAATCTTTATTATTTATTTGACTATCAAATTGGATATATGTACTGGAGATATTTCATGTGGAATTTTTCGGGAAGACAAGATGATATCCAAGGTAAAATGAATATGAATGGAAATTGGATTTCTGGAATTAATTTTATAGATGAGTGGCGTTTAGGTAATCAAAAGAATCTACCAAATGATGTGTTGGAAAACAAAGCCAGAAATACATATTATATGCTTCCGTTAATATTAGGTTTTATAGGGCTTTATTTTCTTTTTAAAACAAATAAAGAATACTTCTGGGTATTATTATTATTTTTTGTATTTACAGGTTTAGCAATTCAGGTTTATACTAACGTAAGACCTTTTGAGCCAAGGGAAAGGGATTACTCATTAGTTGGATCTTTTTACGTATTCTCAATAATTATCGGGCTGGGGGCATTTTACATTTCTAAAATATTTGAAAAGATTAAGATTAAAGCGAATTTGATAATATCTTTTATTTTCTGCCTTATAATAGTTCCTGTAAACCTAGCTATAAATAACTGGGATGATCATGATAGATCAGGAAGATACACTGCATATGATATGGCAGTAAATTATTTAGAATCCTGTGATGAAAATGCTATTTTATTTACCATAGGTGATAATGACACTTTTCCGCTTTGGTATGCTCAGGAAATCGAAGGAATTCGGACTGATATTAGAGTAGTAAATACTAGCCTGCTGAGTACTGATTGGTATATCAATCAAATGAAAAGAAAAGCTTATGAAAGTGATCCGATTCCCTCAAGTTTGACAGCTGAAAAATATAAGTATGGTACTAGAGATTATATAATCAAAGAAGAAATAAGTAAAGACACCGTAGATATAGATGTATTTCTAGATTTTGTTACACAAGATGAAAAAGATTTCAAATATGGTGAAATTCTTAAAAGACAAGGGTATGATGTCTCTGACTTAAGAAATCAGGACTATAATGCTAATTTTTTACCAACTGAAAACATTAGAATACCTGTAAATATCAATAATGTTTTAAAACATAAAATAGTAAGTGAGAAATACTCTGATTTAATTGAAGAAGAAATATTTATCAAAATAAAATCACAAGCCTTATACAAGAACAGATTAATCATGCTTGATATAATAGCTAATAACGATTGGGAAAGACCAATATATTTTACCGGTGGAGCATTTGGTGATGAAGATTATTTATGGATGAAGGACTTTCTACAATTAGACGGAATGTGTTATAAACTTGTACCTATTAAAACACCAATTGATAAATCAAACCCATATGAAATGGGAATGATTGATTCAGAAAAAATGCTTGGAATAGTTGATAAATGGAATTGGGATACTAAGGATGAAACAAATATTTATTTGGATGTGGAATCAAGAAAAAATAGTATTACATATAGAAGTAATATCTCTAGACTTGTCGATCAACTAATTGTTGAAAAAAATTATGATGAAGCTGAAAAATTAATTGATAAGTGTATGTTGAAGTTTCCTGTAGATAAATATGGATATTACACACTTCTTGAACCATTTATAGGTTCTTATTACAAAATTAATAAAACAAAAAAAGCAAGAGAATTATTTGATGAAATTTCAAAAAAATATCAAGAAAATCTTTTTTATTATAGCAACTTAAGAAATGTAAATAAAAACAGATATGCTGAAGAAATTTACATAGATATTGAGAGGTATAGATCCTTGCTAGACACTATAATATCTTATGAAGAAGGAGAATTTCTAGATTTAAGGATGAAAGATTTTAATGATTATCTTGACTTATTTCTTTAGCTAAGAAAATTCTTATAAGCTAAATTGTTAAAATCTTTAAAATTTAAGAATCTAATTATAAGCTTGTTTTTATATATTTAGAAAAAATAAACTAACCTTATTTAAATCATGAAAAAACAAAATAATTCAGCGTTATTTACTTTAATTACTGTGTTTTTCTTTTGGGGGTTTTTTGGTGCATCAAATGGTGTATTTATCCCTTTCTGTAAAACCTACTTTCAATTGGATCAATTTCAAGCTCAGTTGGTCGAATTTGCCTTTTACGGTGCATATTTTATAGGAGCCTTAATTCTATTTATTTGGTCTAGTTTTTCAAAAAAAGATATTTTAAATAACTGGGGGTATAAAAAGGGAATTATTTACGGTTTACTAATATCAGCAGTGGGAGCATTTATTATGTGGCCAGCAGTTAATGGTTCAAATTTTGGTGATACTCAAGTATTTTATTATGTGTTGGCTGTTTTGTTTATTGTTGGGCTTGGATTTGCGCTACAACAAACTGCAGCTAACCCCTTTGCTGTATCATTAGGTGAACCTTCCACAGGATCTAACAGACTGAATCTAGCTGGAGGAATTAATTCTTTTGGAACTGCAATCGGTCCTTTATTAATCGCGGTTATTATATTCGGATCTGTTTCATTAAGTTCAGATGAAATAAATAACAGAATTATCGATGGAGAATTAACATTGGGACCTCTTCAATTGCTTTATCTCGGAGTTGCAATAGCCTTTCTTGTAGTTGCTGCATTTTTTTATTTTTCAAAAAATCTTCCTGACGGCAAGAATAATGAACCTTTTGAACCAGCAAATAAATCAAAAAATGTTCTAATCAGTTTAACAATTGTGATTACAATTTGCTTTGGATGGATTTTTTATAGCTATAGTAGTGGCTTTGCAGAAAATAATTTTAAAAATGAAATTGAAACGGTTTTAAATGAAAAGGGGTATAATGTTAATAATGGAGAGTTTGAATCACTTACTAAGGGGTTAGAAGATGATTTTTTTGAATATGGTGACTCAATAATTGATAAACTGGCTCTTGAAAGAAGAGGAAAAGTAACTAAAACAGAAATTTTAAATCCTATTGGATATAACAAAGATCTGGTACCTTTATTCAAATTAACTGATCAAGAAGCGTTAAAAAAAGCCACCCCAGAATGGGTTGAGTTGTATAGGTTATTTGCATTAATATTTGCATTAATATTCACTTTTGGAATAATTTTTTACGGCTACTTTAGTTCATCTAAAAATCCTGATGGTTGGGGGGCTTTGAAGTATCCTCAACTTGCGTGGGGAATGCTTGCAATTTTTACTTATGTTGGAGTTGAAGTAACTATACAAAGTAATTTAGGTGAACTATTAAAAAAAGATTTAGGAGAAGGTTTAAACGCAATAGGATTAAATGTAATGAGTGAAGCAGAAAGCGCTAAATATATTGCTCTCTATTGGGGTGGATTAATGATAGGGAGATGGACAGGATCTTTAGGTGTTTTTAATTTATCTAAAATGATGAAAAATATATTATTATTTATAACTCCGTTTATTGCTTTTGGAGTAGTGATTTCTGTAAATTACTTAACTAGTCCAATTAGCATCATGGAAATTGGTATTTTTTCGATTCTTATTTGTATTCAAATTTTAGGTTTTTATTTAGCAAAAGATAATGCTGTGAAAACAATGACAATTTTTAGTTCCTTAGGAATAATAGCAATGATATTTGGTTTATTTTCTGATGGTAATTTAGCATTATTTTCTCTGCTTACTGGAGGTTTATTTTGTTCTATAATGTGGCCATGCATTTTCTCATTAAGTATTAAAGGTATTGGGAAATATACTTCTCAGGGAGCTTCTTTTTTAGTAATGATGATTCTGGGAGGAGCCATAATTCCCCCTTTACAAGGTAAATTAGCTGATATTTCTGGTATTCAAGAATCTTATTGGGTTGCAGTTATTTGTTTTATTTTCTTGTTGATTTATTCGATTATGACAAATAAAATATTAACTAAACAAAAACTTATATAAATGAACAGAAGAAGTTTTATAAAAAGTACAGGGGTTGCGTCACTTGGAATTGGACTTAACATAGATAAAACTTTTTCAGCTTCAAATAATTCAATAGTTAACCCTATTGTTATAGCAACTTGGGATGTTAAAAATGCAACCAAAAGGGCTTGGGAAATCTTATCTGCAAATGGGAATTCACTTGACGCTGTTGAAATGGGTTGTAAAGTTGAAGAGGCTAATAAAGATGGACAATCGGTTGGTATTGGTGGACTCCCAGACCGTGAAGGAAATGTTACTCTCGATGCATGTATAATGGACCATCTTGGTAATTGTGGTTCGGTTGTTTATTTAAAGGATATAAAGCATGCTATTTCAGTTGCGCGATTAGTAATGGAAAAAACACCTCATGTTATGTTAGCTGGAGATGGAGCGAAAAAATTTGCTATCTCAATGGGTTTTAAAAAAGAAAACTTACTAACCGAAAAATCTAAAAAAGATTGGATAAAATGGAAAGAAAATGAGCAATATAAACCTATAATAAATATTGAAAACCATGATACAATAGGCATGTTAGCAATTGATAAAAATAAAAATATCAGCGGTGGGTGCACTACCAGTGGATTAGCTTATAAAATGCAAGGAAGAGTAGGTGATTCTCCTATTATTGGTTCAGGCTTGTTTATTGACAATGAAATAGGTGGTGCGGTTGCAACAGGTTTAGGTGAAGAAGTTTTAAAAACAGTTGGAAGTTTTTTAGTTGTCGAACTAATGAGACAAGGATACTCACCTGATGATGCTTGTAAAATTGCAATTAAAAGAATTGTAAAAAAACCGAAAAGTAATTTTAAAAATTTTCAGGTTGGCTATATTGCTTTAAACAAAAATGGCGAAACAGGTTCTTTTTCAATACAAAAAGGTTTTAGCATGACTCAATATGACAAAAAAGGTAATATTAACATCAATTCCCCTTATTATTATAAACAGGGATAAATGAATAAAAAAAAACGATTATTTCTGATTGACGCCTATGCATTAATATTTCGAGGATATTATGCATTTATTAAAAATCCCAGAATTAATTCCAAAGGGCTTGATACTTCTGCAATTTTAGGTTTTACAAATTCTCTTTTTGATGTTATAAAAAGAGAGAAGCCCGATTATTTAGCAGTGTGTTTTGATAAAGGTGGAAGTAAGGACAGAATCAAAATATTTGATCAATATAAAGCCAATAGGGATGAAACACCTGAAGCAATCAAAATTTCAGTACCAATTATTGAAGAAATTTTAAAATCTCTGAATATTTCTATTTTAGTTAAAAAGGGTTATGAAGCTGATGATATTATAGGAACGATTGCAAAGAAAGCTAAATCTGAAAATTTTGAAACATTTATGGTTACTCCAGATAAAGACTTTGCTCAACTTGTTGATGAATCTATTTATATGTATCGTCCAGTTTTTGGTGGTGGTTATGAAACTTGGGGTGTCAATGAAGTACTAGAAAAATTTGAAATTACACAAACATCACAGGTAATTGATTTTTTAGCAATGAAAGGAGATTCAGTTGATAATATCCCTGGGTTGCCCGGAGTTGGAGATAAAACCGCAAAAAAATTCTTAAAACAATTTGGTTCCTTGGAAGGCTTACTTCAAAACACCTCTGAATTAAAAGGAAAGCTTAAAGAAAAGATTGAACAAAATAAAGGCTTAGGCATTCTTTCAAAAAAATTAGCCACAATAATCACTGATGTTCCAATAGAATATAAAATTGAAGAATTAGAGTTTAATGTTACTAATCTAGATAAAGCAAGGGAAATATTTGAAGAATTAGAATTTAGAAGAATTATTAGCTCATTAAGTTCAATTTTTAAAAAAAATGAAGAAAAAAATAAAATAGAATCAAAAGATATAGAAAAAGAAAATAGTGCTGGCATGAACCCAGGTTTTGGACAATTTAACCTGTTTGAAAATAATATTACCTCTGAAGATAAAGACAAATTAAATGTTATTTATCAATATATCGAATCCGATATTTCTGCTAAACTCTTTTTAAAGAAATTAGAACAACAAAAAGATGTAAGTTATCACCTGTCTACAGAAAAAATAGGAGATTATGATTCAACTTTAAAATCAATTTCATTTTGTTGGCAAAATGATGTTTGCTATATTTTAAAAAGTGATTTTAAAAAGTTTGATGAATTAATTAAAAAGTTTTTTGAAAATGATAAAATATCTAAAATATCTAATGATCTAAAATTTGATATAAAAACTTTAAATAAAAAAAAGATCTCAATTCATGGTGATATCTTTGACATAAAACTTGCGCACTATTTAATTAACCCTGATATAAGTCATGATTTAATTAATTTATCAAGTAATTATCTTAATATTTCTATCCGAAAGAAGTTTGAAGAATTAAATGATTATGAGGTTTCAAATATAATATATAAGTTGAAAAAATTATTAAAATCTGATTTAGAAAAGTTTGATCAGATTAAGCTTTATAGCAAAATAGAAATTCCGCTTTTAAAAACCCTCGCTAAAATGGAAATTGAGGGAATAAATTTAGATATTAAGTTTTTGAAAAAATTATCTAAAAGAACAACGAACGAATTAGACAATATTACTAAAAAAATATATGAGTTATCTGGTGAAGAATTTAATATTTCTTCACCTAAACAGCTTGGTGAAGTTTTATTTGATAAAATGAAAATAATCAGTAAACCAAAAAAAACCAAATCTGGACAGTACTCAACATCAGAAGAAGTTTTAACAGAACTTTCTTCAAAAAGTGATTTGGTAAAATTAGTTTTAAAACATAGAAGTATTTCAAAATTGTTAAATACTTATATTGACTCTCTACCTAAACAAATCAATAAATATACTAATAGAATTCACACTGAGTATGTACAAACTGTTGCATCAACAGGTAGATTAAGTAGTATTAATCCAAATCTCCAAAATATTCCAATTAGAACAACAAGAGGTCGAGAGGTCAGAAAAGCATTTATTTCCAGAAGTAAAGATTATTTTTTAATGGCAGCAGACTACTCTCAAATTGAATTAAGAATTATAGCTTCCTTAAGTAATGAGGAAAATATGATAAATGCTTTTAAAAATGAGGAGGATATTCACATGTCAACAGCCTCAGCTGTTTTTAATGTCCCGATAAATCAAGTAACAAAAGAGCAAAGGACAAATGCCAAGGTTGTAAATTTTGGTATAATATATGGTGTTTCTGCTTTTGGATTGAGTAATCAGACAAATCTTAACAGAAAGGAATCTAAAGAACTGATCGAGAAATATTTTGAAAAATACCCAAAACTAAAAAAATACATCAATAATCAGATTTCATTTGCCAGAGATAATGGTTATGTGGAAACGCTTCTAGGCAGGAGAAGATATTTAAATGATATTAATTCTCAAAACAGTGTAGTTAGAGGAGCTGCTGAAAGAAACGCTATTAATGCTCCAGTGCAAGGAAGTGCTGCTGATATTATAAAAATAGCAATGATAAATATTCAGAATAAATTATCTAAAGGAAATTATAAAAGTAAGATGCTTTTACAGATACATGATGAATTAGTTTTCGATGTATTTAAGCCAGAATTGAATGAGATGATAGAAATAACAAAAAATGAAATGGAAAAAGCATTCAAAATAAATGTTCCTCTTACAGTTGATTTAAATTATGGGTTAAACTGGCTAGAAGCGCATTAATAACTTGATAAACTCCTTCAAGAAAAAAAATTTCTTCATCTATTTGCTAATAAAATATATAATTGTAGATTTGCATGCTCTTTTAAGAGACAGAAAAAAAAAGAATTTTGGATACAATAAGTTTTAAAACAATTTCAGCAAATAAAAAAACAGTTGATAAGAATTGGGTTTTAGTAGATGCTGATGGACAAAATCTAGGTAGATTAGCTTCTAAGATTGCCATTCTATTAAGAGGAAAACATAAACCTAATTTTACTCCTCATGTTGATTGTGGTGACAATGTGATAGTTATCAATTCCAAGAAAATTAACCTTTCAGGTAATAAATGGGAGCAAAAAAAATATATCAGATACACTGGTTACCCTGGTGGTCAAAGATCATTAAATGCATCAGAGCAATTTGAAAAAAATCCAAATTCTCTAATAGAGAAATCAGTTAAAGGAATGCTTCCTAAAAATAAATTAGGAGCTGAACTTTTTAGAAACCTTTATGTTTTTACTGATTCAGATCATAAGTTTGAGGCTCAAAAGCCATTATTAATCGATTTAAATAAAGTTAACTAATGGATACAGTTGTACATAAAATTGGTAGAAGAAAAACATCTGTTGCAAGAATCTATTTAAAAAAGGGGAAAGGCAACTTTACTGTGAACACAAAAGATTGGAAAGATTACTTTCCGACCTCAGCACATCAATTCAAAATAAACCAACCTTTTAATGTATGTAACAATGTTAACAAGTTTGACATGACTGTTAATGTTTATGGAGGAGGGATGACTGGTCAAGTTGAAGCTATCCGCTTAGCAATTTCAAGGGCACTTTGTGAGGTTGATGAAAAAAATCGTGAACTTCTTAAGCCTCTTGGTTTATTAACAAGAGATCCAAGAATGGTTGAAAGAAAGAAGTTTGGTCAGAAGAAAGCTAGGAAAAAATTCCAGTTCTCTAAGAGATAATATAAAATTAGTTTAGCATCTAAATATTTAA
>MDSX01051009.1_pt1 | contig 10184 bp, 4 predicted proteins | sample 811141 | NCBI WGS metagenome assembly MDSX01 (sample SAMN05326642, study PRJNA326480) | marine metagenome | isolation source: seawater | place: Atlantic Ocean: South East | collected 2010
CTGCGGGCGGCGCGACCGAGGCGGCGGAGGCGGTAGGCGGGTCGGCAGGCGGGTCGGGCAGCACTATGAAGCTGAGGCCGAAGCGCTGCTCGCCGCTGCTGTTCGGAGTCAGCTCCAGCTCGCCGGGCACCTTGCCGAAGAGGCGCAGCACCGACGGCCCCGCGCGCCAGAGGCACTCAATCTTGCCCTTGTCGACCAGCTGCTTCAGCGCGCCCCACTGCGCGTCGCCGTAGGAAGTCCCCAATCGCAGTAGGAATTCCTACCCCGCTGCACACATTCTGTGTCAGGGACGCGCCACAGCGCTGGGACGTCCCATTCTGGGGCGCGCCTCCCTGTGTCGCATTCTGCCGCATGGGAGTGCTCGTCACGGCGAGCGCTGGTTGCCTCCTCGTGATCCGCCACGAGCACGAGCACGTGGTCGTGCACATCGGCCGACCCGACGCGGCTGCCACGCTCTCACTCTGCGACTCCTTCGTCCTGGCGGACGCTGTCCTGCGCGGCGCTGAGGTGGTTTCAGCTGTGGAAGTGAGCGACGCGCCGTCCGGGCTGGCGGTGATCGCGCTGGCATGGCGGCGCCGTCTCGCCAGCGGTGGCTGGGCCTACGGCCTCGGCGCACTCGACCTGGCGGGCCGCTGCCTTGCCGACGGCGGGCAGATGCTCGAGCTGCCGCCGGCGGCGGGCAATGTATCGGCGCACATGCTCGGCGACGGCCCGGTGCTGTGGCTGCTGCACGCCAGCAGCGCATCGGAGGCTGCGCTGACGGTCGGCGTGCCCGCGAGCCAGGGTGAGCGGCTGCACGCGGCTCGCGCTGCGCTCGGGCCGGGAGAGGTTTCGCTGCTGTGCGTCGCCGAGCTGAGCGGGCCGGGCTCGCAGCACGCGCTGCTCGCGCAGCGCGGCAACGACGCGCAGCCGCCGCGAGTCCTCTCCGTGTGCGCGCCGCTGCGCCACGACGGCGCCGCCGCCCCGGCAGCACCGCTGGCGGCGCCTGCGCGTGTCACAGCCCTCGAGTCGTTGGCCGCGGAGCTGACGTGCGTGACGGCGCAGTGGGCCGTGCGGCCGCCTGAACTCGACGGGCGCGTGCGCGGCGAGCTGCGGCTGTGGGCGGGGACGAGGGCGGCCATGTTGCACTGCGTTGGCTGCGCAGGCGAACAGGTGCCGCTGCGCTCAGTGCGCCTCGATGCGCCGTCGCAGCGCGTCGTGCTCGCGGCGCTGCAACACGGGCCCGAGCTGCTGTGCGTGCTGTGCGCCGACGCCTCCCTGCTCGTTCTCACGCAGGCGGGCGAGCGCCTCCGTCAGCTTCGCGCGGTGACCGCGTTGTGGGCCTCCGACTTTCTCGGCGTCGGCCACCCGCAGCTGCTCGTCGCGCGCACCGGCTTTGGCTTCGGCGGCGGCGCGCCACCCGCGCCGCCGCGCCTCGCCGGGTACGCGCTGATCGGGCCCACTCACACGTGGGCAGATGTGGCGATCGAGGGGGCGGTGGAAGGGGCGCGGCTAGACGAAGGGAGCTGCGGCGCCGCCGATGCGCGGTTCGGTGAGCCCAACGGGGCAGAGCGAGCGGAGGCTGCGCGCCGGCGTCAGCTGTGCACGGTGGCGCGCGCGCTCGGCGAGCGGCTCGAGGAGGGCCTCGTGGCGCTCGAGGACGCGCGGCGCGGCGTGCAGCGACGTGCGCTGCTCCAAGCGCACGCCGAGCGCCGCCTCGCTGACCTCGCTGCGGCATCGGCGGCGTGGGGATCGCTGCTCTGCGCGGCGCCGGAGCGGGCGACGGAGATTGAGGTGCACGCGGAGGCGGCGGCCTGCTGCGGGACAGAGGTGGAGGCAGAGGGTGCGGCCGCGGGTGTGGCAGCCGGTGTTGCAGCGGCGGCGGCGGCGGCGGCGGACATGGCACGGCGGGCTCTGCTGCGGCGGTGGTATGAGGCGGAGGGGCTCGTGCCTCTGGCGACTTCCACTGTCCGCCCCGCCGCGGAGGCACCCGCCGCAAAGGTGGCGCGCGCTGCCCATGTCGGCGGTGGCGCTTCTTGCTGCGAGAGCACGGTTCAAGTTCAGCAGGTGCGGCACCGGCTCGCGCACGGCTGCGTCCTGATTCGCCTGAGCGTGCGCAACGGCGCCGCGTGGCCGTGCGTGCACTTGTGCGGCACAATGCTGCCCCGCGGCGGCGGCGGCAGCGTCGGCAACAGGTGCGCCGCCACCCCTGGCGGCGGCAACGGCGGCCGCGGGTCAGCACCCCCACTTCTCGTCGAGAGTAGTTGCGTGCCGGAGCTGGCGCCGCGAGCGCAGGAGGAGCTACTCCTAGCGCTGCCGCTCGCGTCGCTCGGCAGCGCCGCCGCCATCGAAGCCGACCTCCTTCTGGGCTGGCAATCGCCGCACGCCGCGTCCGACAAGTGGGCGCCCGCCTGCTGGCGGTGGCGCTACGAGCTCGCCGGTCCCGTCGGCGTAGACGTCGCCGCCTTACTCCGCACCGAGCTAGGCCGCGCAACGGCTGCACCGCCGCGGGCGCCCTCGCTGCCGCCGGCGCTCCAGCGTGCGGCCGCGCTGCTCCTCGAAGCGCCCGAGGGCAGCAGCGCGCTGCGACAGCTGCCGCGCACGTTGTTTGACGCGCTGCTGCTGGAGCCTGACGCTGACGCTGACGCCGACGCCGCTGTGTTCGCCGCGCCGCCGCTGGTGCAGGCGCAGCCGCTGCCGCTAGTTTGCGGGACCGGCGAGGTGCGAGGCGTCGGCACTTCGATACGACTGGGCATCACGACCGTGGGCAGGTGCGCCGAGGTACGGCTAGTCGCGCGCGGCCCCGCGTGCGACGCGGCACTCGTCGCTGCCCTCCGGCTGCTCGCTGCAGCGCTCCCCGACGCGCTCCAGCCACATTTTTGCTTCGCGGCGCCGCCGGTGCTCGACGCGCTCCGCGACGCGGTCGATGCCCTGCAGCGCGAGGCGACCGGCGTCGTCGCCGCGTGCGAGCGCTTCGCGCGCGAGAGAGAGCGGCCGCTCGCGGGCGCCAACGCGGGCGTCGGAGAAACGAGCGCGGCAGTCGCGTGGATACGCCACCAAGTTGCGGCGCTGCAGGCGGCCACTGACGCTCGGTTCGGGACGCTGCATTCGATACTTTAGTTACTCCGATTTCATAGGAATTCTCATCAGAGGATCGGCATGGCAAGGGAGAGTTCCTCCTCCTCCTCAAGCTTCCAGTTCGACGTGACCGTCTTCCACTGCGTGTAGAACTGCACCCCGCCTTTGCCGTAGAAGTTGATGTCCCCGAGGATCGAGCCGCGCGACCCCGTGAAGGAGAACATCGGCAGCGGCACCGGCAGCGGCAGATTGATTCCCACCTGCCCGACGTCGATTTCGTGCTCGAACTTGCGCGCAAGCGCGCCCGACCGCGTGAACACGGCGGTGCCGTTTCCGTACGGGTTGGCGTTGACCAGCGCGATGGCCTCCTCGAGCGTGTCCACGGTCAGCACCTGCAGCACGGGCCCGAAGACCTCCTCGGCGTAGATTCGCATCGACGGGGTCACGGTGAGCACGGTGGGCGCAACCCAGTTGCCGTCGGGGAAGCCGGCGACGGTCGCGCCGCGGCCGTCGAGGGGGCACGCGGCACCCTCGGCGATCGCCGAGCCGATGAGCTCTTCGACGCGCGCCCTCGCCTGCGGCGAGATCAGAGGTCCAACTTGAGCTGCCGGATCAGTCCCGATGCCGCACGGAAGAGCGGAGGCGATCTCTACTAGCCTCGGCAGCTGCTCGCGCGCACGGCCCACGAGGACGAGCCGCGAAATCGCCATGCAGCGCTGGCCCGCCGAGCCGAAGGCGGCGGAGGCGATCGAGTTTAGCGCCGACTTCATGTTTGCGTCATCGAGTAGCACTGCGTGGTTTTGCGCGCCGAGATTCGCCTGCACGCGTTTGCCCGCGGCGCCACCACGCCGGTAGATGTGCGCGCCCGCGCGGTCTGAGCCGACAAACGAGATTGCGCGAATGTCGGGATGGTCGCACAGGAAATCGACGGCGTCGTGCGCTCCGTGGATCACGTTGACGACGCCGGGCGGAAGGCCCGCCTCCTCGGCGAGCTCGACGAGGCGCATCGCCGTCGTCGGCACGCGCTCCGACGGCTTGAGCACGAACGTGTTGCCACACACAACCGCCATAGGGAACATCCACAGTGGGATCATCGCCGGGAAGTTGAACGGCGCGACTCCCGCGCACACGCCGAGCGGCAGCCGATAAGAGTGCGTGTCGACGCCCGCCGACAGCGCGGGCATCGTCTCGCCCATCTGCAGCGACGTGATCGAGCACGCGTGCTCCACGACCTCCAGCCCACGGAAGAGGTCGCCGCGTGCGTCGGCGAGCGTCTTGCCGTGCTCCCTCGTGATCATGTGCGCGAGCTCCTCGGTGTGCTCTCGGATCAGCGCCTGAAACTTCAGCATCACGCGCGCGCGATTCGGTGCCGACGTGGCCGACCACGCGGGGAGGGCGTTCTTTGCGGCAGCGACCGCCGCCTCCATCTCAGCGGTCGTTGCAAGCGGCGTCCGTGCGAGCACCTGCTGCGTCGCCGGGTCGGTTACCGGAACGTCCTCGACAGCGGCACTGTGCACTTCGGACCCGTTGATGAGAAGCGGCACGCGCGCCGGCATTGATCCAGCAGCGGCTGCCTGCGTGGAGAGATTGCTCGCGAAGACGCGCGGTGCACGCGCGAAGAGGAAGCGGCCAGGGAGGACGCGGAGCGTCGCTGTGCGCATGACAAAGTTGATGATGTGGGGTCAAGCGGCCAACTCTCTCAATTTAGGAATTCCTAGGCCGCTTGAGAGGTATAAAAAGTCCACCGCGCTGTAAGTAAGTAAGTGTTTGTTGGTACGCTACGCACTCAGGTGAGGGAGCCCGCCCCCCACCCCTTTTTCCCTTTCTCCCGTCCCCACCCACCCCTCAACCGCGCTCCTTCCTCGCCCGGCAGAGCGCGTCGAGCATTTGGTACTGCGCCTCCGAGAAAATTACCGCCTTCAGTTTTTTCACAAGAGAATCTCGTTGGAGGGGCTTTACACTCTCACGACGTATTCTGTGTGGGTGTGTGGTCTCACTCCTCCTCCGGCCTGGGTGGCAGCCAGCGTGCGTTGGCGGCGGCTGCCGTGTCGCGCTGGGTGCGCAGCGGCGGCGGCGGCGGCGCACAGTCGCGCGGGTCGGGCGGGCCGCCGGCGGCGCGTCCGGTGCCGGCACCGCCGTCGTCGGCACGGTCGCCGATGCCGAGGCGGAGCATGTTGAGACGCATGCGGAGCCGCGACCAGCGCGAGCGCTTCGCCTGCAGACAAAGGAGCGACTTGCCCATTTTCATCTGCAACGACTCGCCGAAGCCGAGGCGCAGCGGCTCGCTCAGCCGAATGAAGGACCCGTTCGACGACTCGCGGTCGTGGAGCCAGAAACGGTCGTCCGAGTGGATGATGAGGGCGTGCTCGCCCGACACCGAGTGGTCAGGGATGACGACGTCGTTGTGGTCAGCGAAGCGGCCGAGAGACGCCGCCGAGTGGTGCGCGAAGCTCACCCAGTGGCGGAGCTTCAGCGACCGGTGGTTCGACCATGACTCGAGCAGCAGCGCTGGCGGGCGGATCATCATTGCCTGCGCCTTTTCCGGGTACCTGCGGGTTGATGGGAGGCGCGCGGTCGGCGAGGAAGACGGGAGGGGAAGGGAACAGCAGCCGAGAAGGTCAGGGCGCTTGGGACAGCTGGCGCGATCGGACCTGGCCTTGCAGATCGAGCAGTGCGTGTTGACCGCCGAAGTGCCCTCCGGTTGGATCCACCGCTGCAGGCAGTTCAAGTGAACGTACTTGACCGAGCCGGTGCATTGACACGGGTTGATCAGCGGGTTGTCCGTGGTCCCTGCCTCATAGCAGATGTAGCACTCGTGGAGTCGCAGTGGCGGCCGAGCCGACTCGCTCTCCTCCTCGCTCTCGTCCACCGACGCTACCGTGTCGCGCGATCGCTCCGCCGCATGGGCGCCGGCGCCGTCATCTAGCAGCGGTGAGAAGGCCGAGACGTCGAGCGCATCCGACGTGAGGCGCACCTTGCTCACGAGGACATACGCCTGGCCCAGCCGGAAGACCGAGCCTTCTTGCAGCTTCCACGGGATGAGCCGCGCACCGCGCATCCCCAGCTTGAGGAAGATGTCGCCGCGGCTGCACGGGAAGCCGGGAGTGCTGGCGCTCGTGTGCGGGCGGTCCTGGTCGTTGACCACGGGGTTGAACCAGAAACCCTGGTCGTCGCGATCGTACTGGATGAAGGCGCGGCGGCCTGACAGCTGTGGTGCAACGAGGGAGGGCGGGCCGATGGGTGAGACGGAGGGGTGCGAGGAGGGAGGGTGGAGCGGAGGGCGCGGGCGTGTGCCAGGGAAGTATGCGGGGAGGCGGCGGCGCGAGGGGGAGGGAGGGGGTCGGAGGAGTTGGGGAAGGGTGGTGGGGGGCGGGGGTAGAGAAGAAGTGCACCTTCCAGTCGCGGATGTAGATCGAGGTTGTGGGGGAGGCAGTCGGCAACTGCTCCTCCGCCGCGCCGTCAGAGTTCCGTGACAGCGCGTTGAGGCTCGCGCCGTTCTCGTCTACAGTGTATTCCTGCTGCACGACTCGCTGCGCCGACGTGCGGTGGCTCTGGTACGTCTGCACCGACACGGTGACCCACCCCCTTGAGCGACTCGCAGAAGACGACATCTCGAAATCGAGCGGAGAGGAAGGGCGTCAGCCCCACGAACTCTGCTGCTGGCACAGAGAACTGAGCAATTCCTACTGGGAAATTCCTACGTTGGCTCAGTGTGCTGTAGCTCTATACCATGGTAGGAACCCTCTGCACGCCTCAGTAGAGCTCGAGGAGGCACCGTGGCACGAGGCACCTGTCTTATGGACCTCGACATTCTTTTGGGGGCGCAAGTGCCGCCACTGCGCGACGGCGAGCCTCTCTGCCTGTCGCCGACTTTGCTCAGAGCCTGGTCCACACGGACTCAGCAGGTTGACACGGGCGAGGCAGCCGCGTTGGCTGTGCTCCACCGCACTGATCCAGCGCACTCGCCCGCAACTTTTTCGCACGCGCTCGGAGAGCTCTTCCTCCCCGCGGGTGGCCGACGACGCCGGAGCCGTGGCCGGGGCCGAGCCCGCCCTGGCACCGCAGCATTGGCACCGGATGCCGCTCCTCGAAAGCGACCGGCCGACGCCGAGCTGGGGCTGTCGAAGCGCACGCGCCGCAGCGCGACTCGCGCCGAGCTGGAGCCGGAGCCGGAGCCGGAGCCGGAGCCGGTGCCGACGGCAGCGCCGGCAGCGCCACGCACGACGGCGCACCAGCGGGTGTCGGCCCACGTCGTGTCGCGGGCGTGCGAGCGGTGCGTGCGTGACGGCCGCCCGGAGTGGCTGCTGCCGCTGCGCACGCTGCTCGAGTCCGGCGCGGTCAGCGCGACGCTGTGCCCGCCGCTGCTTCCCGCGCTGTGCTTGGCGGCGCCGCGCGAGAGGCGCGTGCTGCCGCTCCTGTGCGCTTTTGTGCGCCATGCTGCCGAGATCGCCGAGGCGCAGCTGCTCGGCATCCTCGCTCTCGCTCTGCGCCACCGCCGCGCGCTCCTTGACACCGCCGCCGCCGCAGACGCAGACGTAGACGCCGTCGCGGCTGGCGGCGGCGGCGCGGGCACAGCAGCATCCGAGGAGGTGGCGGGTTGGGAGGAGCTCATCGACGTGATCATCCGGGTGCCACGAAATGATGTCTTCCTGTTGCAGGTCCTGCGTCCGCTTGCGCTGCCGGACTGCGTCCAGCTGCTGCAACGTCTCCTGCAGCTGCTCGCGACGCACGCCCAGAGCTGGCGCGCCGATGGCATCCCGTCGGTCGCGCAGGTGGTCGCGTGGCTGAACGTGCTGATCGACGCGCACTTTTCGCAGCTTCTCGTGCATGCTCCCGCCCACGCCCTGCTCTCTCGCCTCGGAAAGCTAGCGCGCCGCCACGTGCAGCTGTGCTCCGCCACCAAGATCCTCAAGGGTCACGTCGATCAAGCGAGCTCGCGGAGCGGGCTCCCCGCTCGCCCGCCCGCAGACTACTCGGTCGAGCTGCTCACTCTATGAGTGAAACATGGAGATTTTTACGCCATAGCGGCGGCGCGGCTAATACGCTTCGGGATCGGATACACGTTCTAATCTTCGGAGGAGCTCAGCACCTCCTCGTCGCACGCGCCCGCGCGTTCCTCCACCAACGTGGGCAAAGACGCCGCCTCGGGAGCGGGCGCAATGGCGGCGGCGGCGGTCGTCAGAGCGAGCGCCGAGAGCGCAGCGGCGCCGTCTGCCCTTGCGGCCTGTCCGGCGGCGCTGTCGCCGTTGGCCGGCGCCGCGTGCTGCTGACTGTAGGCGCCGGGGCGGCCGTCGAGCGCCGCGGCCGTGGAAGAGGTGCGGCCAGCGGCGTGGACGGGCGGCGGCGGCGGCAGCGGCAGCGGTTGCGAGGCGGCGCCAGGGCGGAGCTTGTGCTCCCAGCAGCGCTGGAGTGTGGCCTCCTGACCACGGCGGTGGGGGAGGAGCGCGGCACGGATTGTGCCCCACTCTTCGCCGTACTGGGCGACGCCGTCGGCGAGCATGAGTTCCTCAGCGGCGGTGAGGGCGACCTCGCCGGCCGACATCTCAACGCGCAGCCGCTTCACAGGGTTATCCTCGGCACGGCGGCGCGTGCAGTTCTTCACGCGACTCTGCAGTTGCGCGATCGTCTTCGTCGGTAGCAGCAGAGCGCGCACGAGGTCAAGACGCTCCATGCCATACCGTCGCAGCCCGAGCGCCAGAAGTTCGTCCTCCGCGGCGCCCCAGATCCCGCGATTCGTGTGCGCGCGCGCTGGGCCGTACTCCGGGTGAAAGTCGAGGCGGAACTCGCTAAGCTCCTTCGCGAGATCGAGGGGTCTCAGCCGCCCTGGCGTCGGCGCATCCTGACCGGCGTCGAAGAGCGGCTTGAGGCCAGATCGCTGGAGCAGCAGCTGAGGCAGGAGGTGGAAGCCTGGCACGCATAGCACCGAGAATGGAGCGCGCTGGGGCGGCTGCGCGGCGGCGCTGCCGTCATGTCTCGTGTCGCCCCGCCGTGCGTGGAGCGGCGTCGCGTAGACAGGCCGGCACCGGAGCTGCTTCGCTGCGAGGGTGACGTCGCAGTGCATGCAAATCTCGGCGAGCATGTTGTAGCACAGCAGCGCGACGCGCGTGAATGCGGGCTCCTGCTCGAGCGCGGTACGCGCGAGCAGCATCACCTGCACAAGCAGCTGCACATGCAGGTGCGTCTGGATCTGTACTTGTCGGACGAAGGACGTGTCCGCAAACGCGTCGACACCGGTCGCGACCCGCCGCGATGACGCACCGCGCGTCGCGCCCGGCGACTCGTCGCTCGGCCCGGCCTCGGCGGCGCTCGCAACGGCGCGCTGCTGCGCCTGCTGCCGCGCCTGCAGCGTCTGGCGCTCGGAGCGGCGACCGGTCGTCGACTCGGTCACAAGGTCTTTCACCTCATCGAGTGGGATCGTGAAGTGGCGGCCGCTCTCCCACTCCTCCTCCGGCTGGCGTCGTGAGGTTGGGTCCTCTTGGTATGAGTAGTCGCGATCGTCGTCGGAGTCCTCCTCGCCGCTGCCGCCCGGCGAGCGCACGTCGGCGTGCACTTGCACCAGGAAGCGCCGCCACTCAAGCTCGTCGCCCTCCTTCGTCACCGCCCGGCGCGGAGGCGACGGCGCTGGCGACACCGCGTTCAGGGCCTCCTCGAGCTCCTCGAGGTCGCGGTCCGCGAGCGAGAAGTGCGCGCGCGTCCGTTTGGCGATTGCGCCGCGCGGGCCAGTCGGAATCGAGTCGCCGGCCAGCGAGCTCGGCGCGCCGGCGGGCATCCCGTCGTCGCCCGGGGGGTGGGGGCTGCCAGCCAGCCTCGCCGGCAGCTGCTGCGAACGCTCCACCGACTTCGTGCCGGCCAAAGCGTCTGCGACGGCGACGGCGCTGGGAGCTGCCGGCGTGCGCAGGACCACCTCGTCCGGCTGCCAGTCGGTGTCATCCTCGTCCTCGTCGTGCTCGTCGCCGGCCTCTGCCGCCACGTCCATACACACCGAGGCTGGGTCATCGTTGTCCGCGTCCTCCCCCTCGTCGGCGTCGTCCGGCGCGGCAGCAGCTCCGCGCTCCGCGTCCTCCCCGGGTTCCCAATCCTCGTCAGCGTCGTCGTCGTCGGAGCTGGACGGCTCCCGCAGCATGCCC
>MDSX01090010.1_pt1 | contig 10184 bp, 14 predicted proteins | sample 811141 | NCBI WGS metagenome assembly MDSX01 (sample SAMN05326642, study PRJNA326480) | marine metagenome | isolation source: seawater | place: Atlantic Ocean: South East | collected 2010
AAAAACATCAACCTGAGCAAGTCAACGATCTTCTCGATCAAAGTACCGAAGGCGATGATCGATGAGCTCAATCGAAGAGCAGAAAAGAAAGGACTCAATCGATCCGAGTACGTTAGAGGAATCTTACAGCGTGAACTTGATGGCAAGTTTTAACAAACAGACTCTTGATCGGCTTGTAGAAGCGCGCGCCAAAGGTCATACCTTAGAGCAATGCGCGCACCTTGCCGGCGTCAGTCGATCCACGTTGCATCGATATATCAATCGAGGTAAGAACGGAGAGCAACCGTTTCAGGCGTGGTATCGGCGATTTGAGAAGGCCAAAGCATCATCTTGTACAATACTTCTCGATGTACTTTACAAACTCGCGATAGAAGGCGACCGATCAGCGGCTTTCTTTTTGCTGGAGAGAGTACACGGATTCACGCGAGACGGGCCGCCACCGCTACAGATCGCCATTGAGGCCGATCAGGTTGATGTTAGAGCGATGATCAGCGAGTATAATAAAAACTTTAAAAATATCATCGAAGGGCCTTCGATAGACCTCGATGAAGAATGACACAAACACAACAACTAAAAAGGAGCAAAATAATGGCCAAATTGCAAACAACAGAAGAGCAGCCCAATAATGACGAGTTGATTCTAATAGCGCACCTCTCAAAGGCTTTTCGGCTTGAACCAGAGGAGATTGTCAAAGATTGGAATAATGGTGATATTCTTTGTTGGGACTGGGCTGGGATCGTTGAGTGGTATCAAGGATTTGAGGATCTGCTTGATGGTACAATTGAAGAGGCGATCAGGTTTGATCTTGAAAAGGGCACATTGGTCAAGATTCAATCACTATTTTTTATGTATGGATAAGGAGCAAAAATGTTGAGTGAAAAAGTAAAAGCGCACCTAATGACGCGCATAAGCGGCAAACGTGGCCTAAAAATGGAAAGCAAGATTCTTGACTGGTTAAATGATACGCAAAAATGCGGCGCTGTTTGGCGTGCGAATGATGTGCGCGCGGCGATCCCAATGGGATCCGGCACACTCTACAGCGCAATTTATAGACTCGCGGCACAAGGCAAGATCGGCTTTGCGTCTAGCAAATATCATGTGTTTAAACACTCGGGGCATGAGACCATCAAAGCGACTACTGCAAAAAGAGCCGGTGTTTTGTTGTGGCACAAAGATTACGCGGCATCGGCACCGCTTCGTGAGGAGTGGATCGATGAGCCGACAAAGCAACTGTCACTCTTTGATGGTGGTCTCGAGTCAATGAGTAGCGAAGATCTTGAAGAGCTGATCCGGCGCGCCGAACGCATCCAGATCCAGCGCGGGATTGATCGCCGATATGCTTGTCTTTCTGGCGGTGTTCGTGAGCAGTTGGCCGATGTTTTTGCAAAGATAAAAATTACAGATCCGGTTTATTATGCACACAGTGACGAGAGCCTGTCGTTTTTGACCTATACCGCCGTGCCATCTATGCCGATCGATGTGGTGGTTGATGTTGGTGACGGCCCGAAAAGAATGAATTGCAAACATCTCACGATCTTCGGTAAGGCGATCGTCAATGCGACCGATAGCATGTTTGGAGGTGAGTAGTGCGGCGTCAGTTTAATCAAAATCTACTTCCAAAAGAGCCACCACCAAAACATAAAAACTATCAACGACATATTGATGGTAGCCCTTTTAATAAATGGTTTCGTAATGCGATCGATCAGCTCGGCTTGACGGTCTATGAGTTCGCAAGAGTATCGGGCTATCCAGACGCAACGATCCGCCGGTGGCGCAAGATCGGCGACCCAAGAAAGCATAATCAAAAAAGATTAGCGCGCATTCTCGCTGATCTTGATCTTGGTGAGCGTGATAAGATTGAGGCGACCATTATGAGGCTGTGCGATGATACAAGGCGAGTTTTCAAAAAGTAGAGAGAAGCTTTTGCGTATTGCGCGCAGTTATCCGCTTGCACTATCAAAAGTATGGATGCCGCATTGTCATCGCTGGGACGGATTCGCTGCAAAGAGCGAGCGACCTCGCGGTTGTGGTCGCTCAATGCGGCGTCTTTCTGCCGGTGTGTATCGTTGCGATCATTGTGACATCGAAGAGGTGCGCACATCGCAATTTGAAGCGCTTATCAGGATGAATGATACGCCAGAGGCGTTTTTAGCTACCGGTGGAAACCGTGCAGGCAAGACCGAGCTTGGTGCGATGTTGGCAATTGCGACTGCCGCCGGATCGGGTGCGTGGTGGGTGCGTCAATGGTTAGAGCTTAACAACCTACCGATCGATCTAGTACCTAAAGAGCCGTCAACTGTTTGGTATGCCGCACTCTCTTATGGTGATGCGCTCGAATATGGACGGCCAAAGCTCGAGCGATATGCACCGGCCGGCACAAAATATACGCGATGGCGGGCGCAGGATCGCGCATCGATGAAGCTACCAAATGGCGGGCGGGTTGTCTCTTTGTCTTGTGATGCAGGCCGCGAAAAGTTTCAAGGCGCGGCGGTGTCGATGGTCTGGATTGACGAAGAGCCGACCGATGTGGGTATTTTCGAAGAGTGTCTTTTGCGTATCATCGACAAACGCGGCAAAGTGTTGATCACTGCAACACCGCTAAAAGGTCTTACATTTTTGTATGATATTTTTGTGGACCAGCAGCCGCAAGGGTTCGATCGATATGCAATATCTGGCCTTGATAATCCATATGTGAGTAGCCCAAAGCTTCGGCGTGCCGTGTCGCACCTATCCGAAGCAAGCCAGCAGGCGCGCCTCTTCGGTGCGTTTACAAGCCAAAGCGGCCTCGTGTATCCCGAGTTTGATCGCACGATACATATCTGTAAGCCCTTTGATATACCGGATGGCTTTGAGCGTGATATCTGCATCGACTTTGGCGTTCGCAATCCGTTCGCGGCACTTTGGATCGCACATGACACGAAGAACGATGTGCTGTATGTGTATCGAGAGTACTACAAAACAGATAAGACAACGCTCGAAAACGGGCGCATGATTCTCGCTCTTGGTGCTAAAGATGGCCCGCTGCGCTTTGTCGTTGCGGATCCGGAGAGCAAAGACGGCCGGCTCTTGTTGGCGCGCGAGCTGGGGATCCACACAAAGCCGGCGCCAAAGCATTACGGTGTAGCGGAAACGATCAACATGGTCAAAGACCGGCTCAAGCTTGATGCGGAAGGCCGGCCGGCGCTGGTTGTTTTCAGTACCTGCCGAGAACTAATCAAAGAGTTTCGTAAATATAAATGGAGCAAAACCAAAGGCAAAGACAAGCCCGAAAAGATGTTTGACCATGGTCTGGATGCGCTTAGATACGAGATCGCCTTTTTGTACCGATATAAGAAATTTAGAAGTTGATTCTTTTTTTCTTGACACCGGTATTACCTTGATATAGATTATTAGTACAACAACAAAACAACAAAGGAAAAACAATGACTTACAAATACACACTCACAAAATCAGGCGCTGAAAGAATCATAAGAGATATGAATGGATTAGACGGATGGCGAGGCGGCGCAGATGCACACATCAAGACAATCCAGCGATTCAATGTAAAGCGCCCAAAAAGCACAGTAAAGCGCTACTGTGTAGTCCTGAAAGACGACACAAAAATCTACAGTCTCAAAGACTGGAAGCGCGTATTTAATCCAACGCACGCCGGAAGTATTGCACACCTTCACTCTTTACTTGATAATCAATAGGGAGTAGAGCAATGGAGATACTTATCTTTATCGCCGTCAATGTAGTCAAGCCGGCACTTGTTACACTAATGGTTACATCTGTTATCGGTGCGGTTGCTGTCATGGCGGCAAAGGGATCCAAATGATTACATGCGGATCTCTCTTTGCCGGTATCGGCGGTTTTGAGTTGGGCGCACAATGGGCCTTTGAGTCTGCCGGTATACCGCATAAAGTTTTGTTTCAGGTTGAGCAAAACAAATACTGTCAAAAAATACTTAAGAAGCATTGGCCGGACGCGCAGATCTTCGAGGATGTTCGCGCGGTTGGTCGTCACAATCTACCGGATATCGATATCTTGATGGGTGGTTTTCCTTGTCAAGATATATCGGTGGCCGGTCATCAAAAAGGAATTATCAATGGAAAAAAGTCGGGTCTTTGGTTTGAGATGTTGCGAATTATTAGCGAGCTACGACCCGCGATCGCAGTCCTTGAGAATGTGCCAGCTATCCTTCGATTGGGCGGATCCGATGTTGTTAGAGGTCTTGCCGAAATCGGGTATGATTGCGAATGGCAAATTATATCGGCTGCCCAGTTTGGGGCGCCGCACCTTAGGAGAAGATGGTTTTGTGTCGCTACCGACTCCGACCGCAACCGCCAACCAATTAGCGCCATCAATGCAAAAACACGCAGGATGTCGGGCTTTGAAAGCGATGAGGCTACCGACACCGATAGCCTCAGATCACAGGTTTCGCCCAAGCACACCGAGTCGACACACCGGAAAGCATGCCGTGTGCCTCAATACAGTAATAGGAAGAAGCGAGGAGGCGAAAGCGCTTGGGGAAAAGGCCCGATTGAATCCGCGCTTTGTTCGGTGGATGATGGGATTCCCAATAGACTGGCTCGACTGAGGGCGCTTGGCAATGCTATCGTTCCGCAGTGTAGCGAATTTATATTTAATCACATCATCAAAAATGTTTTACAATCACAACAACAAAAGGAGCAATAAAATGAAAACAAAAAAACAACTATACAAAGAGAAGCTGATCAAGTTGGTGCGCAATCGAGAGCAGGCGCTAAAGGAAAAAGATTGGCTCAAAGCTGCCGACCTTGAGATCCGTATTGAGGCCACTGAAGCAAAGATCGATCGATTATGAGTTACAGCGATCAACAGCTCGCAGACTGGGCGGATATTGCATCCGCTCGCGTCTTATTTGGCGACTGCATGCAAAAGATGAAAGAGATACCTGATTGCTCTGTTGATGCCGTGGTGTGTGACCCTCCTTATGGTCTTTCTCCGGATGGTATCGCGCGCACATGGGCAGATATCGAAGACGGGCGCAAGATTGGCGGCTTTATGGGGAAAGGTTGGGATGCGGCTGTGCCTTGTCACAACTTCTTTGCCGAGTGCTTTCGAGTCTTGAAGCATGGCGGTCACCTTATCGCCTTTAGTAGTACACGCACCGTTTTTGCTCTTGGTATGGCCTGTCAAAAGGGAGGTTTTGAACTACGGGATCAAATTTTCTGGTGTTATTTTAGTGGCTTTCCAAAATCGCACGATATAAGCAAGGCGATCGACAAAGAGGCGGGTGCGGTTCGCGATGTTGTTGGAATTTCTCCTTATTATTGCGAAGGTAGAACGGTTGATAATATGAGTGTAGCCGGACAAGGTGGATCAGGCCAAAGAGCGCGACATATAACAAAACCCGCAACCAAAGAGGCGGAGCGCTGGAATGGTTTTGGTACCGCTTTAAAGCCGGCCGTTGAGCCCGCACTACTCGCACGCAAACCACTTGAGAAAGGATTGACGATTGCGCAAAACGTCTTGAAACATGGTACAGGTGCGCTCAATATAGACGGGTGTCGTTTTGGTTATGGCGATCCTTGTTGGGTGGGAGACAATACCGAGCGAAAGGCTATGAGGCCGCAAATTAACCCGAATGCAAAACATAGGAATCTTGACGGTAGAATGCAAAAAAATACAAGCGATTTGATTATCGATAATTGGTCGGCTCTTGGCCGATGGCCTGCAAACCTCTATCAATGCGCAAAGGCATCCAGATCCGAACGAGAGGCGGGCTTGTCACATCTCAAAGCCAAGAGCGGTGCGGATACCGTACAGCGCAAAGAAGGATCGGCGGGTATGGATAACCCAAGAGCGGGCGCGGGTCGTACTGCGGACGAGGTTTTGAACTTTCATCCGACAGTCAAGCCACTCAAGCTTATGCGGTGGTGCTGTCGTCTCATTGGTGGCCAGAAAGGATCGGTCATCCTCGATCCGTTTGGCGGTAGTGGCACAACGGGCGCGGCGGCAATCTTAGAGGGTTTTGATTGTATCCTGATAGAGCGAGAAGCCGAATATCTTCCAATCATCGAGGGTCGCTTGCAGTGGGCACGCGAGGAATACAAAAGAGAGAATGCACAACTTTCCCTTTTTGGTTAAATTAATTTTACCTTTTTGGTCAAATATGGGGGTTTTATGGAAAGTGAGCTTGAATCTTTAGAGGCTGAGATTTTATCGGTAATCGTAAAACTAAATAACGCAAAGGCCGAAGAGGGTCAGCTGGCCGTAATGTCAAAATTGTTTATGTGTGAGATAAGCAAAAACAAACAAGCCTCTCTTGATGGGTTCGTGCCGCCTAGATTGCCTTCGGTCAATCGTTATCGGGCTAGGCTGAGAAATCTGGTGTTAGCATATAGGCAAAAAAGATCTCCTTGTCAGATCGATGATCTGCTATTCGCAATCATTCGAGACGATGCGCTTTCTTTGGATGATATACAGGTCGTTTTTGATTATACCGATCAAGATCTAGCTGACGCGATAAAGAGAATGAATGAGAGGCGTTAGTTATATCATGATGACGGAATGGATTGTTTTTGTGCTGGTTTTGCTTCTGATCTGGTTTTTGACAAAGCAAGAATAATTTATTTTTGTTTATTTGTTCTTTTTTACTTGACCAACGTATTACCTTGAAGTATACTATTATTACAAACAACAAAACAAAGGAAAAACAAAATGACTACACAAGAAGTACAAAACTACATCGCCCCTATCCTTAAAGAAATCTATGTTGAGCTCTACGGTAACTCTTCAAGCGTTTTAAACCGCCGAATTGGATGGGGCACTTATAGCCATAGAGCAGAATTAACGGTTCTTAGCGCGGATTTAGAAGAGGCGATAGAGCTTATTGAAATGAATAACTTGGCCTATACGGTCAATCCTTCGCAGTATGTGACAGGAAAAACAAACATTATAATCTCTTACAAGTAAGACGATAAGCGTCTTGACCCTGCCGCCGAGCGGGTCTTTTTATTTTCTGTAAAAACGTGCTATATTATGCGGTGAGAGGTGAGCATGTCTAAAGATCTACCAACAAAGCCGCTGTCATTTTGGGCGCGCATTGTCAAAGCGTTATACCGTGTTGAAGAGCAACCAGAGCGGCCGGCGCACGGTGCCAACTGGTCAAAGCCACAAGGTCAAGCCAATCCCTATCCGGCTAAAATCTCAATGTCTGCATTTGCTTCTCATGGCTATGTGTTTGCAGCTGTATCAAGAGCATCGCAAGATCTTGCAGCGCTTCCGTTAAAGTTGATTCGCGGGCGCGGCGAGAATAGCGAAATCATTGAAGAGCATCCATTTTTAGAGCTTATGGATCAACCGAGTACGTATGTTGACGGCTTCTCTTTGCGTGAACAATTGATCGTGGATCTCATGTTGACCGGTGGATGTTATTGTCTTTTGGCCGGCACCAATGAAGAGCCTGCCTCTCTTTTTCGTTTGCATCCAGAACAAACAAAGATTGTTACAGATCCGATCGTAGGCATCAAAGGCTTTGAATTTACAGATAGCGGTCAAAGCGTAGAGTATCCGATCGATCGGGTTGTATTCGCGCAAAATGCGAGCTGGGGCGCGGGTGTAGAGGCGTTGTATGGTCTTGGCGGTATTCAGCCGCTACAAAAAGAAATTAGTGCGGATCTGAGTGCGCAAAAGTTAGCCAGTGATGCCGCGAAGAAAGGCCGGCCTGACATCCTCATATCACCGGCAGACGAGGCCGATATATGGGATTATGATCAACGCCGTGCAATCCTTGACGCGTATCGAGGAATGTCAAACGAAGGCGGTGCCATGGTGCTATCTGGTCAGGTCAAGATTGATCCGTTGCAGGTATCACCGAGAGATCTTGAGTTTCAAGCGGTGCGCACGTACGCAAGAGAAGCAATTTCGGCCGTCTTTGGTGTGCCTCCGTCCATCCTTGGCGCGGGCGATCTAAATTATGCGGTATCACGCCAACAGGCTCAAAACTACTGGGAGGTACAGACCAAGAGAGGAAAGAAATTGGCGCACCTTCTCACGCAGGTTGCAAAGCGCTTTGATCCATCTTTTAGAGTAGAGATTGATTATTCAGGCGTTGAGGCATTACAGGCGGTTAGAGATGGTCAGATCGATCGCATCACAAAGCATATTCTTAATGGTATGGATACCGGATCCGCATATGCTTATGAAGGTCTTGCAGATGCGCCAGTAATACCGGAGGATCAAAGAGAGAGCGAAGCGGAAGACGTAGGTGATGAAGAAGGCCAGAACGTGCGCGCCTTTGATGCACTCTTGCGATCGATGATGAAGGAGGATGTCGATCTTGGAAAAAAGAGCAACGCAAAAGAAGCAATGGAAGCACTAAGCGAATCCACACAAAAAGCTTTAAAAAAAAAGGCTGCCGATCATAACGAAGAATACGGCAGCGATCCAAAAAAAAAATTAACAAACGGTAACTATCTCGCAGTCAGCTATCATCGAGGGTTGGCCGCGTACAATACAAACCCTGAAAGCGTACGGCCTTCGGTGTCTAGCTCAAATCAGTGGGCGATGGCGCGCGTTAACGGACTTCTTTATGCGTTGCGTACTGGCAAATTTAGACGAAAGCCGTACGATACCGACCTTCTACCAAAGGATCACCCGTTTTCAAATGCCGAAGATGATGACAAAAAGGAAAAAGCCGAGCTTACAAACTTCCCGAAACAGGGAGACGACAAAAAGATCAGTCTGAGAAATAGCAAATATCGGGCTTTTGATGTTGATTTTGCGGAAGATCTCAAAGAGAATTGGCCGCAAATATGGAAAAGAGGCGGCAATATAGAGGGTAATAACCAGTATCGGCGGCTACTCCCAATCGTCAAACGAGACGACAAGAGCGCACAGACTGACACCGAAGAGATGGCGATCAAAAAGCGTGAGGCATGGGCGGCGCGTCACCTTCAAGACTTTAGGTTGGCCGGTACGGTTGCGCAAATAAAATGGTTTGTCATCGGCGAAAAGGGCGAGCGCTACATGAAAGAGCTTATCAACGAGGAGAAGAGGCGACTAACAAAAGCCCGTGATCGAACTTGGCGTGATTGGCTTGAGAAGCGACAAGCACCGGCAGAGAAGCGACTACAAAGATCCATACAGGCATATCTAAAAGAGGCCCGCAAGCGATACCAGACAAGAATCAAAGAATACGTATCCGCTGAAAAGATGGCCGGTGATTATATTGCAAAGGGTGTGCTTTCTTGGTCTGAGGTTTTAGCGGTAGGTGATGAAGCAAGCCGGATTATATCACAGTTCGGGCGTGATTGGTTGGCGGTTTGGGCGCTTGCAGGCAACGAAGAGCTTGACAAAGTTTATCGAAGAGCAGGCAAGACGAGGCCTCTTGATCTTATCTTTGGTGAGCGTGACCTTGCCAAAGAGGCGATCGACTTTGCCGCGTTTGACATCGCGCAGACGACCGCGAAGAATGTGCAAGGCATTATCGAGCAAGGACTTTTAGCCGGTGCAAGCGTCAATCAGATCGCTATCGGGCTAGACAATGCCGCCGGTTTTGGTATCGGTAGATCGCGCATGATAGCGAGAACAGAATCGACAAAGGCGATCAATCTTGCGACAAACCAAAGTTATCAAACGGCAGCCAATGAAGGAATCAGCATCCGCAAAGAGTGGCTATCCTCGAGAGATGACAAAGTGCGCGAGACGCATCGAGAGCTTGACGGTCAGGTAGTCGGAGTGCAAGAGGATTTTGTAGTGCCTTCAACGGGCGAAAAGGGGCCAGCGCCGGCGGCTTTTGCAAGTCCGGCCGAGTCGATCAATTGCAGGTGTACGATCGTGCCGGTGATTGACTAAAATAAAAAGGCCGCTCAATGGCGGCCGGTTGTTGGTTGTTTATGTCAAGATTTACGCGATCTTTCTGTTGTAGTATGATGTCATTACCTCATCGAGCTTAGCGCGCTCTTTATCGGTAAGTACTACGCCGCATGCGGCATCCTGTAAGAATACGCAGGTATCAACGAACTTTAAGAACCCGTTTAGTGTTGTGAAGTCGTTTTGTGCTACATTAGCGCTTTTGTACTGACGGATTGTGTAGTTTGCAACTTTTTTGATTTTTTTCATTTTGTTTTCCTTTGTTTGTTGTTGTTATGTACTTATAATAGCATCAAGGTAATACCTTGTCAACAAAATAATTAATTTATTTTAAAAGAAAACAA
>MDSX01101704.1_pt1 | contig 10183 bp, 7 predicted proteins | sample 811141 | NCBI WGS metagenome assembly MDSX01 (sample SAMN05326642, study PRJNA326480) | marine metagenome | isolation source: seawater | place: Atlantic Ocean: South East | collected 2010
CCGTCAATAAAGAGCGGGATGGAGGCCTGTTTTTCTTTTTGAATTCGAACCCCTTCCTTAGCGGTTTTGATCTTTGGCTCGATCCGCGGCGGCTCTTTATGCTCACGCTCACGTCTAATCTCCGCCACGGACTCCTGCCGTTGCCGGCGGGATCTTGCCCCTCGCGTCTTATCAGCCATCTCGGCCAACCAGGCTTTTGTCCTCTCAGACCACTCCCACGCCTTCTCTCCAAGGCGATCCATTACCGTGAACCACGAGATATCCAGAGTCCATGAAATACCGGCCACGAGCGCAACAAGGAGCATAACCGTCGCCCCTACCGAGCCGAACGTGTCCAGAAGCCACCCGCCTATCACGAGCCCAAGCCAGCCGCCCCCCGAGAACCACAGAGTTGATCCGGACGCGTTGAAGTGCAGAAACCCGATCCCACAGGCCGAAAAAACCGTGAGAACGAGCCCGACGCCATGAACAGCGCGAACCTGAGGACTCAGGGGTTCCGAACGGTTTTTAAGAATCCGAGAGCTCAATAAGCCGAAAATCAAGGGGAAAAGATAAGCAGAGTAGCCAAAAGCATGTAGGAAGAGATCTGCAAACCAGGCGCCAAAGCGCCCCCCGAGGTTGCGAATCGGGCCGCCATCGCCCGTGGAGGTCCAACCGGGGTCCGCCGATGAATAGGAAACCAGACAGATCAGCAGGTAACCGGTGAGCGCTGCCAGCGCAATCACCAGCACCTCTCTGCCGAGACGGATCAGTCTCGGCGGGATAGCGGGCTCAGAAGAATTGCGAGTGTTTTTCGTTTTTGCCTGAGCCAAAGGGTTTGACCTCTTGGTCCCTCGACCAAGTGAAACCCGAATTATATCGAATCCTGCCGTCTTCTCTAATAATCTGAAACGAGAGTCAGGTTTTATGGATTCTGGAGGGAGTTCTTGGGAAAATACGACTTATCCCTTATTTCGGAGCAACCCATGGAAACCGCCCAACACTGTCGATTACTCATACTTGGTTCTGGGCCTGCCGGGTATACGGCCGCCGTCTACGCGGCGCGCGCCAATCTCTCTCCCGTTTTAGTAACTGGCATTGCGCAAGGTGGTCAACTCATGACGACTACCGACGTTGACAACTGGCCAGGAGATCCACACGGCCTGACTGGTCCAGATTTGATGGCACGAATGCTTGCACATTCCGAGCGGTTCGGCACCCAGATCATTTTCGATCATATCCATACTGCAAAACTGGATAAACGTCCTTTCAGCCTAGAAGGCGATGCGGGGACTTATACCTGTGATGCACTCATCATCGCCACCGGAGCTTCTGCACAATACCTGGGTCTTGAGTCAGAGGAGGCTTATAAAGGCAAAGGGGTCTCTGCCTGCGCTACCTGCGACGGGTTCTTTTATCGTGACAAACCGGTCGCCGTTATTGGGGGCGGAAACACCGCGGTCGAGGAGGCACTCTACCTTTCAGACATCTGTTCAAGCGTAACCCTGGTACATCGAAGGGATAGCCTTCGTGCAGAAGCCATCCTTCAGGACCAACTTTTTTCCCGCAGCGGTCAGGACGGAAATGTCTCCCTGGCTTGGAATCACATCCTAAGCGAGGTGCTCGGAGACGACAACGGTGTCACAGGTGTCCAGATTCAAAATACACACTCTCAGGAACAACGTTGCCTTGATGTTCATGGCGTATTTATTGCTATTGGCCATACGCCCAACACTGAACTCTTCATCGATAAGCTTGACATCCAGGGAGGGTACATTCGGGTGAAATCCGGCCTCGATGGTGAGGCAACCGCGACGAGCATCCCTGGCGTGTTCGCGGCGGGAGATGTCATGGATCACGTCTATCGGCAGGCGGTCACTTCTGCTGCCACAGGATGCATGGCGGCGCTAGACGCCAAACGCTTTCTCGACCAAACAGACTAACCGAGACTGATGAAAAAAACGCCTGGATTGCAGATCTCACCCGAAGACGCTGCACTGTTCAGAGATGCAGTGGCGAAGGTACAACCCTTAGACCAAGAATCCCGAGCCACCCCTAGCCCCGCTCAGGTAAGACGAAAGCCTATCCGGACCAGCCAACGTCCTGCGCGAGGTTTTCTTGGCGAGGAAGGTGAACTCTTCTATCGGGAAGATCTAGCCAAGGATATGATGAAGACATTGCAACAAGGGCGTTTTCCGCCCTGTGCCACGATTGATCTTCATGGGCAAACAGTCGCAGAAGCGGAGACGTCTTTGGTGAGATTCTTGAGCGCACATACAGATTTCCGCTTTCAATGTCTCCTCGTGATCACAGGCAAAGGCTCGCACTCTCCTGCGGGTTATTCTCCCGTCCGCATTGCCACTCTGGAGTTATTGCAGTCTCAGCCCTCGGTACAGGCCTATTGTTGGGCTCGACCGGAAGATGGCGGCACAGGCGCGTTCTATGTGCTCACCCGGGAGTTTCGCTCGTAAGCATAGCGACTGCCAGGGCCGCAATGCCTTCTTCCCGCCCTACGAGGCCCAAACCCTCGGTGGTCGTGGCTTTGATATTCACTTGCGTGGGTGAGAGGTTGAGGTCTGCCGCAACATTTCCACACATCTGCGTAACATAGGGCGACAACTTGGGCTTTTCCGCAATGATCGTTGCGTCAATGTTGGAAACATCCCACCCACCAGCTTTTGCTACCCCGCCCACGATCTTTAGGAATTCCCGACTGCTTCGTCCCCGGTGAGCCGGGTCCGAGTCAGGAAAGTGGTGTCCGATATCCCCTGACCCAGCCGCCCCAAGCACGGCATCGCAGATGGCATGGAGCAGTACATCGGCATCGCTGTGCCCAGTTAAACCGGAGGAGTAAGGAATCAACACCCCACCGAGCCAAAGCTCTCGACCTTGCTCAAGCCGGTGGACGTCATATCCCTGCCCTATTCGGAACATGGCAACTGTTCCTGCATGTCTAAAATGGCTTGTGCAAGCGGTAGATCTGATTCCCGCGTGATTTTAAGATTGTCAGAGGAGCCTGAAACCACCCTAGGTTTCAGGCCCAGATACTCCAGTGCTTGCGCATCGTCTGTGCAGTCCAGATTCTCGGCACAGGCTCTAGTCAGACCCTCATAAAGCAATCCCACCGGGAAGAATTGCGGGGTCTGTGCGCGCCAAAGACTTTTTCTGGCCACAGTCCCAGTGACCTCATGACTTGACGAAACGGCCTTTAGGGTGTCGCTGACCGGGCTCGCGAGCAGTCCGCCGGGAGAGCGAAACCCGGTTTCGTCTATCAATCGATTAACGTCTTGCACTCGCACGCAGGGTCGAACCGAATCGTGAACCAAAACCCAATCAGTTTCTCTACCCTTTCGAGCAAGGTCCGATAGACCTCTTAGCACTGTCTCGCTTCTGGTTTGTCCGCCTCTATACGACCAAACCCTCCCCGGAAGCCGAGGCAGGAGGCCCTCCCATACCGGATCTTCGGCGGCAACACCCACACCGACTCCTGAGATTCGCTTAACTGCGGTCAGCAGACGCAATGTGCGCAAGATTACCTCTTCTCCAGCAAGGCAGTGGTACTGCTTAGGCAGGTCACTGCCAAAGCGGGTTCCCGAGCCTGCTGCAGGAACGATTGCCCAGATTTTTGGTTTCACTCTCTGATTGTGTTGCCACAAAGTCGAAGATTTAAATGGAGTTTACGATAAAATACGGCTTTATTTGTCTTGCCCGCTCCCGTGACATCCCCTTCTGCCGTCTTGTCGACTTCCCCCGAGGGGGCGCAGCCAAAAAAATGGCCAGCCTGCCCGGGATCTGCCCTCGCTCTAAGAGTTGCTGAGCTTTCAGACAGCCAAGCTCATATTGCGGTGCTAGCATCATCGGTTCGAGAACTCGAACTTTTGGCTGACGAACTTCGATTTTTCTTAGGACCAAACAGCGACCGGGTCTGCATCCTGCCTGGCTGGGAATGCCTGCCTTACGACCGATACTCGCCGCATCCGGAGATCACGTCTCAACGAATTCGCGCCCTAGAGCAATTGTGCCGACGCGACCCGTTTATTCTTCTTGTTTGCGCCGAACAGATTCTGTTCCGGCTGCCCAAAAAAGAATTCATCTCTGGAGCCAGTTTCAATATTTCGGTGGGGAACGTCATCGATCCCCACCGCCTGCGAGACCAGCTTTCGGATGCCGGCTATCTGGGCGTCTCTCAAGTCCAAGCTGAGGGGGAGTATGCCGTCCGCGGCGGGATTATTGACGTATTTCCCATGGGAGCAACGGCACCATTTCGGCTGGATTTATTTGGAGACGAAATAGAGCAAATTCGTTTCTTCGACCCCGAGAGTCAAAAGTCGACCGGAGAGACGGAAGCCCTTGATATTCTCCCGGCAAGGGAGTTCCCGACCGACAAGGCAGCGATCGAACAGTTCCGCAAATCTTTCCGACAACAGATGGCGGGTGATCCTCAGTCATCAATTGTCTACCGTGAGGTGTCGGCAGGGCGGTTTCCGGCCGGCATAGAATTTTATCTTCCTCTCTTTTTTGATTCGCCCAGCACAATTTTCGACTATCTTCCGGGAGATCTCCGGTGGCTGGTTCCCAGGGAGTGGCGTTCTCAAATTCAGACAGAAATCGCAAACGTTCAGGATCGCTTCGCGTCTTCCCGCCTCGACTCTGAGCGGCAACCGCTCTCTCCCGACGTGCTGTGCCTCACTGGAGAGGCCGCGACCGGGGAGATGTCGCGCTCAGGAGTAATCGAGGTCGGTCATTCCCAGGTAACAGAATCAAGTCCTGGTATTTCTAACTCCCCTCCAGGCTATCCAGTCGATCATAAATCCAGCTCGCCTTTTTCTGCCCTTATCGAACGACTCGCGGAGGGGTCCCAACCGAGAGTTCTTTTAAGTGCAGAGACGCCCGGACGAGCTCAGTCACTTGTTGAGCTGCTCGCTGGACATGACCTGCATCCAACGCCTGTCGAAAGCTGGGATGCTTTCCTGAGTTCTCCTCCAGATACTCTCGCAATAGTCACCTCGATTCTCGATAGAGGACTTGTTGCGGTCCAGCCTTTCGTTGAGATCATCGTGGAATCCCAACTCTACGGAGAACGGGTACACCGGCGAAAGCGAGGGAAAAGTCAGGATCCCGAAGCAATCATCCGGTCAATCGCGGAACTCCATTCCGGCGACCCTGTCGTTCACCTAGAACACGGGGTCGGCCGATTTGGAGGGCTTCAGTCGTTGCAGGTCAACAATCAAAAGAACGAGTTCCTCGTTATCCACTATGCGGATGAGGGAAAACTCTATATCCCTGCAGTAAATATAAATGTCCTATCGCGCTACATCGGTGGAGATCCCGAGCACGCCCCACTGCACCGTCTCGGGAGTGACCAATGGAAGAAAGCCCAGGCTCGGGCAAAAAAGCGGGCCCACGATGCCGCCGCCGAACTATTAAAGACGCAAGCACTGCGCACTCTTCGATCGGGGCGCCGCTATTCCGCGCCCCATACAGAGTACGCCGCGTTTCAAACGGGGTTCCCGTACGACGAAACACCTGACCAGGAGCAGGCGATTGAGGAAGTACTTACCGATCTAAAGGCCTCCACGCCGATGGATCGACTGGTTTGTGGCGATGTGGGGTTCGGAAAGACAGAGGTGGCCTTGCGTGCCGCCTTCGTGGTGGCTCAGAACGGATATCAGGTAGCGGTGCTGACTCCAACCACCCTACTGGCACACCAACACCACAGGACCTTTGTCGAACGTTTCTCCGACTATCCGATCAGAATAGAGGAGTTATCTCGCTTTAAGTCACCAACCGCCAGCGCCGAGTTAGTGCAGGATATTCGCAGTGGTTCAGTGGATATAGTGATCGGCACCCATCGTCTACTTCAACAGGACATTGATTTTCACCAACTCGGGCTCGTAGTCATCGACGAGGAACATCGCTTTGGTGTTCGGCAGAAAGAACGTCTCAAGCAACTTCGAGAAGAGGTGGACGTGCTCACGCTTACGGCTACGCCAATTCCAAGAACACTCAATATCGCGTTGTCAGGATTGCGTTCTATCTCGTTGATTGGATCCCCCCCACCGGGTCGGGTCTCAATTAAAACATCGGTGCAGCGCTACTCGACTTACCTCATCCGGGAGGCCTGCCTGCGCGAGATGCACCGCGGTGGGCAGGTTTACTTCCTTCACAACGAGGTAAGAACAATCGACCGGATTGCCGCCGACCTTAAAGATCTAATCCCCGAAGCCTCGATTGAGACTGCACACGGCCAAATGCCAAAGGGTGAGCTAGAGTCAGTAATGCGTGACTTCTATCATCAGCGGTTTGATGTTCTGGTTTGCAGCACCATTATTGAGAGCGGCATTGATATCCCGACGGCAAATACCATCATCATGAACCGCGCTGATCGATTTGGTCTCGCACAACTGCACCAGCTACGCGGTCGCGTCGGGCGATCTCGCCACCAAGCCTATGCATTTTTGCTGGTTCCAGATCCCGAATTCATCTCCGAATCAGCCAAGAAACGCCTCGCAGCCCTGGAAGCCTTGACAGAACTTGGCGCCGGGTTTGCCCTCGCGAATCATGATCTCGAAATAAGAGGGGCAGGCGAACTGCTCGGCGAAGGTCAGAGCGGCGTGATCGAAGAGATAGGGTTTTCCATGTACACTGATTACTTAAATCGCGCTATACGGGACCTGTCCGGAGAACCCACTGAGCCATCACTGGAAAAGACCCCAGTCTGTGAGATTGATCTCGAGACAGGCGCTTTTATTCCTGACGAGTACATACCCGACGTCCATACCCGGCTTGTGCTCTATCAGCGTATTGCGGATTGCGAAGACAGCGCCGCTCTTTATGATCTCAAACTCGAGTTGATTGATCGTTTCGGCTTGCTACCTGCTGAAACCAAGATGCTTTTTCAGATAACCGGAGTGCGGATCAAAGGAGAAGCGGCGGGAATTAAGAAACTCAGGTATGGCGCTCGAGGCGGGCGTGTGGGTTTCCTTCCTGATGCCACCGTGGCGGCCCATCGATTTGCAAGTCTTCTAGCAGAGCATTCGGCGTTGTTCTCCATGAACGGTCCTCTAGAGCTCTCGCTACCCTCTGGTCTTCAGGATCCAATGCTGCGCGCCATGCTGGCAGATTGGCTCCTCGATACTCTCGATGAATCCAACGCGACAACGCCACTCCCATCGGAAATTAAGGATCACCTTGCGAATGACGCGTAGCCGCTTTCCTGCCGGGCGGGGCCGGTTGCGCCGGGCGATTGGTGCAAGCATTTTTCTTGCACTTTACTCCGTCTTGATCTCATCCTCAGGAGCAAATGAGAATCTCTATTTGGAATACCTCGTTTTTACCCACCAAAGGGTTGGCGACCTTTTGCCCGAGCGCGATACCCCGCACAACCAACTGCTTGCGGAGAGCGCCCTCTCCAGTAACGGTGCGCATGCGCAAAGCAGCCACTCGCTTATCTCAGCCTCGGGACTCCTGCAGCAGCACAACGTCCGATTGAAAGAAAGTCCGTCTTACCGCGTTACCCTTCACGCGAAAACAGAGTTCACGACATCGGGCGAAGTTCCCCCCGCTCGTTTCCGTATCAAGCGAACGGTAAATCAGAACACCTCTGATATTCGCATCAACTTTCAGTACGGGGGTTCATCAACCCGGGAGTTAACAACAAATGTGCTCTTCATTCCCTTCCCAGAAGCTGTAGCGACCTCAGATGAGGGACTCCCTCAAGGGTCTCTGGGTACGCGACTTCGTCCCTGGATCCTCCGGGACTCGCGCCGACTTAACATCGGAGAGGTCCATTATCTTGGCCACCCAGCGTTCGGCATCCTCCTGGTCTTGGCTGAGAAGAGTTGAACCCGACTCAAGCTGCCTGATTGGGAGACTCCATCGTGCGGCTTTCTTTGCCCCCCCGGTATTCAGGGACCAGTCCGATTGCGATCTGCCTCGCACGGTCGTGATCGTAGAGCTCAACAGACTCACGCAGCGTCTGCAGTTCACTCTCAAGATGGCTCTCATCAAGACTTCGGCTCTGCGCAAGTAAAATCTTCTCGTAAAGGGTTGGAGCAAGATCTTCGTCAGGGTGAAAAAGTTCTTCCGTCAACTTCTCTCCTGGTCGAAGTCCTGTGTACCGAATCTTGATCTCCTCGTCAGGAACCTTGCCTGATAAACGAATCATCTGCCTGGCAAGATAGTCAATCTTGACCGGCTCGCCCATATTCAGCACAAATATCTCACCTCCCTGCCCGATCGCACAGGCTTGCAAAATCAACTGGCAGGCCTCTGAGATGGTCATGAAGTACCGCGTCATCATTGGGTCCGTCACCGTCACTGGGCCCCCGCCTCGGATCTGTCTTTCAAAGAGAGGTACAACACTCCCGGCCGATCCAAGAACATTGCCGAATCGAACGGTAATAAAAGCGGTGGCCGATCTCGCGTTGTTTAATTGCGCTACCATTTCCGCGATACGCTTGCTCACGCCCATCATGCTAGTCGGGTTTACCGCCTTGTCTGTCGAGATCAAAATGAATTTCTGCACCCCACTCTCTACCGCAGCCCGAGCCGTCACTATTGTTCCCACTGTGTTATTGCGTATCGTCTCCCGTACCTGCGCCTGGAGCATTGGGACGTGTTTGTAGGCAGCCGCATGAAAAACCACCTGTGGTCGATATTGGGAAAAGACAAACCGTACCGCCTCCGGATCACAGACATCCCCCAATAAGCGCCTGAACCGAACATTTGGGAACTGCTCTTCGAGCTCCATAGCCAAGGAGTACAAGCTAAATTCGTTTTGCTCAAATAAGATAACTTCTTCGGGCTCAAGACGCGCCACTTGTCGACACAACTCACTGCCAATTGAGCCGGCTCCCCCGGTGATCAAGACTCGCCCGTTTTTTATCATCTGGCCCATCGACTCCCAGTCGAGGCTCACAGGATCTCGGCCTAGAAGATCATCCAACTCCACGGATCGCAGATCCGCACTGGACGCCGATCCGTCTAGGATATCTTGAACCTTCGGAAGCGTCCGAAACGGCGTCTGCGCCTTTTCGCAATAGTCCACTATCGCGCGCATCTGCTCCGCATTCGCACTGGGAACAGCGATCAAGATCAACTCAATCCTAAGGAGTCGCGCCAACTGTGGAAGCGCGGAGCAACGCTCAAGTACCCGAACGCCTTGGATTTCCCGTCCCTTTTTGGCTTGATCGTCATCGATGAAACCCACGATGTCATAGTGAATTTCATGATTACGACCAAGATCCTTCAGCAACATATCCCCTGCCGCCCCTGCTCCCACAATCAGCACGCGTTTGCCCTCTCCCCGACTGATCTGCCGATCCCGGAAAAGTCGGTAAAGAATTCGGGTTCCAATCAACAGGCCAACCAGGAAGACCCCATGGAGCGGGAATACTGACCTCGGTACTGCAACAAGGCGTGTTGCCAGAAAGATTGAGAAAGCCACGACCGCGGTTCCCACAATCACGGATTTCAAAATCATCGCAAGGTCGTGCGTAGAAGTGAAGCGCCAGGCGCCTCGGTGCACCCCGAAAACTATGAAGAACAGCAGATGCCAGAAAACAACCAGCGGAAGTACGGCAAGCGCCTGATCGAGAAACACGTCAGGAATTTTGTCGAGGTTAAATCGAAACCAGTACGCGCCGAGCCATGCGAGGCAGGCCGCTGTCGCATCGTGCACCAGCACGGGCCAACGGCCAAAAAGATACTGGAGCGCGGTTCTTATCCGATCAAGCCAGGATCGTTCCATACCGTTGCTAATTCTCTGTCCTTTCAGGGATCCTTCCGCTCGCGCGCAGCGCGAGCATCGCGTATCCGACAAGCATAGCAAGCGTCACCAGAAAGAACCATAGCCCGCGATCCGGATTCCAGACCGCCATGGTCGCCAAAAACGCTGCAACGAGAGCCATTATTCCTATGAGGATAGAAACACCTCTGTGACTCCAGCCAGCCAGTATCAATTTTTGATACAGGTGTTCTCGGTGCGCCTGTATAACCCGTTTTCCCTGCAGCAGTCTTTGGACCAGTGTCAGCGTTGCGTCAAACACAAACACGCCCAGTAGTATTAAGAACGCCTCGACGGGAAGGCCGTAGCGAGTGGCCCCGATCAGGCTCATCACACCAAACCAGGCGCCCAACGCCAGACTTCCGACGTCACCCAGAAAAACCCGGGCAGGGGACCAGTTAAACCACAGAAAACCAA
>MDSX01039791.1_pt1 | contig 10174 bp, 5 predicted proteins | sample 811141 | NCBI WGS metagenome assembly MDSX01 (sample SAMN05326642, study PRJNA326480) | marine metagenome | isolation source: seawater | place: Atlantic Ocean: South East | collected 2010
CCTTCTTGGTCGACTCGTCTCTCCGATTCTCGTCAGCATCGGCACCGTCGATATCCGGAACTGCAATCCTCACGCGTGGCCGCCACACCGTCGTCATCCTTCCCTCGCGCCCCGTGAAGTGTGAGCGGACGAGATTTTCAAACGAACCAACTAACCCTAATGTTTCCCTCGGAAGGATCGAGATATGAAAAGCCACGAGTAGCAAGCGGGATAGACGACGTGGGAGAGTGATGCCTCGAGTGACGACGTGGGTCGATCGTTATGATTAGTTATTGATGAACGAGCGAGTGGTGTGAACGTCGTTCAAACGAGTCGCGACTCACCGAGCTTCTTCTTCTTCTTCGCCTCGGTCGTCGTCGCCCGCCCCGCGCCCGTCACCGATGCCAAAGACGAACCGCATCCGCTCGAACGTCTTCCCGGACACCGCGCCGCCTAAGTCACCGCCGTCCGAGCCCATGACGCTGAGCCGGTCGGCGCGCTCGCCGTCGCCCTCGGGGTCGTCGCCGTCCTCCCCGCCGCCGTCCTCCCCGCCGCCGCCTCCACTACCGCCGCCAAACTCCGACTGCCTCGTGCGAAACGCGAGCAGCCTCTCCTCGACCGTCCCTTCCACGAAGTAGGTCACGCATCGCACCGGGCGGGTCTGCCCGATGCGGTGTACCCTGTTCGCAGCCTGCGCCTCGTCCCCGGGGGATAAAAACGGCTCCAACAAAACCACGAGGTCCGCCTGCGTCAGCGTCAGACCCGCCGCCGCGCTACCCGCGTGGAGCAGCAGCACCTTCACGTCCGGGTCGTCACGAAAGCGTGCGATCGCACCCTCGCCGGGATTTGAACCGGCGGCACCCGAACCGGCGCCCGATGACCCGCCCCCTCGCACCCCGACGCTCTCGCACCCGATTCCCTCCCACGTCAAAACCTCCTCGGCGTGAGCCAGCGCGTCTCTCAGTTGACTAAACACGACCGCCTTGCCCGTCGCGCCTGGGGCGTCGAGCGCGTGCTTGAGGTCCTCAACGAGCGCCGCCATCTTGGGCGAGCGTCGCATCGCCGCGCGGTGCAGGTGCGCCAAGAAACGGCCTCCGTCCATGGACAGCGCCGGGTACCGCCCGTCTCGGTAATCACCCGGGTTCTCGCCTGGAGGTAACGGCAGCCTGGCAAACTCGGCGGGCGCGGCGGCGCGGGTGAACCGGACCACCGCGCAATGCGTCTCCCTCCCTGCTGCCCCGGGTTTCTCCTTGCCCTTGCGGGCTTCTCCGCGCCGCTTCGTATCCGCCAGCGCCGTTTTTTCTTCCGCCGTTTCGTCATCCTCCTTCGCCGGGGGTATGAGCCGGATGAGCTCGTCGATCGTGAACGGCTTCCGGCACAGCGGGCACGGCGGCGCGCCCGAGTTGTTGTTACCGTGCAGCGGCGCCGCGTGGTACCACGTCACCATGCAACGCGTACACGCGAGGTGCATGCAACGCGCGATGCACGGGTGCACCGCCGGCTGCACGCAGATGCAACACGTGGGCGCCTTACCCGCCATCACCTCGTTGAGAAGGTCGAAGCCGCTCTGCTGCACGGTGGCGTGGTCCAGCGACGTCACGTCCGCGCCCGCCTCACCGGCGGCGCGCAGCGCGCGAAGGTAAGGAAGAAGTGATCCCACCTCGTTCGACAGTCGCCCCGCGTGCTCGGCGTGTGCGTCGATCGCGTCTCGCAGCGTAGACACAACCGCGAGCGCGGAGAGGCGCCCGCCGGCTCCCGTGAAGTCCGCGGCGGCGGCGGGCAACGCCGTCAGCAAGGCGCCCCCGTTGGGCCGGCAACCGCCGGGTGACTCGTCCCTCAACGTCGCCTCCGCGTCGCGCTTTCGTCGCCGCGCGTCCTCGAGCGCAAGTTGCATCGGTTCGGGCGCGTCGCGAATCGCTCGCGTGGGTTTATCCGTCCCCGGATCTCGCGCCTGCGCCTGTGCCCTCTTAACGTCAATCAAAGCATCCGCCGCGAGCACCGGGACGTGGAGAACGTCGGAGATGAGCGCCCTACGTAGGAATCGAACCGATAACCTTCGCCTGTCCTCGATGACCGTGTCGCTCGCGCCCGAGACCCAGACGGATTCATCGTCCGCGTCGTGGAAGTGTCGCGGCACGCCGTGCATTCGGAACAGTCTAAACGCCGCCCCGCTGGTTATCAATTCCACCGCGAGTAGCCAGCGGAGCTTGGGAACCGGAGCCCTCGCGTCGGCGATCGCGTCCGTCGCGGCGGACGCGACGCCCTTCGCGATCCGAACCGCCTCTTTCACCCGCCCGCTCTTGTTCTCCTTGTCCGAGAGAACGCGGTGCGCCTCGAGCCTGGCGCAACACGCGGGATCGGCGTCCGTCTTAACTTTCCGACTGCACGGACACGGAACCCACGCGCACGCGCAGAGGTCGTTCAATTGCCCGGGAAACGCGTGCTGAAGCGCGTGTAAACTTCCGTGCGCGGCGGCGCGGCGGTGTCGAGACACTCGCGCGCGTTCCGTCGCGACGGCAGCCGCGACGCCCGACGTCACGCCGTCGCGAACGGGCGAGCGCTCGTCGTTCTTCGCCAAGAGTTTGAACACGTTGCCGCAGACGCCGGCGAGTTTGTGCGCCAAGTCGCTGTAAACAAAACACGACGTCATTCTAATTGCCCATAAGAATTACAAAGAAGCTCACCTGCCACCCGCGTCGGCGTACTCGCGGCTCGTTCCCCTCCACGCCTGCTGCCTCGCCTCGAACGTGTGCATGTCCCTGTTTCGCAGCTGAAACGCCGTCATGGTACTCCCCGTATCCGCCTGGTTCTGCCTCGATTGCCTAACCTCCTGAGCGTCCCGCGCCGTCATCAACTCCACCAGCGCCGCACCCGCCGGAAGCGCCCGGACCCTCGAAAAGTCCACGTCCGCGGCAGCCTCCGCGGCGGATATGTCAACCTCGCCAGTCACCCTATGCCTCGTCACGATACCGCCACCGCCGCCCGCGTTGCCAGAGGTGGCCGCGGCTCGCAACGCCTGGTCCACATCCCGCAGCCGGCTCCGCACCAGAGTCGCGGAAGTCGTCTGTAAACAAAACACGACGTCACTCTAATCGCCAATACGAAGATTAAAAAAGAAACTTACCGCGCCCCTGACCAAACGAAGCAGCCGCTGCGCCAGTTGCCTCGCGCCCGTCGCGCGCGCGCTGCCTTGGTACTCACCGGAGAGCCACGCCTCCTGTAAGGTGGCGAGCGCGCCGCGCGCCGCCGCCGCCGCGTGGTGCTCGAGGTACGCGCACACGAACCGCTCCGACGCCTCCCCGGGTGCGAACCCGTGAGACACCGACCTGTACACAAAACACGAATTGCTCAGTCTAATCGCAATAACACGAATTGCTCAGTCCAATCTCCCGTACGAGAATAAAAAAGAAACGTACCTCCACCGCCGCGTCGCCGTCGGCAACGTCAACAGAGGCGTATCGTCGCCCACCCGCCGCTGCGCCTTGGTGTGACGCACGATGACACCCTTGAGCAACGCGTGGAGCAACGGGAGCGCGTCCGCTTCCTTCGCCGCCCACGGTCGACCGATCCGCTGCGACCAGAACCCGTCGGTTTGGTCCGAGAGACAAAACGGCCAAACGCCGAGAAACGCCAACTCGCCGTTCAAGTCATCCACGCCGCCGTGAAGAGGCGTGCCAGAGACCATCCACCGGAAATCAGCCACCAAACACCTACAGGCCACCGCCAGCTGCGTCGTGGACGAGCGGACCATCTGGCACTCGTCCAAAACCACCCTTCGCCACGCGACGCGAGATAAAATCTTTTGCGTCTTTTCGTTTCGACCGCCGCCGCCGCCGTCGCCGCCGCCCGTCTCGCGTCGCTTCTTCTTGGCCTCCTTCTGCAGCTGCGGGTACGTCGCGAGGACGACGTCGTGGTCCGCGAGCTTCGCCGAGAGTTCACGCTCCGAAACCTGCCGCGCGCCCTTGGTTTTTTTACCCCTGCCGACGTGCACCCCGATGGACAGCGCGTTCCCCTCGACGCACTTTGAAAACTCAGCTTCCCATTGCCTCAACAACGGCGGCGGGACGATGATGAGCGTGGCTCGCGACGGGATCAGTCCATCCCGCGTCTCCTCCTCGCGTTGTAACCGCTCTTCCGCCTCGTCCGGGTCCTCGTCGGTGTCCGGTTCGTCGGCGTTCCACTCCTTCATCTCGGGATCGGTCTCTTCCTCTGCCTCTTCTGGTTCCGTCTTAAGCGCCTTGGCCTCAGCTGACTTCCTCGCGGCTTCCGCGTCGGAACTGACCAACGCGAGCACCTCGAGCGTCTTCCCCAGACCCATCTCCTCGCTCAACATCCCGCCGCGCACCAGCGGCGGCTCCGCGAGTCTCAGCTCGCCCGCCAACGGGAAGTACCAGTAACTTCCCCCGTCGCCGGAAGCATCGCCGCTCGAAGCATCTGCCCACCTTCGTTCTTCCCAGAACACCCCGTTCAAACCCCGCGGACTTGCTTCCTTGTCCCGCATCCACGCCACCGTCTGTCGCTGGAAGTCCATCAGCGGCAAACGCATGTTCGGTACGTCACCGCAGTCGTCGTAGCCCTCGTTGACCGCAGCGGCGAGAAGGCCGGGAAGGGTAAAACAAAACCCAGCGTCGTGTACGCTCGCGTGTCCGGCTTCATGTTGGTCCACGTAGAAGCGTTTTTGTCGCTGTGGCTCCTCCGCGATGGCGTGCGCGACGGGCGCGGCTGGGGTGAGGTGCGACATGATGAGCTTCAGGTGGTCGTCGGCGATCATCTCGAACATCAGTCGGCTCGCATAGACCGCCAGCTCGACCACGACCGAGTCCAACCCACCCGTGCCACCGCCGCCCTCTTCCTCCCGTTTGGGCGCGTCGACGACCGCGTCGAGGAGTACGACGCACCGCGTCAGGGGTACCTTCCACGGGGACGTCACCGGGTGTTGCCCTTGGAAGAGCGCGTACAGCAGATTGAGGCCGTGGGGTTCGGCGACGTGCACGATCCCCGCGCCCGCGCACTCCGCGAGTCGTCCGATGGGCACGGACACGCCTCTCGGTGCGCCGGGTTCGCCGACATCGTTCCACGTCTCGCATCCCGCGGGGCCGCGGTAGTTCTTGCGGACGGTGCGGCGGGACGCGCGGATGCCGGGTGACGCGAGGGATTCGAGCGTGTCGCGGACGCGAGGCTCGCCCGGGGGCGACGCGAGCGTGAGCGTCGCGACGCCCAGGAGGCGAATCTCGTTCGAGAGCCTCTCCGCCGCGGCGTTGGCGCCGTCCACGGTGTGCCAATTCGGCGGGCATCGCACGGGCACAGCACGCGGCGAGAAAGGATCGTCGAACGCTATCGTCGGCGGATACCGGCGTCCATCGCCAGCCGCGCGGCTTCCTCGACGACGCGGCTTCAGCAGGTCCGCGAGTGTTTCATCGTCGTCGTCGTCATCCGACGAGAGGGCCGTGAGGTCGACGGGCTCGTTCGGGTCCACGCCGGGCTCCGTCTTGACCACCGCGTCGGCCTCCTCCTTCTTGACGCGCTTAGCGGCGGCGCCGCCCTCGCCGGGCACCAGCCTCCGCGGCTCCGCTCGCTTCCGTCCGCCGCCCATCGATGGAATGAAGGCCTATCTGATGCGCTTGCAAAAATATACCTTCGTATCTGCTCACGAGAATGCTCACTTCGGGGGGCGCCCACCTCGCGAGGGAGGGATGACGACGGTTTGGAGGCCAAAAGTCAGGATAGACGTTCCGAATGTCGGCGATACAGAGAACACTGATACATCGAGGGAGGAGTCGACCAAGAAGGGCACGAAGCGGAAGAGAGCCCCGAAGCACCACGGGCCGTGCGAGCATGGGGTGAAGAAGCGCTCGAAGTGCAAGGTGTGCAGCGCTTGTCCGCACGGCCGTCAGCGCTCTAGATGCAAGGAGTGCGGTGGTGCATCAATCTGCGAGCACGGTCGTCGGCGCTCTCGGTGCAAGGAGTGCGGTGGGTCATCAGTCTGCGAGCACGGTCGTTTGCGCTCTCGGTGCAAGGAGTGCGGTGGGTCTGGAATCTGCGAGCACGGTCGTCAGCGCCCTAAGTGCAAGGAGTGCGGCGGGGGATCAATTTGCGAGCACGGTCGTGAGCGCTCTAAGTGCAAGGAGTGCGGTGGGGGATCAATATGCGAGCACGGTCGTCAGCGCTATCAGTGCAAGGAGTGCGGCGGGTCACAGATATGCGAGCACGGTCGTTGGCGCACTGAATGCAAGAAATGCGGTGGGGGTGCAATCTGCGAGCACGGTCGTGTGCGCTCTAAATGCAAGGAATGTCGCGCCGCGAAGGCTGGGAGGTGATTCGTGCGTTCCGACCTTCGCGGTGGAGGTACCTTCGTAATAAGAGTTAATAAGTTTATCAAAGAACGCGGCTGCCTCGTGACTACCTCGTCAGTGCGCCACCGGGCACTTGCCGCCGCCGGAGGAACCCTTCGCCTCGATACCCTTCTCGAACCACCCGGCGCCGATGTCCTTCTCCGGGGTCAAGCTCGCCCAGTCCACCTGCTCGCCCACGGGCCCCTGCCTCCGTTTCGCGTCGACTAGCATCCCGTCGCGGGTGTGGATCGTCGCTCCAGACGTCATGACCACGTCGTGACCCTTCACGAGCGTGAGGTCCAGCCTGCGGAACAACACCGCCCATATCGCCATGCCTTCCAGCACCGCGAACTTGTCCCCGGGGCACCGCCGTGGGCCCGCGCTGAACGGTGTGTACCTGTACCCGGTGTTGAGCTCGTTGGGCTGGCCGAGCGCGAGGGGCCCGAAACGCATGGGCTCGAAAACCTGCGAGTTGGGCCCCCAGCTCTCGGGCGACCTGTGCAGGTTGTAGATCGAGACCAAGATGTCCTGGCCCGCGGGAACGACGCCGAGGTTCTTGGGAAGGACATCCTCCACCACCGCGCGCCGGGTATACACGGGCGGCTGTGGGTAAAGACGCATGGACTCGTGGAAGCACCGCTCGAGGTAGGGCATCTTGGTCATGTCTTCGTACGTTGGGAACGGCTTATCACCGAGAACCTCGTCGAGCTCGGCGCGTAGGAGCCTGAGCTGCTCGGCGTTCTCCGGTTTTAAGAGCTCGTACGTGCCCCATGTGAGCACCGACGCGGTGGTCTCGTGCCCGGCGACGAGTAAAGAGAGCAGGTCGTCGCGGAGCTGCGTCGACGACACCTCCTCTCTCGCGGCGATGAGATAGCGGAGCACGGAGGGGTTGGAGTCGTTGAGGTAGTCCCTCGCCCATACCTCCGCGCCGCCCACCTTCTCTTCTTCCTCCACCATGCGCTTGCAGTCGTCCACGAGCTTGGTGGTCACTTCCTGGATGACAGTCACCGCATCCTGGGCGTTCTTCTGCCGCGGGGACACGACGCGGAGGAAAGGTTCGGGCAGGCGCCAGGTTGGTAGGAGGTCCATCGATCGCGTCTCCACCTCCTTCAGCGCGGTGTACGTCGCCTGGATCACGGGCGCCGCGGACGTGAGCGCCTTGAAGTCGTAGTTGAACACGGAGATGCCGATGATGTCGAGCGCGGCTTGCGAGAACTTGGACTCCATGTTCACGCGTTTCTTCTCGCCTCCTTCCGCGTCGACCGATTGTTCCACGAGCTCAACCATCCGCTCGGCGCACGGCCCGAAGCACCTGTCCACCATGGCCTCCACGTACCTCCTGTGCAGCGAGGGCGCGACGGCTTTGCGGCGTATCTTCCACGCCTCGTTTTCCTGCAGGGCGACGCCCAGGCCGAAGAGGAACTCGCCGGCTTCCGCGATGGTGCCTTTGATGTACTTGGATCCGTAGTTGAATAGGATCTGTTTGATGCAGTCGGGGTCGGAGACGACGACGTAGGAGGTGACGGGGCCGGTGGGTAAGAGGTACACGGGCCCGGCTTCTTTCATCCACTTGAACAAGGGCTGGAAGAGCCCGCCGCCGAGGAGGCCGGTGATGTCCTCGAGCTTGGCGTCCGCGACCGGTATCTCGGAGTTGCCGCCCCAGAGGCGGTTGAGCTGGGTGAGCCAATCGGGGGCGGCCATCGTGGCGCCCGCGCCGTCTTTATTCGCGATGGCGGCGTCGTCGGAGAGCTTGGTCGCCGCGAACTCGATGTTGTCGATGTCGTCCTCGTTCCACGCTTCTTCAGCTTCCGAAGAGGCGGTCTCGGGGGTCTCGACGGACGCCCTGAGACGGGTCATCATCACTCTTCGCGACGACGATGAGCTCACCACGGCTTTGGTCGCCCTGGCCCTGGAGGAGGTGACGCGACCGCCGAGGCGCGCGCGGGAGGCGACGAGGGGCGCGGAGAGCGCGACGGCACCGTGCATCGTGTGTAGTGTCGAGTACCCACGGACGCTTACCTGAGTAGTGGACGGAGGCCGGCAGGACCACCGAAATGGATAGAGCTGTGCGAGAAAGTCGATCGCGGAAAGAGATCGCGGAAGATCGCGGATTTGGTCGAAAATGGTTCGTACCCGTGCATTGGCACATGACTAAATCCAATTGTGATTGTAATTACGTAATTGCGATTGAAAAGTCATTGTCTTTTCAGTTAGGAAGGTCCACATCGATCGCGGGACACTTCGATCGCGACGGTTAGGCTCCCCCGCGCTGTTTTTAGCCCCCGAGCAGTTCCGCATCCGTCGGCAGAGATGGAGACGCCCGAGACGAGCGACGCGCCCGGCGCGACGTCGATCGACTCGGACATCGCCGCCGATGCGGTATCGAACGCACCTCTCCCCGATACCCCCCCCCGATGCCCCGCCAAACACGGCCGCGGCGCGGGGCATCGCGGACCCGCGTGCCCGTTCAGTACCCTCGGTCGATCTCCGCCCACGCCCGGAAGCCGAAGGGACCACCGAGAACGGCGCGCCGACGGCGGACGACGCCGAAGACGCCGCCAAGCCGGACGAGACGCCCACGCCCACGCCGTTCTCCGACCCCGTCGCGGATGCCACGATGGCCAAGATCCTCGCCAGCGCCACCGCGACGAGGCTCCGTCGCGAGAGCGAGTTCGTCGGAGGTCCAAATGCCCAGGGTCGTCCGGTAATGGATCGATCGGTCTCAACGCCGACGCGACCTACTCGACGAGCCACGCGCGCGCCGGACGCCACGTCACCCAAAGGCCGGCGACATCTCGAGAAGGAGATCCGCCGGCTCTCACGCGCGCGATCCGCCCCCGACACGCGTCCCGATCGAGGACACGCGTACGCGGACGACGACCCGTTCGCGTCCGATGGCGAACGATCATCCTTGGACGGATCTTTGGAGTCACCGGGTGGCACGACGCCGACGCGGGAAAGGGTCGGCTCGGGAAACACTCCGATCGGAGCCCGGCGGAGCCTCCGCGGGGGGTTCACCGGGGGGCTCACGTCGTCCCCGTCGCTCGCGTCCGTCGCCGAGACGACGGCGCGACGTGGACCGACGAGGACGACGACGACGACGACGACGAGTCGAGGAGCGAAACCGATTCCATCATGCCTCTCCCCGTTAAGCGTTCGACCCACGTACCCAGGGTTCGACGCACGGTACCCAGGGTGGATTCGGCGCACGTCGCGCGCTTCGAAGCGTATCCACCTTCCTCTTCGGCGGCAACACGAGCGGCGGCCGTGCACACGGCGAGTCATTCAGCGGCGACACGAGCGGCCGCACGACGAGGAGCTTCAACACCCCGCACCAGTCTAAACGAGCCTCCGTGATATCATCCTCGACGGAACCGAGCGGCCCGCCCGCGCCGCCGACGATCCGCCTGCGTCGCACGTCGTCCTACTACGTCGCCGGCGGTGTCTGCGGCAGCGAACGGCCTTCGATCTTCGGAGGTTCAGTCTTCGGTGCCAACGGCGAACGCGCGTCCCGCGAGGAGCGCGAGCAGCGACGCCGCAACGAGTTGGTCCGTTATCGACAACGATGCGCCGCGTTGGGTAAGCTCGCGGTGACCACGCTGGCGGGTACCCTGGCGGGTATGGTGCTGTGGGCGATGACAACGGTCACCGCGCAGCTCACCAAGGCCAAGTTTGACGCGACGCGCGCGCTGTTGGGCCACGACAGCGGCGCCTTGTCCAGGGCTTGGGCGTTTTACTGCGCCTGCGCCGTGACGTGCATCGGCTTGACGGCGTTCGGGATCCTCCACCCGAAAGGCGCGCCGATGGCGCGTGGCAGCGGGATCCCCGAGCTGAAGGGTTACCTCAACGGTAACAGGCAGCAA
>MDSX01036099.1_pt1 | contig 10173 bp, 9 predicted proteins | sample 811141 | NCBI WGS metagenome assembly MDSX01 (sample SAMN05326642, study PRJNA326480) | marine metagenome | isolation source: seawater | place: Atlantic Ocean: South East | collected 2010
GGCCTGTTACCATCAGTTTGATTATTCTCAAACTTGTCTAGTAAACGCTTGAATTCCTGTGATGTACCTTCCGATAATTAAGTTGTGAATATCGTGAGTTCCTTCATATGTTTTAACGGACTCAAGGTTTGCCATGTGCCTCATTACTGGGTACTCATCTAGTATGCCGTTAGCTCCGTGGATATCTCTTGCAACTCTTGCTATTTCTAAGGCAATATCGACATTGTTCATTTTTGCTAGTGAAATCTGTTCATTAAACCAAGTTCCATCATCTTTCTTTCTGCCAAGATGATATGCCAATAATTGACCTTTAGTGATCTCTCTTAACATCCATGCTAATTTATTTTGAACCAATTGATAAGAAGCGATTGGTATGTCGAATTGTATTCTTGACAAAGAGTATGTCTTAGCACTGTGGAAACAAGCCATTGCTGCGCCCAAAGCACCCCATGAAATTCCATATCTAGCATTATTCAAGCAAGAAAATGGACCTCTTAATCCCTTGACCCCTGGGAGGATACGGTCTTTTGGTATCTTACAATCTTGAAATACTAATTCGCTGGTAACTGAAGCTTTCAAGGAATGCTTTCCTTTCATTTCAGGGGCGCTAAAACCTTCATCACCTTTCTCGACGATAAAGCCCTTAATTACCCCATCTAATTTTGCCCAAACTACAGCAACATCGGCAATTGTACCGTTGGTAATCCACATTTTTGCACCATTCAATAGATAGTGGTCACCCATATCTTCCGCCTTAGTAATCATGTCTCCGGGATTAGAACCATAATCAGGTTCGGTAAGACCAAAGCAACCGACTATTTCTCCGGAGGCCATTTTTGGTAAGTAGTGATTTTTTTGTTCTTCACTACCGAAATCCCATATCGGGTACATAGCAAGGGAACCTTGTACTGAGGCAAATGAGCGCAGACCTGAGTCGCCACGTTCCAGTTCCTGACAGATTAGACCGTATGCAACATATGACAATCCTGGGCAGCCGTATCCTTTCAAAGGTGCACCTAATACACCCATTTCTCCAAGCGCTACTCGCCACTCATCAAGAAATATGCCTTTTTCACAGGCATGCTCGATTTTAGGAATTACTTCCTCATCAACCCAAGCTCTTACCATGTCCCGAATCATTATCTCTTCTTCAGTGAGTAAACTCTCTATGTCGTAAAAATCGAGACCTTCGAATGGTTCCATATGCTCTCCTCGTCTTGACCCTGCCACAGGCGCTTTTAGAACCTAACTATTTTTCTGTGATTTCTTACGGCGGCTATTTCGTCTAAAATTGAGATATTTCTTTTGTAAAAACGGACTGTTCATGTAAATTAAACCAAGGATTACACCAGGAACTGAAACGGATACTGCGACCAAAATTATTGTTGTTAACATCGTATTGTCAATTTCGATAAGTTTTGGTTCAAATGAAATTATATTGCCGCTAGTTGTCATGATATATCCGTCATTAAATCCTGTTTCCCACACATAGGCAATTTGGCGTCCAGCAATAACAGAATCCCACTCCAGCATTTGTTCAGATGATATTTGCACCTTTGCAATATTTTCCAAAGCATCATATCTGACTGTTGCGAGTGGAGCAACATGAATTAATGAACTACTAGCATAACCAGGAGATGTCGAAATGAAATCGCCATTAAGACTTGGATATTGCACCATTTCACCTGTATCGGAGTTAGAATGATCAATTGTATTTAGTAAAATTGGCATCAATCTTAACCCGCTACCATATGCTATGCATTCTTTTAACTGAGAATCTGGACAATCTACATCAATCCAAGTATCGGTTTTAGTTCCACTTAGCCATGATATATTGTGGGTTTGCCCAATAACGCCCAATCCATCTGACAGGGTTGAAACAACACATATATCGTAACTCTTGTGACATGATATACCGGTTATTTCAGAATTAACACTGTCAACAAGCATGAATCCAGTTCCTTCTGAGAAGCGCCACAAAGAACCATCTTCTGCACCAAAATACGAGTAATCTCCGGCACTACGCCAATCAACTGAGGTCATATTTCTACCTAGAATTGCCCCTGTCCCATTGACAACAGTAATTCCATGGTCGATTTTTTCGTACCTCATTGCGGTACCTAAATCACCAGCAATAAGCGCTGCTTCACCTCTAGGGTGCCAAGCAATATCATTGAAGTTATTTTCCCTGCCGCTATTTAGTTCAATATCTAAAGATCTGTCTCCAGCATTTTTTGCCGAGATCAAATGAGCAAAACCATCTAGCCCAACAATCAGTACGGTCTCACCATTTGGCGAGGTTTCTGCACCTGTGATACCTGCATCGCTATTGGTTAATGATGATTCTAACTTCAAATCTACATTATCATTTTCGGCAAGTATTGTTGGCATTAGTAGAATTAAAAGCATAGATATGCACATTATGCTCCTAACTCGCATGTTATATTCCACAAACTGCTTAATCAAAATATTTCGCTTTCAGGAATTTCAACGGTGAGCCTTATGTTCAATGGTGTTTTGCCTTGCAACATGGAGAAATTTTCTGTTAAGCGTGGATTAATTAAACAAATGGGTGGAAATGCAGGTCTTGCAAAGTTAGCAACTCAATATTTTGATGGTGTTTCTGCAAATGCTGAAGGAGTATTTACCGCATCTTTCGGCATTTTGAGCATGGTTAGCGGACATTACAGTGAAGATGGGAAATTATCAGTGGATGTAGACCAATTAAAAGGTGATACACTAAGTGAATTCCTTTCCTCTGACGGTGGTCGAGAAAAAGCTATGGAATCAAGAAAAAGATGGTCGGGATTTTTAGACGAAGCTACTGGTTACAACGGTAAGCAAAGAGGCGATAAAGCCAAAGAAGAAGCAAAGAAATTTTCTAAAGCCAAAGGCGCGATAAAGATGGCTCATAAATCAATGGAAATGAGTACAAAACTTACTGATGAATTAAGAGACAAGGCTCTTGTTATGATTGCAGAACTTGAATCTATGATTGAAGCAGGAGATGCTCCTTCAGAAGGTAAAGTAAAGAAACTAAATGACTTATTTTGAGGTGTAAATTATGGATATTGAACAAATGATGATTCAATATCAAGAAAAGTGTCCAAGGCTACTGGAACTAAATGAACAACAAATTTCAAGAGTGCATAAAATAATTGGTTCAGTCGAAGAAACTGTCGGTTTAGAGCACTTAGTAGATTGTGTTGCAGATAATACAAGCACTGGTGGCGATGGCGTCATTAGATGTTATGTAGGTTTTGAACCGTCTGGAAAAGCGCACATTGGTTGGAAGGTACTATCATTACAACTGAAGAGAATGCTCGATGCTGAAGTAAATGTATTGATTTTCCTAGCAGATTGGCACGCTTGGATAAATGATAAATTCAATGGTAATATGGCAGATATTCAATTGACAGCCAAGTATATGCAAGATACTTTTAGAGCATTATTAGATTATCCTCCGGAGGGTGATGGCCCCGGAGAGTTAAGATTTAGTTGGGCTTCTGAGTTGATGGATTCAGGTGATTATTGGGCGCGTGTTTTGAGATGCTCAAAAGGTGCAACATTAGCGATGGTAAGAAAGACATTTACCATTATGGGGCGAGATGAAGCATCATCCGACCATGATCTATCGAAGTTTTTCTACCCGGCAATGCAAGCCAGTGATATTTTTGAATTAGATATTGACATCGCGATAGGTGGCATGGACCAAAGAAAAGCACACATGTTCATGAGAGACGTGGCGAGTAAATATGGTTGGCAAAAAGCAACTTGCCTCCACACTCCAATCATCTCATCATTAAAATCAAGTGGTTCTAGAATGGAGAGTTTTGACCATAAAATGAGTAAATCAGATCCAAGTGGGGCAATCTTAATCCATGATAATCCTAAATCACTTAGAAAGAAAATGCAGAAGCATGCTTACTTGAATCCTGATGACGATAATTCTCCAATCTATGAACTAGCAGAACATGTAGTACTGCCGGAATTTGGCGAGATAATAGTAACACCTAACCCTAAATTTGGTCAACCTTCAACATGGCGAACACTGGAAGAATTCAAAAATGCTGTCAAATCAGGTGAATTACACCCATTGGACGCAAAATTAGGAGTTGCAGACGGAATATCGCGAGGCCTAGAAACTGTCGCTAAACACTTTTCTGAAAAGCCTGATTTGTTGGACCGCGTCAATGATATAATCCAACAGAAGTAAGCCAAGATTAGTTTCTTTGGCACAAATCAAAAAATCTGCCGATACAAATGTTCATCAATTGAATCCGACAGGGAGGGCTATTGGTGATACTATGGTGAAAATAGCAGTGCTCGTTAAGCAGGTACCTGATACAAACTCAAAAATACAAATCTCTGGCGACAGAGTTGACTTATCAAGCGTTAAGATGGTAATGAGTCCATTTGACGAATTTGCAGTAGAAAATGCATTACTACACAAGGAGGCTGCTGGAGGTACTGTAACAGCAATAACTGTTGGTGGAAATTCTGCCGATAAAGTTTTGAAAGATGCAAAAGCAATAGGAGTTGATGAAATTGTACGTTTGGATTGTACAGAATATATGGATTCAAATGCCTTTCAGAAAGTCATTTCTGAAGTTATATCCCAAGATGGATATGAGGTTGTATACTGCGGTAAATCCTCAGCAGATACTGGGTCTGGTTCAACTGGTCCAGGCGTTGCTGAGAAATTAGGCTGGGCTTCAGTCTCAAACGTCACGGACATCGAGTTTACTGACGGATTGACTGTAACCGCTCCAGTAGAAGGTGGAGATGCGATAATTAATGTCTCTACACCAGTTGTTGTTAGTTGTGACAAAGGCTCGATAAAGGTCAGAAAACCAAATGTTAAAGGAATTATGATGGCAAAAAGAGCACAAGTAGAAGTAAAAAGTGTTAGCCCTAATACCTCCAGCGTAACCATTGTGTCCCAAAGTATGCCTGCTGAAAAACCAGCTGGCAAGAAATTCGAAGGTGGGCAATCAGCAGAAACTGTTGTTCAACTACTTAGAAACGAAGCAAATATTATTTGAGGTGAAATTATATGACAGAAACAGTAATTATAGCAGAAATGCATAAAGGAAAAGTAAGCCCGACTACAAACGAACTGGTTGGTGCAGCAAATCTTCTAGGATCAAATTGCACTCTTATAGTGCCCTGTACAGATTCAAGCGTTGCCGATGAAGCGAGTAACATTTCGGGAGTTACAAAGGTAATCGCAGCAAAATCCTCCCTCTTTACCAATTATGATGCAGCAGGTTGGGCACAAGCATTAGATTCTGTTGCCCCACAGGGAATAGTTGTTACATCTGCATCGGCACAATCAAAAGATCTAGCAGCAAGAATTGCGGCAAGAAGGGATATCTCAGTAGTCCAGGATGTCATATCCATTGATGGAAACACATTGTCTACCCCAATATACTCTGGGAAAGCTATTGAAAATGTATCAATAAATGGTGATGTTGTGGTAAGCATTCGACCAAATGTGTTTGCTGGAGCCGATAATGATGGCTCTTGTGATGTGCAAGTTATAGATGCATCAGGAGATCTATCAACTGCAGTAAAGGAATTGGTAGAAAGAGCTTCCACAAGGCTAGACGTGTCTGAAGCAAACATCATTATTTCCGGTGGACGAGGAATGGGTTCACCTGATAACTTCTCACATCTAGAGGTGATTGCAGACACTTTGGGTGCTGCTGTTGGTGCTTCAAGAGCTGCTGTTGATACTTGGGCTGAAATTCCCCACTCGATGCAAGTAGGACAAACTGGAAAGACTGTTAATCCAAATCTATACATCGCAGTCGGAATATCTGGCGCTATACAGCATCTTGCCGGAATGCGTTCATCGAAGTATATTGTAGCAATAAATAAAGATGCAGATGCTCCAATCTTCCAATATGCAGACTATGGAATAGTTTCAACTTGGGAAGAAGCATTACCTGTCTTAGGCAATGCCTTGTCAAATATGCTCTCATGATTTATGGAATTCAACATATATCGGGCTGTTCACACCGACAAATGGGTTAGTTGATTTCTCCACACCAATATCTGTTAAAGGACCATGTCCTGGATGAACTACTGTGTCTAAATCCAATGGCCATAATTTTGTTATAACTGACTTAGCCAATAAATTGAAATCTCCACCAGAATGTGGTAAATCAGTTCTTCCAACTGAACCCGCAAATAGCGTATCTCCAGCAAATAAGTGGTTGGGTCCATCTTCTACCTTAACCTCGATACAACATCCGCCAAGTGTGTGACCTGGAGTATGATAAATTTCAAAAGTAAGCGAACCAAGGTTTAATGTCATATTATCCTCTAATTGCTTATCTGCTATGGCAGGAGTGGGTAAACTGAATCCCCAACGCTGTCCTGAAATTTGAGCCAGCGACTGTAAGTAATCATCTTCAGGATGTAAGTACCAACTCACATGATACCTATCGAGCAAGTATGGAATCTCACCAGAATGATCAAAATGGGCATGCGTATTTACCAAAGCAATTACTTTTCTTTTTGATAATCCAGAGGATTTCATGGATTCAAAACTACTTGGACCCTTAGACCAATCAGGACCTTGCCCCGAAAAATCTTCTATCCAGGAGATTATTCGATCAGTTTCAGAACCGCCGTCAATAATTACTGTGTCACCTGTTTTCAAGTCAGTCACAACTGAACAGCGCATTGCTAAAGCGCCAACAATAAATGAATCTATCCATAATTCATTGTTCAGCATTTAAACCACTTCTATTTGCACTGAGTCAGTGGTTGAATTACCTTCTGAATCACTAACTCTTAATTCAAAACGATAGATTCCAGTACTAAGTTTTGCCCTAAATTTAGCAAGTGTTGATATTTCTCTACCAGTATCATCTGTCCAAGACCATTTGATGACTTTTCCTTGCTGATTCTTGGTTGCTGTACCATCAAGAATAATTACTGCAGAATCATCATCGTCAGAGTGGTAAGTCATATCCCCACCTGCATTGGCCACTAGAGGTTTGTTAGCAGTTACATCATCCAATAATTCATCTAAAAGATAATCTCCATCTAATTCTATACCAACAGATTCTTTTTCAGGGTAATCATCAACCTCAATATCATCCCCTAAAGCAGATAATAAGTTGTTAAATTGTTGATCTTTTAGAATCATTTCCTGATTGCCGACAATACTTTCGGTATTCAACAACTCTGACATCTTATCATCATCCGAATATATTTCATCTGCACTTAATTGAGCAACTACTTCCTTTCGCTCAAACCATAGTGTTAATTCAGATTTATCGACTATGTGGGGATTATTGCCAAAATTAATACATCCGATTGGCTCAGTATCAGTAAAGTCATTTTGGTCATCACCAGCAAAATACAAACAATTAGTACTTTTTGAATAAACTGAATATTGCACAATCCCTTGATGTTCCACAATCCATGTACTTCCATCCGAATTTAATCCATGAATGTAAAACCATGCCCCTGCAACTATTGAGTTATTACAGATTGATAATGTCTTTACCGGATATTTACATTCCAAAGTTGGTTCTTTAAGCTTAAAATCTTCACTTATTTGTCCGTCAATTAAGAATACTGAACCATCATCCAAACCTATAACCGACTTATTATCATCTGAATTTACTTGCAATAATCTATTATTCAAATTCAACCTTGTGATTAACCTATTTCTAGAGATATCCCATATTTCTAATTCCAAAGCTTCTTCATCACCAGGAACTAAAGCATAACCCTCTCGTCCAATTATCAAATAACCATCATGACTAGTGCCCAATGCAGTTATTGATTCACCAACATCGCCGCGCTTTGGTCTAATCCAAATATTTTGATTACCATTGAAACAGTACACTCCGCCATCTTCTTGAACAATTATTATCCCTTGGACATAAGTTTCTAGATTAATAATAGAAGAGTAGGGCAAATTGGAATTAATTAGTTCACCATCAAAATCTGCAGTTAAAAGTCTTCCAAGGTTGTCCACAATGGCAATGAAATTATTGGCTATTTTGAACATAGAAACACCGCCTGGAACTTCACAACTCCATGACTTATTACCGCTATAATCATAGCTTTTAATTCCGAAAGCATCATCTGAAATTATCAAATATTCTTGATGAAAAGTTAACCCTGTAACTACACCTTCACATTTTATTTCGATTATTTTTTTAATGTCCTGGTAAATATTGACCGAGCCATTTGACTCAGACCACGCGATTGTTTCACCATCAGGAGATAAAACCAGTCCAGTAACAGTTGAATGAGGCGCGAAAGTTATTGACGCCTCATAGGTAAGCATGATTATTCCATGTCGTTTTGTATGATTAAGTTCTCTACGCGTTGCTTAATTTAGGTGTTAGAAAAATATCAATTTGAATCATTATGGATATCAAGTATTTGATCATCAGCAATATTTCCTTGCTTTGCATTGTCGTTTCTTTGTTCGTGTAATAATTGTAAATATTCATCTGTAACATCACCGGTGACATAAACGCCGTTGAAACAGCTAGAATCGAATTTAATGTCAGAACTGTTAGAATTTTTTGTTGAACGAATTAAATCCTCTAGAGTTTGATAAAATAATTTATCACTTCCAATATGTTCATTTATTTGCTCAATAGTACGATTATTCGCAATAAATTCTGATGTTGCTGGCATATCTATTCCATACACGTTTGGAAACCTAACTGGCGGGGCAGCAGAAGCAAAATATACTTTCGAGGCACCAGACTCCCTTGCCATTTCTACAATTTGCTTACTGGTTGTACCACGGACAATTGAATCATCAACTAAGAGGACATTTTTACCTTTAAATTCATCATCAATAGCATTCAATTTTCTTCTAACTGACTTTTCTCTCAAGGACTGACCAGGCATAATGAATGTTCTACCAATATATCGGTTTTTGACAAATCCTTCTCTGTATGGAACATTTAAGCTGTTAGCCATTTGTAGAGCCGCAATTCTTCCTGAATCCGGAATAGGAATTACTGCATCAATGTCATGATCAGGCCATTCTGATAATATTCTCTCGGCTAATATTTTGCCTTGATTCAATCTAGCCTCATAAACAGAGATTCCGTCTATTACTGAATCTGGTCTTGCGAAGTAAACATATTCAAAAATACAAGGATTGCTTTTTGTATCTTCTGCGCAAACCCTAGAGAAGAAATGACCTGATGAAGAAATGAATATTGCTTCACCTGGCTTAACATCAGCAACCACTTCAAAACCTAGAGCAGTTAATGCGACAGATTCACTGGCAACAATCCATTCCACTCCTTCTGCTGATTCCCTTTTACCGTAAACTAACGGTCGTATTCCGTTTGGATCTCTAAATGCTAGTAAACCATAGCCTGAAATCATTGAGACACATGCATAGCCGCCTTTTACATATGTATTAAGCGCAGTTATTGCTTTGAATACGGTTTCTATATCTAGATGAGGGTCACCTTCTATAGATATATCAGACGCATACTTGGTTAATTCAACAGCAAGAATATTTAGCAAAATTTCTGAATCACTTTGTGTGTTCATGTGTCTATGGTATTTGTCTGACAGGATTTTTCTCAAGTTACTAGCATTGGTAAGATTACCATTGTGAGCAATCGATAATCCGTATGGTGAATTAACGTAGAACGGTTGTGATTCTGCTTTGGATGAACTTCCTGCAGTCGGATACCTAACATGACCTATTCCGATGTGACCTTGTAATCTCTGCATATGCCTAGTGTAAAATATATCTGAAACTAGACCGTTTGATTTTCTGAGCCTAAATTGACCATCATATTCAGTCATTATACCGGCTGCGTCTTGGCCTCTATGTTGTAGTACTGTCAACCCATCGTATAGTAATTGATTGATGTGAAAGCCTTGGCGACCAACGACACCTATAATTCCGCACACAGTTAACCCTCTAAACAGTGAGCAAATGATTGTTTGCAGTGATTGTCGAGTATTGACATCTCTAAATCAAGCCTTAGGACGGTGAGTTTTCTTAGACCAGCTAAACTTTCTCATCTTAGCAGTAGCGCCGTATCCGCAAGATGCGCATACGCCTTTTTGTTTGTGATAGGCATTCCTGCCACATCTTCTACATCGGATGTGTGTTGTCTTTTGACGTCGACCCATGGATGGTGTACCTTTTGACATATA
>MDSX01080050.1_pt1 | contig 10172 bp, 1 predicted proteins | sample 811141 | NCBI WGS metagenome assembly MDSX01 (sample SAMN05326642, study PRJNA326480) | marine metagenome | isolation source: seawater | place: Atlantic Ocean: South East | collected 2010
CTAGAAGAATTGTCAAAATAAGAAAAACAAGAGATGCTGTAAATGTTTTTTTTTCTGGCTCTGGCTCTGGCTCTGGCTCTGGCTCTGGTTCCGGCTCTGGTTCAGGCTCTGGTTCCGGCTCTGGTTCTGGTTCTGGTTCTGGTTCCGGTTCAGGTTCTGGCTCTGGCTCCGGTGGTTCTGGTTCTGGTTCTGGTTCCGGTTCTGGTTCAGGCTCTGGTTCTGGTGGCTCTGGTTCAGGCTCTGGCTCTGGTTCAGGCTCTGTTTCTACAAATCCCAAACGATATAGATTTACATATTCCTCATCACTTAAATTAGTATCATTCCATGTTATTCCCCCCTTCCAAATATTCTCACTATGTAACATCGCTCCAATGTCCTCTGTCAAACTATCATTACCAGATGGATTAAATGATGAAAATAATGAATAGTAATTAGTATTTCCAGCACCTACAATCTCAGGAATGTCAATCGGTCTAAAATCTCTATTTTCCCAATCTTGTAAATACGGTTCTAATTCATCTACACTAAAATTATTTGATGATATCATTCTACTTGAAAGCTCTTCGGATGTTGAACGTGAACCACTTAAACTTTCAGATAAATTGTTTAATACCACCGTTTTATAATTTATGTTTATACCCTTCTGTTGATTTAAAACAATTATATCATTCTTTTCATCACTATTAAAAAATGTATTATTATATACAAAATGTCCACCCACTGACAAATTACACTCTGGATCAATCATACCACCTTTTACCATTATTCCACCACCACAATTCCAACCAATATTATGATGAATATATCCATCATGACCCTCTCCATCACCATCGAAACGTATTCCATACTTTTTAGTATCATGAACCCAATTATACCTAATCTTCGCATTTGTTTGTTGTTCAATCATTAGATGTATCGCTGCTCCATCACTTTGAAGAAATCCCGTATCATGGATATTATTGTATTCTACTATTGATTCATTCCCTGGATTAATCGTTGATGATGCCGCTACTTTATGTATAGTGTTCCTTTTTATTAAATTATTTTTTCCTCCAAAACGTATTGTTGTCATAACTGATGACAAATTACACACTGTCTTGTCAACATACGCTATATAATTATCAATAAGTGTATTATTACCACCCGTTATATCCATCACAGCACCATCCACATATTTAAACACACATCTCTCTATAACACAACCACTACAATTCTTTATATTTGTGTTAGTTTCAAAACTTTCATTGTTTGTTGCATTAATTGGAGTTCCACGATTAATTTCACCAAGCATATGCGCATAACAACTTGGATACCAAAAATTACAATCTGTAATTCTAATATTCAATGCATTTTTTGCTTTAAAAGTTGTTCCAAAGAAATTTATATTTGACACTTTAACACCTCTTTTTCGTATGTTTAAACTATATGATTTTACCTTCGCATGCATGTTCCACCACCTTGGAACCTGGTCATTAAATAATCTTACATACAAATATTTTGTATTATTATCAAAATACCACTCATTTTCACTATTTAAATACTCCAATTTGTTTTCGAGATAATAATAATGATGTTTTGTTTTCCATAACTGTACTGGATCATAAGACAATCTTACAATTTTTTCGTTATCATCAATAATACTTGAATTCACTACTTTTGTATAACTCTTAAAAGACCCCACATTTAAATTTATTAACGAATTATTCACATCAAATAATGGTTCGATCGTTTTCTGTTTATTTATAAACTCATACAAATTTATATTATTTGTTGGAATATCAACTATTTCTCCATTCGAATATTCTTTTATTGTTCCTTTTACATCACTATAGTTATAATACCCATGCCCCCATCTCTCCTGTTCAAATACCGAGTCATCTACCCATTGTGCACTTGGCCATCGTGCATTAATTACTTCTGAATATTTATGAAATAACTGCCATATCTCCACATCTGAACGAAGTTTTATCTTATAAAATGTAGCCGTTTCTATATCATTTGAGTCATTTACAATCAATTTGTTAAATGGAACCCATACCCCTTCTCCTGATTCATCACTTAACTCATTAATACTTTTTGTACCAGCAAATACTACATTTTCTCCCGGATAACTTATTATATCTACTTTCTTATCTACAATTACTTCCGGTTCTTCATAAATACCCTCTCTTAAACAAATCATGTTGTGATCTGTAATATGTTCTAAGGCATAAGACAATGTTTGAAATGGATCATCAATCTCACCAGTTGTTTCACCAGAATCTATTCCAGATAATGAAACATAAGCTATTATATATTTATATTCTGGCTCTGGTTCAGGCTCAGGCTCTGGTTCTGGCGAAGGCTCTGGTTCTGGTTCTGGTTCTGGCTCTGGTTCAGGCTCGGGTTCCGGAGGTTCTGGCGAAGGCTCTGGTTCCGGCTCTGGCTCCGGCTCTGGCTCTGGTTCCGGCTCTTTCTCTGGCTCCGGCTCAGGTTCCGGCTCTGGTTCTGGCTCTGGCTCAGGCTCTGGTTCTGGCTCTGGCTCAGGTTCTGGTTCCGGCTCTGGTTCAGGTTCTGGCTCTGGTTCAGGCTCAGGCTCTGGTTCTGGCGAAGGCTCAGGCTCAGGCTCCGGTTCTGGTTCTGGCTCTGGTTCAGGTTCTGGCTCTGGTTCCGGCTCAGGCTCTGGTTCTGGTTCTGGCTCAGGCTCAGGCTCCGGTTCTGGTTCTGGCTCTGGTTCAGGTTCTGGCTCCGGTTCGGGTTCCGGCTCCGGCTCAGGTTCTGGCTCCGGTTCTGGTTCTGGTTCTGGCTCAGGTTCTGGTTCTGGTTCAGGTTCAGGCTCCGGTTCCGGCTCTGGTTCCGGTTCTGGTTCCGGCTCTGGCTCTGGCTCCGGTTCCGGCTCTGGCTCCGGCTCTGGTTCCGGCTCTGGTTCTGGTTCAGGCTCCGGTTCTGGCGGAATATTATCTAAATATGCTATAAACTCTCCTAAAGATACTCCATACGGTATTCCAACTTGTAATCCGGTTATTTCTGCCTTCAAACCAGTTACACTTACTTTTCTATCAAAAAATTGTAAGTATATTTCGGTAGGAACTAAATTCTGTCCATCAAATTGTGGATCTCCTATGTAAAAACTTGGTGATATCTCATTATATTCTGCCGTTTCAGCATCAATAATATTATTTATTACATCTTTTGTATAAAAAAATGTCCATACACCACGTCTCCTTAAATGTACATTCTCTATAGTTATATTTATCGCAGGCCATTTTAATCCAATTCCATCCAATAACTTCTCTTCACTAAAATAGATACCTATTGTCTCTTTGTCACCTTCTAATGGGGCATTATTTGGTGAAATCCAAAAACTATCCGGATTTCCATCATTTACATTTTCATAATGATAATTGGAATTACCATATTTATATCTCCAAATATGATATGTAAGTGCCGCCCAACTAATAATATCATCTGATAAAACCGGATTATTTGTCCCTATATAACTTTCTAAAGCTAATAAACTAATCGGGTTTTCTGGCTCTGGCTCTGGTTCTGGCTCTGGCTCTGGTTCTGACTCGAATTGTTCTAATCCCAACTCAGGTTCTGGTTCCGGTTCTGGCTCTGGCTCTGGCTCTGGTTCATAATTTGACCAGTCACTATAATGTTGTATCCAATAAGAATTATTAACAAAACTATTATGTATTCTAATCCTATTATTATTTGATAACTCTGTTGTTCCACTAAACATGTTACTAAAATCGGTTACTGCTGAAATATCCCAACTACTAATATCTTGATTAAACTTTGTTGCATTTCTAAACATATTTGACATTGTTGTTACAGATGATGTATCCCAACTACTAATATCTTCATTTAAAGAACTGTCTAAAAAAATACTCGACATATCCGTAACGTTACTTGTATTCCATGTTCCAATAGGTCCAAAAATTATTTTTGCATTATCTGTGTAATTCTCATAATGTACTATTTTCTCTCTTAGAGTTAATCCGATTGATATATTAAAATTTGAAGATGTTCCTATTATATTAGACAACTCTGAATCATTCTCAAGTTCCCCTTTTATATCATCTAATACATTATTCGCATCTCCGACTAATGTATCAAAAATCTGACGACTTATGTGTAACACTTTAGATGTCAGTGTTACAGGCATCAGTATAATTTTAATGATATTTTTAGTCGTTCACTATTTCCAATCTTATTTCTCCTTCATATGGATTTTTCCTAGCCGTTAAAACTCCCTCATTTCCTAATTCGGTATTATATAATACTACTTGAGTATTATTTGAATCTATTTTCAATGTTGGTATATTACCACCATTATTTATATCATTTCCAATTACAAGTATCGGTATTGTAGTGTTTTGTATACTTATTACATTCCCAACATCCAAAGTATTTGTTAGAATATTTACACCAGTATCTGATATACTTCCAACATACAAAGTACCAGAAGTTGGTAAAACCCAATTATCTGATTGAATGTTTTCCCAACTATATGGATTCAAATTAACATTTTCATAATTATCAAAATCAATTTGTACTGATTGAAGCTTCAATGTGTTTGTAATCATTTCAGAACCTATCAAAGATATACTTCCATCACTTGAATTCATCTTTAGTGTTAATAATACCATACTATTCACTTCTGGCTCTGGCTCTGGCTCTGGTTCAGGCTCTGGTTCCGGCTCTATCTCTGGTTCCGGCTCTGGAGGAATTTCTGGCTCTGGCTCATTTTGCATCAGTAAATTGTCAACTTCTGGCTCAGGCTCTGGTTCTGGCTCAGGCTCTGGTTCTGGCTCAGGCTCTGGTTCTGGCTCGGGTTCAGGCTCTGGCTCTGTAACAACACATTGAGAAACTGCTACATTTTGAAGACCAGGCCATGACGTCTTTGAACTATGAGGTCTCTCATTCTTAGGTAAAATTATTTGTGGTATGAAATTGTAATATCCTGCACTTTCAGATAGGTCATTTACAATACATATCGCAGGATACAATGGTGCCAATAGTGTCAAAGCCAAATATGATCTCATTAGTGTATCCGGCGATATGCTGCTCATTTAAAGATATATAATGTTTTTAGTCGAGAAATTTAAACATAGTTTCTTATTTTATAATTCAATATTTATCCCCCCCTTTTTTACCATTGCCGTGCCGCTGCCGAAGGCGCGTAGGATACTTTCAAGTGATTAACTAAACTCCCCTACCTTACCATAAGTTGGCAACTCTGGTGATGATATATATACCGCTGGACCATCATTATCTTGTCTACGATTAAGAAGACCACCCAAATACCATATTCCTGTCTTATTTTTTGGAGTAAAAGTCTTCATTAAATGATTGTCTACATACATCTCTATCTTCGCTTCTTCAGAATTTTCTGGTAAAAAGCTATAATTCACACCAGTTTCAAATGTAAAATCGTTAGAAGCATTAGTAGCATTATCATATACATCTTTCAATTCAGATTCATTGGTTATATCTACGCGATCCCCTATTCTACAACTATTATCGATATAACTACCATCCAAATCTATCTTACACATCTTAGTTTCACGTGGAAAGCTTGCACCTTTTGTGAATGTGTGGTTATTCCCGTGTGTACTTGATCCGGCGTAGTAATTTATTATTTCAGTTTCATTGTTAAATGTTGGAGGAGTTCCCCCATTTTTATACCTACTTGAATTATTATCGTATATACCTGTTATTGAAATTTTACAAAAACGAGTATGAGTGGCTTGACTGGTGTTGATATGGCAAATAATTATTTTTCCCTCGTTACTATCATACGCCCAATGATGAATTGCATAAATGGACCCATTAGCATCAGAAAAGGTTCCAAATGTATTTGGATTACTCCCAAAAGAATTATTCTCCCAATAACTATTTGTTATTGTTCCATCTGTTGCAACAATGAAATTGCCGTCTGAACTATCATAACCCAAGTAATTCACATCTTCTGGAACGGCATAATATGCTAATTCTGATATCATTACTCCAGTTATATCATTCGATGATACATTCCATAAACGATAATACCTATATGCACCCGGATTCTGTATTCTGTATTCATTATAGGGTATGTCATTTAGATTACCACTATTATTTGTGTGACCAATATCATCATTATTAATGCCAGTTCTAGTATCCAGAATTGTCCAATTAATATCATCATTAGAACCCTCTATTCTCCAATCACGCGGTAATTGTTGTGCATTCGCAATTCCATTTGATGTATCTGTTCCGCCACGAGCCCATATACGATAAAATCCAATATTCTTTCTATTGTTTCCTACATCAAATTTAACCCATTCATTCGTACCATAATCAGCCCCACCATATCCATTATGCGTTCCCCATCTGTCTTCTCGTGTTACACTATTATTAAATATTTCTTCGCGTTCTGCCTTTTGTTGTGCGGCGGTTTGTGTGGGCCAACCATAACTTGTACTTACAGTTCCTTGAGCACCACCACTTCCATTCAAGCCACCTGCTCCAATATGGGGTTGTGAATTATCAAATATAGTACCAAAGTCTTTTGGTAGTTTTGTATATGGAACGCGGAATCCATCAAATCGAGCAAATTCTATTTTTGAAATTCTTTTATTCATTTTGATTTTCAAATGACGTTGGTAAAATAGTAATGGATTAATCTGCGCCCATGACACAGTAAATTGAGAACCATAACCTTGAACAACCCCTTGGTCGTTCGCCTGTCCGCTACCATATATATAGCCTTGGAAAGCCTGGTGGAAACCATATAGGTCCTTAGTCACATCTTTCGTACGATTATCCATACCCTGAGATGAACCCCAATTTTTATGAGGTTCCGAATCAATACCAATCGAGACCATAGTGTAATTATGCGGAATAAAAAATTCAATTTCATCTTTTAGAATTGGTGTATTTGAACCAAAACTATAGGAGGATGTATTCCATTGACTCGTGCCGACACCAGTAGCTCCACCAACAAGACCACCATGCTTCATAAAATGATTCTGAGTGCCTGTTTGTGCAATATTACGGCACGAAAAACCATCGCTATTGTTATTACTGGAGATATGAGCATATATATCAAAAATCCTTGGATACATACTCTTTATTTCAGATAAGTTTAACGCTTTGTTTATTACTCTTATATCATATATTTGACTTCCATCTGTATTGTAAGAGTAGCCGTGTGTGAACGAATAACGTGACCTACCAATTAAACATTTTCCTACCATATCTTTTAGACTATATCTCTTACCAGTGCTACTATTAACGCTTGGTAAAAATCTCGCATAGAACTTTAATTCATCTTTTCTATAAACCTGTATACGAACATAACCATCAGATTCAATTTTAAATGTAAAAACAAGGTGTTCTTCGCCATTGCTTAGAGGAATCTGATATCGATTCCATGTTGAATTGCCGGAGTAAGTGTTGTTTCCTACATGTGTACCAAGAAACGGAGTTCCGTCACCGTTATATCCAAATAAATAATTAGCTGAATAACCATTAGTAGCATAATTTCCCTCAAGAGTTTGTAAATAGAGGGGGGTGATCATATTCATATAGCCAGTATTGCCGTGCATATGCAATTGTATTCGCATACCATTATTGTTGAAAGCTGAGCTTGCAGAGAAAAACTGTACCCCTCCGTTCCATCCGGATGCAGTACGATTGTCACAATAATTCAGATAAGATATACTAAATTCAGTATCACTAGCATTCAAATAATTATCTATTACGACCATTCCATCATTCGAATTGTGTAGAGTCCATCGACATAAATCAGCATTATAAGTACAATTGGGACCGACCCAAATATTACCATTATTGATTCTGAATCGATTTACATTATCAGTGACATTAGTCGGAACAAAATAAGTCTTATCATCACCCCTCACACCACGCGAACCATAATTGAACGCATATTGCTCATTGTCGAAAAATTTCGCATGAAGCCAATTATGAACAGTTGTTTTTACAGCAAAATGACTTACTTCTGTACCAGGACAAATATCCTCAGTAAATGAATTTACATACATAGCCTGACCACCAATTATACAATGGTTTATAAAACTCTTCCGTATTATTCCTCTTAGTGAATCAGTGAAGCCAGTCCAACCTACTCGTTTATGTTGACTTGGATCTCTTAAACCATCCTTCCAAGTACTGCTCCAGCTACCACCTCGAGGATGATTATTTTCTTTATGCGGAATACCATTCACATACCAAATTACCCCCATTCCATCGGCAGTAATTTCAAATGAATGTTTAGTCTCCCCTAGTTCCAATGGCACATTCCAATTCTTCCATGCTGAGCCCTCATGGGAGTGCTCATATTCTGAAAGTTTTGTAGGCAAAACAGAGAGGAGCCAAGCTGGTCCACCTACATTATTATGTGTATTGCCATTGTTATACATACCAAGAAATATTCTTACAGTATCAGAAATATAAGAATTGTTTACAGGATAATTTTCACCTAAACCAGCTATCCAAAGATGTGACATAGATAAAATGTTGGTATTTGTATTCCATGTTGGAAGAGTTTCTACGTTTACAACTATTTCACACACTCTGCCAGGACCCATTTCAAAACCGTCTTGTACAATTATATCACCTACTTGCCAATCACCCGCCGCATTTGTGCCATGAGGATGTTTTCTTCCAGTATTATAGTTTGTGCTGCTACCCATTAATGATAAAATATGGATTGGCTCTGATTCTCCATTATTACGAATTCTTCTTACATCAAACCAAGCCCCATCGTTATGAGATCCATGCCAGCCATTTGTACCAAACGCATTCAACCATTCCTGTCTATCAACGCTAAAATATCTTCCATCTGTCTCATTTACATTTTCACCAAGACCCGTCACAACAACGTGAGCAGGAGTAACAGCTGTATGTGAGTAGTTTGGTGCTGCTGCACCATCTATACCCCGTTTCCAAAACTTTTCATTATTTGCATCATCCCATCCCGAATAAAATCCGTCCCTAACACTTATCCATTGATTCTCACCAGAATTGAATTTTATCGGTAAAGCGTCATCAAAGTATAGTGTCGCCTTGGTCGGGAGTGTTCCACATACATACCATCCATTTTGATGAGTTATTGTTTGTGACCAAATCTCATTACCATTAACCAAAATCCTTGCGGTAGGATAATCTGCTATTAATTCAATGACCGTATTATTGATTTCTTGCCATTGATTAGTAATTGGAGTCCCCCAAGTGAAAGTTCCCGCAGCATTTTGCCACCCATAATGAATATTCACTTGATTTGACATTATTTGAAAGCACTCTTGATTTGCCGGACCACTTCCAGCCGTCGCATCCCCAAGAGTCCTTGAATAGGCATCGAGAGAATATGATGACAAACCAAAGAGAAAGTTATTTGCAAATTGCCCGTCATCTTTACCAAATCTAAACTTCACACGGAAATATTGATTCGTTCTTGATTCAACACTTCTGCCCGCACCATGGTAGTAGTGACTATAAACATTACCAGTAGTACTTGAAGCATACAAAACACCTCTCCAATAAGTAATGCCACTCGTTGGTATAGCATCTGGTCCATCCATTCTAAAAACTGGGATACCACCAATATGTGGACCATTTCTATGAGCAGCATGAGATGGCATAAATAATAACGGGTCACTATTAAGCAAATAGTCTGCTGTATTACCACGTATATATAATAGATGATTAAAAGGATTATTAACTAATGGTGCATACACAGTTGGTTCATCTTTAATAGACATTCTACCAGAATCATAAAGATTTTTAATAGATGCTTGACTTAATTGTCTATTATATACACGAATATCGTAAAACTTCTTAAACGTACCAAGAGTATCGTGAACATTTGATAAATGCCCCGCACCAATATTCATTTGTTTAAATATAATTGTAGGATCATCTACTCCAAATCTATAAAATGCTTGATGCTCTAAATTACCATCAAAATACATTCTAATCAGCCAATATTTTCCAGTCCTGTGTATTTCTGTAGCTGGCCATGTAGAAGCTGTACACTCAGGATGTGTATAATCTACAAGTTTGGCAGTCATCGTAAACATAATTGTATCGCCAGTATTTCCATCATAGGCGAAAGCTTTAGCAGTATCATTTTCACCACCTCCAGTACCATACCATTTTTCGTCAATCTTTTCTCTTAACCAAAC
>MDSX01045698.1_pt1 | contig 10168 bp, 6 predicted proteins | sample 811141 | NCBI WGS metagenome assembly MDSX01 (sample SAMN05326642, study PRJNA326480) | marine metagenome | isolation source: seawater | place: Atlantic Ocean: South East | collected 2010
CCGTTCACCGTGTTTCTCTCCGAGGGTTCGGGCGCCGTTCCCGCGGGGTTCGGCGACGGCGCGTGTGAGCTGGCGGCGGTTCGCGGCGTCGACGTCGCGGCGTCGACGTCACGGACGCCGCCCGCGAGACACCCCGAGGTGTACGCGTTGGGCGGCGACGCCGTGTGGGCGATCGACCTCGCGGCGGGCCCCTCCGGTAAATTCAAAACGCGGGTGCCCGTCGCGGGGACGCCGGATGCGAATCGCCACGGTACCGACGGAGGGGGCCGGGGGGAGTCTCGTTACGGGTCCCCGGACGGAGGCAGGGGCGGCTCGAATCGCCACGCGCGGCGATTGGAGCATTCGACCGCCGCGTCAGCCTTTCTCATCGCCTCGGGCCCCGCGGCTTCGGGTTCAAGCTCAAGCTCAAACTCGAGTTCCATCGGTGCAAACGGTTTCGGCGTCCCGTGCGATAGGATCAGCGCGTGGAAGGAAGGGGTCCCTTCGCCGTGCGTGCACGAGGGACGCGCCGCGACGTTCGTCGGTGCCGACGACGCGTGTTTCAGCGTGTTGAGCGTCGACGGGCGTGAGCTATCGCTCTACGCGAACGACGCTCCGCGGTCGCGAATGGCGCACTATACGCTGGACAGATCCTGCGACTTGGTGTTCCGCGGTCCGTCTCCCAACGCGGTGGCGTTCAGTTCGATCGGGGACGTCGCCACGAACAAGCCAGGGATCTTCGGTTTGCTTCACAACGCGGAGGGACGGGGTAAGTGCATGCGCGGGTGGCTGCCGCTGAAGCCGGGTGAGCGGGTTCGACGCGCTTTTTTCCAAAAAATCGATGAACTGGCGCATTCATCCGGTTCGTCCGATGAAACCCACGGGAAACCCACGGGAGCCGTCGCGATACTCACCGACCAATCGCGTCTAGTCCTCGCGGAGTGGCACGGCAGTGGCGAGAAGGGCGAGCCGTGCGTGATGACGGCGCTGACGGAGACGCCGGTGGATCGAAGCGTCAGTTCGTGCGCGTGGGTCGGTCCGGCGCTTCTATTCACCGAGGCGAACGGGTCCATCGGTGTGCTGACGTGGTACGATGAAGACCGCACGTCGGACAACGTCGGACACGAATCCGGGTCCAGAAGTGTCCTGTCCCTGTGCGGCGGGGGCTTGGGCGCGGGCGCGAGCGACGGCGGGGCGTTGCTCACCTTCACGGAGGACGCCGCCATCTTGCTACACGCCACCAGTGACTCACCACCCGCGCCGCCCGCGTCGTCGTCGCGACCGATCGCATTCATGGACGCGCTGTGCGTCGCGTGGGGGTCCATGTGCGACTCACGCACCACGCGGGGGCTACCGGCGCCCGTAGACGCCGCGAGGCGTGCGGTGGCCACCGCCGCGGGGCGCTACGACGCGTCGCGCGTGTCCGAACGAGCGCTCGACGCCATCGGGCGAAGTCTAGCGCTCCCCGGCCTCGCGTCCAACGTGGGAGCCAGGGCGACGCACTTGGGGGTGGGCGCGCGCGCACGCGTCGCCGCGCGCGCGTACCGCGCGTCCGCCGCGGTGGAGAGCGCGAGGTTATCCCAGAACCAGGCTGCCGATCTCACCGTCCCGCCCGAACGATTGGCGTTTGCGACTCCCGCATCGTGCGAGATCGCGCCGGGCGTCGCGGCGGCGATGCGCGACGCGGCGGAGGCGGCGACGTTCATCGGCGACGCGCGCGCCGCGTTCGACGCCGCGGCGCTCGCCGTGGGCGCGACGGGCGGTAAGGACGTCGGCGCGTTGGTGCGTCTGTGCGAGCGCGGGGTCGCGTCCGCGGATGGGTCCGGCGGCTTTCCGATCATCGAGGCGGCGGTGCGGCAAAAGTTGGCGGATGGCTCCGCGGTTAAGAACGCGTGCGTCGAGGCGCTTGCGCGGCGGCGCGCGCCGACGCTGCCGCCCCCCGACGGCATCGAGCAGCCCGCGGGATTCGAGGTGCAGCTCGGGAGCATGGCGGCGTCCGCGAGCACGTCAGCGACGGGGCGCGAGGCGGGAGTCGCGGCGGGTATGGGCAAAGAGGTGAGCCGAGCGTCGACGCTGACTCACTCCGATTGGCTCGGCCGGCGTGTTCGTGACACGGGGAACGGCGCGGGCGGGGTCGAGGGCGACGGTTCGGATCCCGGCGTCCGTTCGAATCGAGCGGGCGTCGGAGGAGGCGACGGCTGGGGTACCTCCCCGCCGGCGTCCAATCCGACGTCGCCTTCGCGAGGCGGTTCGAACCCGACCGGCGGTGTTAACTTCAGGCCCGCGGCTCCGGTCCAGCCGGAACTTCAGACGCGAGCCCAGACGGCGACGCCACCGAGCTTCGCACCCATCGCGCAGCAGCAGCAGCATCAGCAGCAGCAGCGTCCAGGCTTCGCGGCGTTTCCCCCTTCGAACCAACAACCGGGGTTCACCGCCGCGCCGGGGCCGACGACTCCCGGCTCGGATCCGTTTCAAAACCCAAACGCGAATGGAAACGTTCACTCGACCAACCCAGGGAACCTGTCCGTGCAGTTGCCCGCCGCCGGTGCGCGTCCCCCGGGCGACGACCCGTTCACCGCGGCGGCGTCCGCGTCGTCGTTCGACGGTAGGCGCGTGGGCTCGGGCGGCGACGTTTCGGATCCCTTCGGCGACGTTTCGGATCCCTTCGGCGACGTTTCGGATCCATTCGCGAACAAGGCGCCGGCGTCGGTTCCGCCGAGATCCAGCGCCGGCGGCTCGGGTTCGTCGTCCGTCCCCCTCCACCCGCCACCCGCCGCCGCCCGCGCCGGCTTCGAGGGGTTCGACACGCACGCGTACGAGAACGCGAGTAACACGGGTACCTCGCCCACGGCGCTCACATCCCCGACCGCCACGACGTTCGCCAATCGCGCGTACGAGTGGGGAGGGAGCCAGTACACGGGAACCGTCGGCGAATGGCGCGATGAATCGCAGTTCGGCGGCGACGACCCGTTCGGATCGGACGACGACAGCGACGAGGACGACAGCGACGAGGACAGCGACGATCCCTTCGGCGATCCCTTCGGCGACGTCCCGGGTGTCGGCGCGAGTTCGCCGCCCGCGGGCTTCGGGGGCTTCGGCGCCGTCGCGGGCGGTCCGGGATCGACGTTGGTCTCTCCTCCGCCGACTCCACCGCGATCATCGTTCGCGCCGCCGCCCGCCGTCCCCGCGCCCGCCGCGGCCCCTTCGCCTCCTCCTCCGCCTCCACCGCCGCCCGTGATGACGATGACACCGATCGTGATGAAGACCCCGGCGCTTCCCGCGCGGAACAGAGTGCAGGACGATCCGCCCGTATCGGAGGCGCATTTACCGACGGCGCGAGCCGTGTCGGCGGGACTACGCGCGTTCGAGGCTTCGGATTACGACCCGGCGGAGATGGCGTTCAAGACGGCGACAAGGCGCGCCGCGGTGGAGACCTTGGCGCCCGTGCGCGGCCGCGGTAAGATCGTGCGTAAGTGCGTTGCGTACGCCGTGGCGTGTCGGATCCTGCGGCACGTACGCGCCGTGTGCAAATTTTTAGCCGATCAAATCGCGGAAAACCCGGGTCCGAACCCGGGCGGCGTCGGTTCGAATTCCCCGTGGAACGACCCGAACGGACACCCACACCGAAGACAGGCGGCGATTGAGATCGCGCGGCTCACCAGGCACCTCGCGGCGCTCCCGTTGGACCCGACGCACGTCGCCGCGGCTTTACGGTGCGTTTCTTTTCATCACATTTACGTATGGGCAGTTAGACTGACGTTTTTTTTTGGTTTACAGATTTGCGAGTACGTGGAACTTTCGATCGGGCGACGCTAAAACCGCGACTGAGATGCTCGGATCGCTGGTGCGATACGTCGGCACGATTCCCAAGAGCTTCGACGTGGACTTCGATTTGTTCGGCGTGGTGTCGTGCGCGGTGGCGGCGGCCAAGGGCGGCGAGTCCCCGTTTGGGGCAAGTGAGAATGGATTCAAGTCGAACGGCGTATTAATGGATGCGAATGTGCCTAGCGGGGAGGATCCGAGTTTGATTTGCGCTGCGACGCTGCGGGCGATCGCGTTTGGGGGAGTGACGAGGTGTGCGGCGTGCGGGGCGATGTACGGGAAAGACGCGGCGGCCGTGACCTGCGTGGTGTGCGACTCGCCTATGTAAACAGTGACACGGCGTGGCGTGAATTAACGTATTTTGCCAGCAAACCGTAAATTCGAGAGATCGGCGTCTATTCCCGTGGTCTCGGACATTATTTTATCCATCTACCCTTTTCCCCCCGCTCCGTCCGCTCCCGGGGCACTTCGTAAGGCGCGAGACGCACCTCTTGGCCTTTGCGCAGGAATGATGCACGCCGTCGCCAACGTCACGGCGGTGAGGCCCACCGCGGGTCCTCGCTCTAGGCCCCGCGCGTTATCCGCCAAGTCCGCCGCGCCCAAATCCGTTCAGATGGGTTCATCAGTCAGGATGAGCTCTCGGTCCGGTGCGGCGCGCCTCGGACGCCGCTCGACTCGCACGTTCGCCACCGAGGGTGAGTATCCGAACATCGCGATCGCTCTTAACGGCTACGCGGGGCGGAACGGAGACGTGAACGATCGTTCACGGCCCGGGCGCTCGACGCGACGGCCCAGCGATTCCGCTCCCACCCGAACCCTGCCCGCCGATAGACCCTGAAGAGGAAGATCCTCGCTTTTCGCCTTCGTCTCGCTGACCGTCCACCCCTCCCCCCGTTTCCCCCCCGTCTTTCCCAAACAGAAGGCGACATGGACGTCGTCGCCGAGGAGCCCGCCGCGGACGCCGACGCCGCGGACGGCTTCTGGGAGAAGGGCCAGATCTTCCCGCGGGTCAAGGAGAGAGACGCGTACCGCCGCCTGGGCATCTCGGACGAGGCATCCTTCGAGGAGGTCCAGGACGCTAGGAACTACCTCGTGCAGACGTACGCGAGGCACACGGCGGGCGTCGAGGCCATCGAGGAAGCCTTCGACCGCATCATCAAGCAGAAACTCACCGCGCGCAAGAAAACGCGAGGCCTCCGGGCGGCGATGAGGAAGCAAAAGGCTGGCGAAGATTACACCCCGCCATTCTTGGACAGGCTCAAGGCGCAGTTCGAGCGCCCGGACGACACCACGCTCATGCGCAGGGCGCTCATCTACGCCATCATGATGGGATGGGCGGTCGCGGCGACGGGTAACGGCGGGCAGCCCACCTTCCAGATGTTCATATCCTTCGCGCTCTGCGTCTACTTCCTCAAGGATAAGCGCGGCGAGGACGCGGAGCTGGGCAAATGTTTCATCAACGCCTTCGTGGCGCTGGCCATCGGTTTCCTCGTGGGTTCCGTGTTCCCGGTGTACATTCCGGTGTTCCCGCCGTCGTGGGGACCCGAGCTCGTCCTGTCGCTGTTCACCATGGTGTCGCTGTTCGTCTTCGCCACTTTCCTCAAGTGATGGGAAAGTGCTTTCGGTGGAGAGATGATTGGGGGGGGTGGAAGGTGAGGCTGTTGTCGAAGTGTGAAAAAGCACTGGCGACTTTTTGGGGCGCTGGAGAAAAGCGCTGCGCGAGCTGACACAATTTAATATGGGAAAATTAAACCCTGTTTCTTGTTTCAACTTTGCCAAATTTTCTCAGCCAATGGGAGCGTTCTGTGCAGATTTTGTTTGCAAAGTCGAGACAGCTGCGGGTGACCGCGAGTGGGAAAGCCGGGCGATGGGTGTGTCCGGCGACGCGCGCGTCTCGCTCGCCATTCACGCACACACAACAGCACTCACCATGGCTGCCATGACCACCTCTTCCGTCATCGCGGTGCGCGCCGTCCAGGGCGCCCGCGCCACCTTCGGCTCCCGCGCCGCCTTCGCCGCGCCCACCGCCAAGGCTTCCAAGGCTCGCTTCGTCTGCCGCGCCGAGGGCGAGGTGAGATAGATTTCCCGACCGCGACTCGCGACCCCGTAAGGCGCCCGTGCGTGGGCGATGTGTACGTGAGACGGGTGTAAAACGGCAGGATACGTTCCGCGGCGACCATGCAGGACGGGCCTTGCGTCGGGTCCCGTCCGCGGTCGTCGCGGGACGCGCCACGCCGCGCGTTTCATCGCGACCTCACGAACCAACAATCGCTCCGCCCGGGTTTTTTTGAGAAGAACGAAAGGAAGGGGGTGTGTGATGCACGGGAGCGCCGTAAGGCGTCGGTCGCCGGTCCGATCGCGCGCGTTCGATCGCGATCGCGTCCTACCGACTACCGCCTTCGAGCGCATCACGCCGCGCGGCATCAATCGCGCACGCGCGGACGTCATCGACGCCGCGCCGCGCGATCGCCCCCCAAACTTTTCGCCTCTCGTACCCGTTATCCGCCCGGTGTCCCCTCTCAACTTAATAAAAAACCATATTCGGAAGATGCGTCTGAAGCTCGAGCCGTCCGCTGACCGTCCATCGTCCGTTCTCCCACCCAACAGGCCGAGGCTCCCGCCGAGGAGGCTCCCAAGGCTGTCGTCAAGAAGGAGCGCAAGAAGGATGACCTCTACATGATGGGCGTCTCCGACCAGAACATGACGTATCTCGACGGCACCCTCCCCGGTGACTTTGGATTCGACCCGCTCGGCATGTCCGACCCCGAGGGCGCGGGCGGCTTCGTGAACCCCCAGTGGCTCGCGTACTCCGAGGTGATCCACGGCCGCTGGGCGATGCTCGGCGTCGCGGGCATCGTCGCCCCCGAGATTCTCGGCGGCATGGGCATCATCCCGGAATCCACCGGCCTCGTCTGGTTCACCTCGGGCGCTATTCCCCCCCAGGGCACCTTCGACTATTGGGCCAGCCCGATGACCATCTTCTGGGTCAACATGTGCCTGATGAACTTCGCGGAGATAAAGCGCGGCCAGGACTACTGGTTCCCGGGCTCCCAAGCGGAGACCCCGCTTCTCGGATGGGAGAAGGGTTTCGGCGGCTCCGGCAACCCCGCGTACCCCGGCGGCAAGTGGTTCAACCCGCTCAACCTCGGCAAGGACGGCATGGCCTCCATGCAGAAGAAGGAGGTCAAGAACGGCCGTCTCGCCATGATGGCGTTCCTCGGCTGCATGGTGCAGGCTGCCGTCACCGGCGAGGGCCCGTGGAAGAACATCTGCGATCACGTCGCCAACCCCTTCGGCGCTAACATGCTCGCCAACTTTGGCGCCATCGGCGGCTCCTCCCCTTTCTAAGCGGCCCACTGGGTCGCGAACGAGCGTGAGGGTAGAGGGTGTTTCAATTCGGATGTGATGATTGCGGTGGTATACTTGTAGCGCATGCGTGCGTGCTTTTGTCTTAGCTAAAAACCTCGCGTCGAGAGGCGCGATCGAATACAACAGAAAATATAAACTACGAGACGCCGTACGTCGATCTGAGATGATCCGCGTTGGCTTCGTCCACCGCCCCTCGCGCCACCAGCGCGTCCACGAGCGCCTTCACGCCCGCCTTGACCTTGCTCCCCAGCAGCTTCGACGCCAGCGCGAACCTTCCGCACGTCGCCAGCTCCGTCATGCACGCAGCGACTCTCTTACCGATGCCTTTCACATCATTCGCACCCCCCCACTCCGGCGTCTCTGCCCCGTCTTCCTGAGGCAGGGCGACGTACCCTGCCGCGAGCGCGGACACGAGCTCCGAGAGCACCGTGCCGTTGATCTCCACCTTGAACAGCTTCGCGATCCGGCCCGTGGAATCCCCCGCGGTCACGCCGAGGTACCTCCACCTGGCGTCCGCGGACTTGCACGATCGACGCCACGTCTTCTCAAACTCGATCGCCGTGCTGGGCGCGCACAGCTGTGTCGCGTCCGCCGCGTTCAGGCGCGTGGCGCCCGGCGTGGACGCGGGCTCGGATGCGCGGCCCTCGGGGGTGAACGAGAACGCGGGCGCGCGAGCGGCGGCGCGGTCCGCGGCGGTCATGAGGGAAGCATCGCCCGGGAGGTTGCGCGGACGGAGGTGCGCGACGCTGACCATGTTCTTGAAGACGTCGTAGCCCTCCATCTGGCGCACCGCGCGGTGCTTGGCCTCGTCGCGCGCGGCGCGAAGGGCATCATCCTGGACCGCGTCCTGGAGCTCGCGGCTCACCTTGGGCGGGGCGCTCATGCCTACGGCGTGCGGTCAACCAGTGGGTGGCCAGCATCGAAGACTCGAATATATGAACTTCTGGTAAATTTCTGAATCATGAATTGGCGAATTGGGACTCGTCTCGTATGGGGATCCGGTGAGGACGGGTAACGAGAATGTCTTTAATTTCTGGCGAAATCGACTCTCGCTGACTGGCCGTCTGTGTCGTCGGTCCCTTATTTTCGGAGGTGGATATTTTATGAAAAAGCTGCGCGAGGAGGAGAGAGGGGTGTCGCGCGAGGAGACTCAACTGGTGTTCGTTTGATATGGTATCTTTTATCGAAAAGGCGCCGCCCATAAGCTAAACAAATGTGAGCGACGCCAGCCTCGCGAAAAAGAGAAAATAGCACAGGAAGAATAGCGTATGATGCGCACCAAAACACTCTCAACACGTCGCGGGAAGTGGCCCGAGATGTTCAAATGAAACATTGATGTCCTCGGTCCACCCTCGGTCGATGTTTGTGAAGGATTTAGTACACCTCGACGTGCCACTGGCCCTTCTCCTTGAGACCCTCGAGCCACTCCTCGTAGCTGATGCCCTTCTCCTTGCAGACGCCCTCGAGCATGGAGAGGATACCGGGCATCATGCCCTTGAGGCCGCAGAAGTACATGTGCGCGCCGCCGTCGAGCAGCTGGAAGATCTGATCCTTGTACTCCTCAACCTTGTCCTGAATGTACATCTTGCCGCCGTTCTTGTTGGTCTGCTCGCGGGACAGGGCGTAGTCGCAGCGGAACTGACCGGGGAATCGGTTGATGCACTCCTGGATCTCGTCGTCGTAGAGCTTAGCGTCGGAGTTGGCGACGCCCATGAAGAGCCACGCGAGTCCCTTGTACTCCCACGACTTGACATCCTCGACGAAGAAGCGGCGGTAGTAGGAGCGCATGGGCGCGATGCCGGTACCGGTGGCGACCATGATGACGGGGGTGGCGGGGTCCTTGGGGAGGAGCATGACCTGGCCGGTGGGGCCGGTCATCATCACCTCCGCGCCGGGCTTGGCGTCGCAGAGGAAGTTGGAGCAGATGCCCTTCTTGGCGGGATCCTCGGCGTTCTTCTCGGTGTCCCAGTAGGTGGCGCGGCGGACGCACAAGGTGGCCGTCTTGCCGTCGAACTCGTCACCGTAGCGGGTGGAGGCGATGGAGTAGAGGCGGACGCCGTGGGGAACCTCCTTGCCCTTGGAGTTGACCTTGGTTCCGGGCGGGATGACGCCGTAGGACTGGCCCTCCCAGAAGGGCATCTTGCCGCCGTGTTCGATGATGATGTGGCACGTCTCGCCGGTGGCGTTGGGGCCGACGATGCGCTCGACGGACTTGACGGTACCGGTGAAGGGGGACTTGTTCTTGAAGGTGTTGAGGGGGAGGGGCATGTCCTCGAGCTCGAGGGGCACGGGCGCGCGGCCAGCCTTCATGGACTTCTTGGCGGTGGGCGCCATCTCGAGGCCGAGGCCGTAGTCGGTGCCGTTCGCCTTGACCACCATGCCCGCGGCGCGGGCGGGGGCCTTGGCCGCCTTGGAGACGACGGCGGCGCCCGCGAAGGAGGACTGTGAGGGTGAGTGATGAGAAGGGGACGAATCGTCAGCATGGAGGTTCGTTGCCGGGTTCGCGATCGGACTCGGGATTTCTTTCGACACTGAAAACGCGGGTGACGCTATCCGAAACCCTGTTCGTTTCCCGGGCAAAAAGACGTCGAGTGGCGATCGGAGGTTGCCGTCGGCGCGCCGTCTGCGCGCCCGCGACCGTCCGATCCCGCGAACGACGGCGTGAATTCGGGGCGAATCTCACCTTAGCCAGCATGGGGGTAGCGAAAACCTGCGGAGACGGTGGGACGGGGGGAGGGAGGGAGGGGACCGGTCGTCAGTCCACGGGGCTCGATTTCGTCACGGGGCTCACTTCGAGGCCTGTTATCCCGCGGCGAATTATAAGGGCCGTCATCGCGCCGTCGCGCGCGTTCGCGATCGCCGCGGGGACGCGTCGGCGCGACGGCCGATGACAAAACGAAACAATCCGATCGATTCGCTCACCTGAGCAGCCATTGTTGCTTAGGAACGTGTCACGTTGCGGTGATGTGTGTCGCGTCGACGAGCCGATGATGCGAGC
>MDSX01039700.1_pt1 | contig 10167 bp, 10 predicted proteins | sample 811141 | NCBI WGS metagenome assembly MDSX01 (sample SAMN05326642, study PRJNA326480) | marine metagenome | isolation source: seawater | place: Atlantic Ocean: South East | collected 2010
CTATATAAAAAAGGTAGAGTTTATATGTCAATGACTGGAATTAACTATGATGATTTAAGTAATTACATATACGTATCAGAAAATTATGGAGAAGGATGGAAAAAATTAAAAGGCAACCTACCAAATGAACCTGTTAACCTTATAATTGAAGATCCTAAATTTGAAAACATTCTCTATGCGGGAATGTATAGAGGAGTTTATATATCATTAGATAAAGGAACTTCATGGAATTTAATTGGAGATAATTTTCCTATGACTAGTGTTTCAGATATCGAAATTGATAAAGCAACTAACGATATGATTGTATCTTCTCACGGAAGAGGTATTTACAAAATAAATTTAAATCCTATTCACAATTATTTCATAAATCGAGATTTATTAAAAGACGACAAAATTTTAAATACAGAAAAATTTATCCTGCCAAAATTTAATGATACTCATAGAGAGCCAATAATGAATACATATGAAAAAGTTTCAATTAGTTTTTATTTAAATAAAGAAAAAAAATATTCATTAATTATAAAAGATCATAAAGAGGTATTATGGGAGTATGAGAGATTAGGAAAAAAAGGATTAAATCAATTTAGATGGAATCTTATTCTTGAAAAAAATAATAGTCAAAAACCTTACCATATACATTTTAATAAATTTATTAATGCTGGAAATTATACTTTAATTTTAAAAACTGATGATAATATGCATAGTGTAGAAATTGATGTAAATGGATACAACTAAAAAAATAATTTTCTTTTTTCTTCTTTTAATCTCATCCCATTCGAGAGGTAATGAAAACTTACTACTTAAAGGAGATTCCTTATTTGAATTGAAAAAATATGTAGAGGCAAAAGAATATTATGATATTCTATATTTCGACAAGGAACTATATACTAATTCAATGTTATTAAAATTAGCATTTATTGAGAATGGATTAGGAAATTTTGAAAAATCCATCTTCTACCTATCTAAACATAAGAAAGAAGATGATAATGAAATAATTGATCAAAATCTTTTCAATCTAGTCACTGAAAATGATCTTAAAACATATGATAATTCTGACTATGATTACCTATTAAAAATTTATAAGACCAATAAACAATATATAATTATCTTTTTATTAACTGTTTTACTGACAGTGTTTTGTTTAAATATTATAAGAAGAAAAAGAAATCAAAAAATAAAATATATTAAAACATTTTTCACTCTATCTGTTATTATCATGCTAATGATAAATATTAAAGGGGCTCAAGAGGGAATCATTTTAAATGAAAATACTTTTATTATGAATAATCCTTCATCTGGATCTGATGTTTATCAAATAATTAAAAAAGGAGAGAAAATTAAAATTATTAGTGAGTCTGAAGTTTGGTATGAAGTAGAACTAGAAAATCAGAGAAAGTATATTCGTAAAAAAAATATCTTAAAAATAGACTAGTAATCCCTCAGAAGAGATTCTCTTTCATTTAAAATTTCTTTATAAGCTAACCTATCTGACAGCTTAGGGAACCAGTTTTTAATTAAGTGGGCTAATTTTCCTCTAAATGTGAAAATTAAATCTCTTTTTTTATTTTTATATCCCATGAAAATCTTATCTGCTAGAACTTCAGTAGACATCATACCCTTTTCATCTCTAGATGTATTTCCTTCTTTATTTCCATCACTTTTTAATGTATTTCTTCTAAAGTTACTTTCAAAATAACCTGGTGACGCAACCATCACATGAATATTTTTTTTCTTTAACTCAAGCCTAACAGAATCAAAAAAACCTTGCATGGCATGTTTTGAAGATACATAAGCTGATCTTGTTGGTGTAGCTATAAATCCATTTAAAGAAGATATCGCAATAATTGAACCTTTAGTTTTAATGAGATGTGGAATCGAATATTTAACCGAGTAAATTGAACCAAAAAAATTTATTCTAAATAATTTTTCAAATACATCTAAGTTAGCATTTTCAAAAACTGATCTATAGGATATTCCAGCATTACATATTAAAACATCAAGCCTTCCAAAAGATTTAATTGTATGTTCAACCATTTTTTTAACTTCTTTCTCTGAAGATACATCATGAACTATGTATTCACATTTAGATCCTAATGATATGATATTTGACTGAACTTTTTTTAATCTTTCAAGGTTTGTACCTCCTATCATAACATTAAATCCTTCAGTAGAAAACTTATACGCTAGAGCTTCTCCTGCACCTGATGATCCTCCTGTAATTACTACAACTTTATTTTCCATTTTATAAATATAGTTTATAAAAATTACTATAATTTCGTGTAGACAACATTACTACTAATGACTAAGGATATTATAAATCACCTTGGTGAAAACCGAGATGAGTATTTCAACGCAGCATTACCTCCAATATTCTCTAATTCGAACTTCCTATTCTCAAAAGTTGAGGATATGCGTGAAGCAATGATAAGTAAAAATAATATTCCATTTTACACTAGAGGACACAATCCAACAACAAAAATTTTTGAAAAAAAAATTGCTGCGCTAGAAAATACAGAGAATGCAATTGCTTTAAGCAGTGGAATGGCAGCAATTTCTACTGCTATATTATCTCAAGTAAAATCTGGAGAGCATATGATTAGTGTTAATCAACCATATACAGGTACAGATAAGTTAATGAAAGAAGTATTACCAAATCATGGAATTGAAATTTCATTTGTTGATGGAAAGAATACTGATAGTTTTTCAAATAAAATTAAAAATAATACAAAAGCTATTTATTTAGAAAGTCCAAATTCGTGGACATATGAGATGCAAGATCTTGAGAAAATTGCAACACTAGCAAAAAAACATAATTTAGTTACAATTATAGATAATAGCTTTTCTTCACCTATAAACTGTAACCCTGCAAATTGGGGAATAGATATAATAATTCATTCAGCAACTAAATATATTGGTGGACACGCCAACGCTATGGGAGGTATAATTTGTAGCAATAATAAAATTATTAATGAGATATATAATTCAGAATTTAAATTATTAGGAGGAGTTCTTTCTCCATTTAACTCTTGGTTATTTATAAATGGTTTAAGAACCCTTAAATTAAGAATGAATTATATAAGTCAATCCACACCTAAAGTTGTTAGGTTTTTAGAAGATCATAATAAAGTAAAAAAAGTTTTTTATCCACACTCAGATAAGTATGATCAAAAAGAATTAGTGAAAAAATATTTAAAAAAACCATGTGGTCAATTTACCATTGAACTTAATACAGAAAATGATAAAAAGATTGAGGAATTCTGTAATAGTTTAAAATATTTCAAAATGGCAGCTTCATGGGGAGGTCATGAATCATTAATATTTCCTGAAATAGCAAGATATAACTTAGAAAGTAAGTACTACTCAAAAACAGAACTTTTACCTAAAAATTATATAAGGTTTTATATAGGGCTTGAAGATACTGATGAAATAATTAATGATATATCAGAAGCTCTTAATACAATTTAATAGACAATAGTCACAGAGCCTTTATACTCAGATTTAGTATACTTAATATAGTAGTAATATATACCTGGTGATCTTTCACCTCCATCCCATTCAAAATATTTATTATTTGATTTGAATACCTCAACACCGGTTCTATCCACGAAAATAATAGATTCAAAATTATCATCACACCCATCTATTGGTAAGTTCTGAGATGGCTCATTCAAATTAGTCAACTTGAACACATCGTTTATACCATCACCGTTAGGACTAAACGCATTAGGAGGAGTAAATACGCTCCAGTCTACTTTAGGTTTCTCAAGTAAAAACTTAATTCTTTTGGTGGTTTCTCCATAGTATGGACAGTTATTATCTTTAACTCTAAATGTTAAATTATAACCTTTAGGGCCAAAACCTGATCCAAGAAAATCACAGGTAGGATTCCAAATTAGTTTACTGGAAACCTCCCCCACACCCGATGATTGGTTAAACTGAAAATCTCCTGGTAAACCCTCAGATATTAACTCTAATAATATCAAATCATTATCTGCATCAGAAGCTGTTATATCTACTTCAAAAGTTTGATTAGGCTCAATAACATATTCAGTTTCGTTATGAATTAGAGGATCATTATTTTCATCAATATTTATTTTTAAAACCAATTGAATAGTATCTGCATTTGTCTCTTGACAATAATCGATATCCTCGGTTATGAAATTTATTTTATATTCATTTATTTCATTATATGGGAAATTAATACATTCTAAATCTATATTAAATTGACCTTCTATATTACCCCTCTCATAATTATTTGAGGAGAATAATCCATTAATATCACCTAAACTAAATCCCACTCCTTGAGCACTCATAATGAGAGTATCATTATCTAGATCTTCAGAAAATAAATTCATTGAAAATGATCCTGATAAATTTGTTTCATACTCAACAATTGAAAAATTTGGTCTTGAATTAACCGAATCTGTTATCTCTTTATCTGTTGTAAGATCAGGACCAGAATTATCAGGTAATTCAACAGTTAAATCGTAAAAAATTGTATCCTGATTAAATATATCACATGTATCTAAGTCATCTAAAACGATACCAATTAAGAAATTAGATTTATCTGAATAATCAAATTGTCTGCAATAAGTATCAATGTTAAGAAAAGAATTAATAGATCCTGCCTGACTTTCATTTGAGGTGAAAGAAATTCCATAGTCTTCAATGTTATATTCAGGTTTTTTAGGTACAATAAAATAATCCATACTTAAACTGTCTAAATCAATATCTTTTCCTATTATCTCTTTTGAGAATTGTGAGTTCCATTTTACTGTGATATAATTTGTATCGCTTTCGTTTTCAAAGAAAGGGTCTTGATTTGTTGGTGGCTCTACAATAATAGTGACTCTTACTGTATCTCTTTGAGGGAGAGGACATGCGTCATCAGCAGCAATTAAATCAATAAGGTATGGTTCATTTTGTACGTATGGACAATCTGAGACACAAACTTGAACTTTTAAGGTGTCACCTGATGAGTTAATTGACCCTTCACTAAAAGAGAAAATATCATTTAATTCACTTCCCTCTTTACCAAAGTTGACAGCTAGTGCATTAAGAGATACATTAGTACCTATATCATCTGTAACAAATAAATCGAAACATTTAGGCTGTGAAGCAACATAAATAATTGTATCATCTTCCTTGTAAAAGTCAAGTTGACCAGGAACCTTAACTAATGCTTCAGGTGGATCAGGTGGATTACATCCATCAACAACTAACATTTGAAAATCTCTTCTTGACTCCCCTATCTTGGAACCATTTCTAAATTCTTCCGCTTTTACTGAAAAAACATATAATCCCACCTCTGTTGGTGTAACAGTAATAAAACCGTTATTTGATATAGATAGTGAAGGATCTCCTGGAATCATATTTTCTAGAGTATAACCTGGAGCAAAATCTACTATTGGGTGAGGGGGTGGTGTTGTTTCAGGTAATGCTACTATATCAGCATTATTTAATTGATGGTCATCAAGAGGAGCGGCGAGTGAATAAGCTATGGAGTCACCATCATCATCAGTACCTGCAAAATCAATATAAAAAAGCTGATTCACACAAGCATAATCACTAAGTGGTGGGAAAAGTCTAGGAGAAGAATTAACAAATGGATCACCAAAAGCATCAACTACTGGAGGGAAGTAAAGAGTATAAGTCATCCCATTCCATCCCGGATTAATTAAATTTTTAGTATCCCAGTTACGACAACACCTTTCCCAAACTATTACATATCCATCAGGGTGATTAAATATTTCTGGATCTAATGTAATTTCATGAGAATATTCAACTTTAAGTGTACACAAAAAACCTAAAGCACAATCAGGATTTGTATATGGTACAAACTCTTGATTAGTGATGAACATTGTACCTTCACGCATAAACGCACCATCAGATTTCCTAAAAATAGAATAAGTAATCAAATCATCAGGACCTGGATTAGCGGTTTGAGCACAGTCAAAGTATTGAACTAACTTTATTTCATATCTAAATGAATTTTCATCACCAACATGGATCATTTCAATTTCACCTCCTACTATATGATTTGAGAAAGAGATATTATATGATATTAAAGAAAGAAATAAAATTTTAAGGAGCCTTACCATAAATTTGCATAAATATAGTAAGTTTATTTAGACTATGGACAATAATAACATTGAATTGAGTAATGAAGAAATCGGAATGATTACTTCTGATTTTATAAAAGTATCTGACCAATTAAAAAATACTTGTAAAAAAATTATTGAAAAGAAATTTTCTAATTTTCCAGTCATAATAATGACAAGAGATAAAGTAAATCTTGGAACACTTTTAATAGATGAAAACGAGATAGAAAACAATAAATGGAAATATTTTGCTAGCTATTTAGAATTTTTACATAGTAAGAAAATATTAAATGACATTGATGTCTTTAAAGAAAAATATAAAAGTCATAATGAGTATTGTTGTTTGTTAACTGTTATTAACAATAATTCTAAGATAATCTTTATCCCTTATCCAGAAGATTAAATTAAATTTGTAATATGTCCGATTTGTTAAGTACAGAAAATTATAACTTTTTATTCAATACAATTATTGAGTACTCTCCAAAAATATTGTTGGGAATTTTTTTCCTTTTTTTTGGTTTAAGGATAATTAAAAAATCAATCAATATTTTAGATAATTTTTTAAAATCAAAAAATATTGACGAGTCTTTAAGACCTTTTTTTAAGTCTTTACTTTCAATAACCCTACAAGTTGCTCTCATTATCTCTGTTCTTTCTATGGTTGGTGTGGAGATGACATCATTTCTAGCTATACTAGGTGCAGCAGGTCTGGCAGTTGGTTTAGCTTTGAAAGATACACTTCAAAATTTTGCCGCTGGAGTTATGATACTTTTTTTCAAACCATTTAAAGTAGGTGATTTTATAGAATATCAAGGAACACAGGGAACTGTTAAAGAAATTCAAATTTTTAATTCAATTCTAACGACTGTTGACAATAAAAGAGTAATAATCCCAAACGGAATACTTCAAACTTCATTAGTTACGAATTATTCATCTGAGGACATTAGAAGAATTATATGGACTTTTTCAATAGCATATGGAGACGACTTTAACAAAGCAAAATCTTTGCTTTTGAAATGGATAAAAGAAGATGATAGGATTTTAAATGATATGGAACCTATGGTTGTTATATCGGAATTAGCAGATAGTTCTGTAAATATAATGGTACGTGTTTGGGTAAAATCAGAAAACTTTTTAAGTGTAAAGTTTGACTATAACGAGAAGGTGTATATTGAGTTTCCAAAAAATAACCTTAATATCCCTTTCCCACAATTAGACGTAAATATTAATAAATGAGATTTATTTTAATATTAGTTGTATTCTTTATTGTATCTCCTAGTTGTATTTCACAAGATAAGAAAGAGGAATATTGGAAAAAAAAGTTAACTAAGGAACAATACCATATTCTTAGAGAGAAAGGAACTGAGAGAGCATTTACAGGAAAATATTGGAATAATAAAAAAGAGGGAGAATATAAGTGTGCCGGATGTGGTCAAAGTCTTTTTACCTCAGACACAAAATATGATTCAGGTACTGGATGGCCATGTTTTTTTGATGTGGAAGATAAGCAGTATGTGAATTTTGTTGATGATAATAGTTATGGGATGAAACGTGTAGAAGTAATATGCTCCAACTGTCAGGGACACCTAGGTCATATTTTTAATGACGGACCAAACCCTACTGGTCTCAGATATTGTATTAATTCAGCATCTCTCGATTTTGTTGAAAAAAAAGATAAATGAAAGAAATATTATTGGTTGGAGCTGGAGGAATGATTGGTTCAATTATAAGAATGATTATTTTAAAGCTCAACATCTATAATATTAGCTTACCGTTCAATACATTTCTTGTTAATATTTTTGGATGTTTTCTTGTTGGTATTTTAATTAAATATTCTTCAGGATTATCAAAAGAAATCTCGGAAAATTTAAATAATTTTCTGATTATAGGTTTTTGTGGTGGATTTACAACTTTTTCTGCCTACTCTGTTGATTCATTGAACCTACTTAATGATGACAAGATCATATTGTTTTTACTATATTCTGTATTAAGCTCAGCAATAGGTATTTTATTTTGTTATATTGGGATGAACATAATCAAATAATGAATAAAAATTTAGAGGTCCTTCATAAAAAATTAGTAGCTAACCAAAAAGTTGTAAAAAATTCATCTAAATCTGATAGAATAATTAAGCTTAAAAAATTAAAGAAAAGCATATTAAAATACAGAGAGGAAATTAAATCTGCCTTGGAGAAAGATTTTAAAAAAAATCCTACGGAAGTAGATTTAACAGAAATATTCCCAGTAATTTCAGAAATAAATCATACGATAAATAATTTGGGAAAATGGATGAGAAACCAATACGTAAAGACACCAATTACTTTAATAGGTTCAAAGTCTTATGTTAAATATGAGGCTAAGGGAGTTGTATTAATTATTACACCTTGGAATTTTCCAGTTAATTTATCATTTATATCTTTAATTAATGCAATATCAGCTGGAAATTCCGTTTTAATTAAACCCTCTGAAATTACTTCTGAAACATCTTTAATTATTAAAAAAATAATTGAAAACACTTTCAATGAAAATGAAGTTTCTGTAGTATTAGGAGGTGTTGAAGTTGCCCAAGATCTTCTTAAATTAAAATTTAATCATATATTATTTATAGGTTCTCCCACTATTGGCAAAAAAGTGATGGAGTCTGCTTCAAAACATCTCTCATCACTGACACTTGAACTTGGAGGAAAGTCTCCAACAATTATTGATAAAAATTGTAATTTAAAAAGTGCAGCTAAGAGAGTAATATGGGCAAAACTTATTAATAATGGACAAGTTTGTATAGCACCTGATTATGTTCACGTACACAAGGATGTTAAGGAAGAATTTATTAAGCATTTAATAAGTAACATTAAAAAGCTTTATACAAAAGATTCATTTCAATCATCATCCTACTGTAGAATAGTTAATAATCATCATTTTAAGAGACTTAAGGGATTAATAGATAATGCAGTTAAAAATGATTCTAAAATATTATATGGAGGAAAATTAAATTCTAAAGATAATTTTATTGAACCTACTATTATTGAAAATGTTAGTACAAATTCAAATATTTATAACGAAGAAATTTTTGGTCCTATTTTACCAATATTTACATATGAAAAAATTGATGATGTTATTACGTTTATAAATGAAAAAGAGAAACCTTTAGCCCTTTATATTTTCAGTAGAAATAATAGAAATATTAATAAAATTTTAGATGAAACATCCTCCGGGGGCGTTTGTATAAATCACAATACATTACATTACTCTAATTATAATCTCCCATTTGGAGGGATAAATAATAGTGGTTTTGGAAGATGTCACGGAGAATATGGCTTCAAAGAACTATCTAACAAGAAAAGTGTTTTTAATCAATTTTCAGCATTTAGTCCAACAGATCTATTAACCCCACCATACAATTCTTTAAAGCAGAAAATTATTGATTTAATAATTAAATTTTTCTAGATATCTTCTCTAATCTTTCTACTAATATCTCTTTGCTTTATATTTTCTCTTTTATCAAATTCTCTTTTTCCTTTCCCTAAACCTATTTCAATTTTAGCATACCCCCTATCATTTATAAATAACTTTATTGGAATTAAAGAAAATTTTTTCTCAGCTATTTTTTTCTTGATTTGATGTATTTCTTTTTTATTTAATAATAATTTTCTATCTCTATCAGTTTGATGGTTGTTTATATTACCATAAATATACTCGTTGATAATCATACCCTTTAAGTAAACCTCTTCATTTTTAATTATGCAATATGAATTTGAAAAATTAACTGATGAATTTTTAATTGACTTTATCTCAGTACCCTTTAATACTAACCCAGCAATATATTTATCAGAAAACTGATAATTAAAATTTGCTTTTTTATTATTGATTAAAATCTTTTTATCAGACATTTTAAATAGTGTTTTTTGAATACGGAACTATATTAAAATCAGAAAATTTCTTATCATTAAACATATAGTAAGCATAATTAGCAATCATTGCTGCATTATCAGTACAATACTCCATTTTAGGGATATGAACATTAATATTAAGTTTTGTGGATAAATTTTTCACCTCTTTTCTTAATAAC
>MDSX01043899.1_pt1 | contig 10167 bp, 6 predicted proteins | sample 811141 | NCBI WGS metagenome assembly MDSX01 (sample SAMN05326642, study PRJNA326480) | marine metagenome | isolation source: seawater | place: Atlantic Ocean: South East | collected 2010
GACCTAAAAGAAGCTTCTTCAATTTTTTCATCTCAAAAACCAGAACCTTTTAATGAAGTTGATATATTTTCTTCTGGACTGAAGAAGCTTGAAGAAGCCAATTCAAATTTAGGTTTAGCATTAAATGATGAAGAGATTGAATATCTTTATAAGAACTATAAAGAAACAAATTATAACCCTACTGATGCTGAGTTGATGATGTTTGCACAAGCAAATTCAGAGCACTGTAGGCATAAGATATTTAATGCTGATTGGACGATTAATGGAAGTCCCGTTACAAATAGTTTATTTGGAATGATCAAGAATACATACAAGTTAAATTCTTCAGGTGTTTTGTCAGCTTACGAAGACAATGCAGCAATTCTAGAAGGTTACGAGAGCACTAGGTTTTATACAAAAAATGGTAAATATAAATCTTTTAAAGAGAAGAATCACTTAGTTATAAAGGTTGAAACACATAATCACCCTACGGCAATATCTCCCTTTTCAGGCGCTGCTACAGGATCTGGAGGCGAGATTAGAGATGAAGGTGCTACAGGAGTAGGGGCTAAACCTAAAGCTGGTTTAAGTGGTTTTACTGTCTCTAATTTAAGAATTCCTAGTTTGCTTGAAGACTGGGAAATGGATGAGGATTTACCAGACAGAATAGCCACCCCTTTGGAGATTATGATTGAGGCGCCTATTGGTTCGGCTGCATTTAATAATGAGTTTGGAAGACCCAATATCTTGGGGTATTTCAGATCTTTTGAGATGGACCTTCTTCATGAAGGTCAAAAGGTGAGATTTGGCTATCATAAACCAATAATGCTTGCCGGCGGTTTAGGAAATATAAAAAATGAACATGTAAATAAATCTGCAGTTCCCATAGGTTCTAAACTAGTCGTTTTAGGCGGACCAGCTATGTTGATTGGTCTGGGTGGAGGTTCTGCATCTTCCCTTTCATCAGGTAAAGGAGATACTGATCTAGATTTTGCTTCAGTTCAAAGAGAGAATCCTGAAATGGAAAGAAGATGCCAGGAAGTCTTAGATAGGTGTTGGCAAGAAGAAAATAAAAATCCTATATTATTTATTCATGATGTTGGTGCAGGTGGGCTATCAAATGCTATACCTGAATTGGTTAAAGATAGTGGTCACGGAGCTTTAATTAATTTAAGAAAGATACCTAATGCTGAACCAGGCATGACCCCGATGGAGATATGGTGTAATGAATCTCAAGAAAGATATGTATTAGCTATTGATGAAGAGTCAATTGAAAAGTTTAGCAAATTTTGTATAAGAGAGAGATGCCCATTTTCTGTTGTAGGTGAGATAACAAAAGGAAATCAATTAGAAGTTTATGATGAGTATTTTGACAATTATCCAATCAGTTTATCCTTGGATATTCTATTTGGAAAGCCTCCAAAAACTTCAAGAAAATTTAATGCTATTAAAAGAGATTTTGGTGAATTAGAGATATCTGACCAGGATCTTGAAGAATTGTTATTTAAAGTTTTAAGACACCCTACTGTCGCGAGCAAAAATTTTCTTATTACTATTGGAGATAGAACAGTAACAGGTTTAATTACTAGAGATCAGCTTGTTGGTCCTTGGCAAGTACCAGTATCGGATTATGCAATGACTAGATCTGGCTTTACCGGAGTTTCTGGAGAAGCAATGTCTATTGGAGAGAGGACTCCTGCAGCAATAATAAATCCTGCCTCTGCGGCAAGAATGTCAGTAGCAGAAGCCGTTACAAATATATTGCCATCAGGAATTTCTAATTTATCTGATATAAAACTCTCTGCAAATTGGATGGGTTCTCCTAACAACTTTACAGGAGATCAAGATCTATATGAGGCAGTTGAAGCAATAGGCATGGGCCTTTGTCCGAAATGGAAAATAGCCATTCCCGTAGGCAAGGACTCTCTTTCTATGTCAACTGAATGGAAAGACAATGGAAAGACTAAATCTGTAACTTCTCCTGTATCTCTTATTATTTCAGCATTCACGGCAATTAAAGATATAAATTTAGCTGTTACACCTCAATTAGTAGATAAAGAATCTGAATTAATTTTAATAGATCTTTCAAAGGGCAGTCGCAGGCTGGGTTCAAGTATAGCCTCTCAGGTAAACTCTTTGTGTGTCGGTGAGGTACCAGATGTTGAGTGTATAAAAGAGATGCCTCATTTTGTTAAAACAATATTTCAGCTATTAAAGAGTAAAAAAATACTTTCATATCATGACAGATCTGATGGTGGGTTAATTACTACAGTTATTGAGATGGCTTTTGCTGGCAGATTAGGAGTGGACATACAGCTAGATCTTTTACCATCAAATTCGAAAGAAGTTTTAGCTGATTTATTTAATGAAGAACTAGGAGTAGTTATTCAAGTTGCCAAGGAAGACAAAGCAATGGTTATGGAGGCATTAGATTCTTGTTCACTAAAAGAATACTCTTATCCTTTTGCAGTTTTGAATAAAGATAAAGATATTAAGTTAGTAGAACAAAGTAGAACTAAATATAAATGGACATTAAAAGCATTGCTTAAAGAGTGGCATAGAGTTAGTCATGAGATGCAATCTTTGCGAGATAATCCTGAAACAGCTAAGTCTGAGTATCTTTATGATGTTGATACTGAAAGATTAGGAATAAGACCAGTTCTTTCTTTCCAGATACCTTCAAAATTTTCAATTAAAAAAAATAAGCCTAGTCTAGCCATCATTAGGGAGCAGGGCATTAACGGACAGGTCGAAATGGCCGCTGCTTTTGAAAGAGTTGGATTTGATTGCGTAGATGTACACATGACAGACCTAATATCTGGTGACCTAAGTCTTAATAATTTCCAAGGTCTTGTAGCTTGTGGAGGGTTTTCTTATGGAGATGTGCTTGGAGCAGGAGGAGGGTGGGCTACTAATATTCTTTACAATGAAGATCTTAGAGGCCAATTTAAAGAGTTCTTTTTTAATGAAGAGGTTTTTTCTTTAGGAGTTTGTAATGGCTGTCAAACTTTATCTTTATTATCTAGCTTAATTCCAGGAACAGAAAGTTGGCCTAAGTTTAAAAGAAATATTTCTGAAAAATTTGAAGCCAGGTTAAGTCAAGTCCTTGTTCAGGAATCACCATCAATATTTTTTAAAGGTATGGAGGGATCATTAATTCCTATCCCAGTAGCTCATGGAGAGGGAAGGGCTCAACTTAGTGAAAATCACCTTTCAGATTTAGATGCAAAACAACTTAATCCACTTCTTTACGCAAATGATGAAGGCAAATCTACTCAAAGTTATCCGCAAAATCCTAACGGATCACTTTCTGGTATTGCAGGCATAACGAATAAGTCTGGACGTGTAACTATCATGATGCCGCACCCAGAAAGAGCTTTTTTAACTTCTCAATATTCTTGGCACCCGAAAGAATGGAAAGAATACGGACCATGGATAAAGTTTTTTGAAAACGCAAAAGATTTTGTTAGTTAATTTATCTGGGCTTCCTCTCAATTATTTGGGTTCTTAGAGGGTATTCACCTTTTTTAGAATCCTTAAAAAAATTCTTCAAAGTAGTTGGTACAAATGGAAACGCTAATTCTTCCCAGGGAATATCTTTTTCTGCAAAAAATTCTACTTCCAAGCTTTCCGAAGTTTTTCCGTAATCTTCATGGATTACTTCAGCTAAGTGAAGCATATAAACTTGATTTATTTGAGGGATATTGAATATTGCATAGAGGTTTCCCATTTTGACTTCTGTGTTTGTTTCTTCTTTAGTTTCTCTAAAGGCACCTTCTTCAATCGTTTCTCCATTTTCAAGAAAACCTGCTGGCAAAGTCCACAAACCATACCTAGGTTGAATCGCTCTTTTACAAAGTAGTACTTTATTATCCTTAGTTGGAATTGTTCCGACTATTACTTTTGGATTGGTGTAATGAATAGAATCACACTCCGTACAACAATCCCTTTCAAGATTGTCTCCATCTGGAATTCTTTTTTCTAATTTAGATCCACAATCGTAGCAAAAATTCATTTATACCTCTTTATTTCGATTTAAGGCGGTTGAAGTATAAACTATCTACCTTAAACTGATTTAAATTAATAATGCTCGATAAAATAACAAGTAAATTAAAAGCCTATAAAGGAAATCCTCCCGTTAATGAGTTAAAGAAAGCGGCTGTTCTTATCGCAATAGTTGATTGTGATAACCCTGAATTAATTTACACTTTGAGATCTAATAAAGTAGGCTCTCATGGAGGCGAGGTATCTTTTCCAGGCGGTATGTATGAGAAAGATGATTCTACACTTAAAGTAACCGCTTTAAGGGAATCTGAGGAAGAAACAGGCCTTAATAGAGAGCAAGTTCAGATCATAGGTTCTACAGACACAGTAGTTTCAAGATACAACGTAAGTGTCACTCCCTATGTGGGAATTGTTCCTGCTGATATCAGTTTAAATAATGATTCTGAGGAGATCGAAGCTTGTTTTAGAGTACCTATAAGTTTCCTTTTAGAGGACAAGAGGTATAGAAATGACAATATAAATAAGAATGGCGAATCTTTCTTTATGCCTGCTTATAAGTTTGAATCTTTTATAATATGGGGACTTACAGCAATGATGACTGTAGATTTTTTAAATATAACATTGGATGCAGGAATTGATTTAAGGACTGAAGGAAAATAATAAGGAAAATAAATGATATATAAACTAGGTGCAGATAAACCAATTCTAGAAGGCGATTATTACGTGGCTGATAATGCAACAGTTTTAGGTAAAGTAAGACTATGCAAAGATTCTAGTATTTGGTTTGGGGCAATCTTACGAGGTGATACAGAACTGATAACAGTTGGAGAAAGAAGTAATATTCAAGATGGTTCAGTTCTTCACACTGACCTTGGATTTCCTTTAGATATAGGCAAAGATGTAACGATTGGACACAAAGTTATGTTGCATGGCTGTACTATCGGAGACGGAAGCCTTATAGGGATTAATTCTGTTGTTTTGAATGGAGCGAAAATCGGTAAGGGTTGTCTAATTGGAGCTAATACTCTTATAACTGAAGGAACAGATATACCAGATGGATCTCTTGTTATGGGATCTCCGGGTAAGGTTAGGGGAGAGTTAAATGAAGATCAAAAGAATGGTTTAATACTTTCAGCTCATCATTATGTAGAGAATTCAAAGCGCTTTAAAAGTGAATTAGAGAAATTATAGGAGAAAATTATGAAAACAGAAGTTATTAACTATCAATATAAAGATAAAGACTATTTAGGTTATGTTGCTTACCCAGATAAAGACCTAGCACCATTAGTTCTTATAGCTCACACTTGGGCTGGAAGAGATTCATTTGTTGAAGAAAGAGCTAAAGACCTAGCTGGCCTTGGTTACGTGGCAATGGCAGTTGATATGTATGGAGATGGAAAAATCGGAAATAGCACTGAAGAAAATCAATCATTAATGACACCGCTTGTTGAAAACAGAGATCAATTAAAAGGAATAATTAATTCAGCGCTCTCTAGAGGTAAATCCTTACAGGGCGTTGATGCAAATAAAGTCGCGGCAATAGGTTATTGCTTTGGCGGTTTAGTGGTATTAGATCTTGCAAGATCCGGAACTGAGCTTAATGGTGTCGTAAGTTTTCACGGCCTATTGATGGGCTCTGAAATTGCCGAAGTAGGAATAAATGCTAAGATTTTAGTATTACATGGTGAAAGAGATCCAATGGTTCCGTTAGATATGGTAGATGACTTCCAGAAAGAAATGACGGAAGCAAATGCTGACTGGCAATTGCATAGTTATGGAAACACTTATCATGCATTTACAAACCCTGATGCAAATGATCCCTCGCTAGGGACTGCCTTTAATGAAGATTCAAATAATAGATCTTGGCAGTCTATGAACAATTTCTTCGATGAGATATTCACTTAAGTAAATGAAAAAAAATCTTACTACTAATGAAATCAGAAATATTTACCTTGAATATTTTCAGGAAAATGGCCATGAGTTAGTAGAAAGTGCTTCCTTAATTCCACATAATGATCCATCCTTATTGTTTACTAATGCTGGCATGGTTCCTTTTAAGGATTTACTTCTAGGAGTAGAAAAAAGAGCCTATACCAGGGCAACAAGCTCTCAAAGATGTCTAAGAGTGGGAGGAAAGCATAATGATTTAGATAATGTTGGTTATACAGCAAGACACCATACTTTTTTTGAAATGTTAGGTAATTTCAGTTTCGGAGATTATTTTAAAGAAGAAGCAATAACTTTCGCTTGGGAACTGTTAACAAAGAAGTATGAAATACCTCCAGAAAAATTATGGATAACCGTTCACAAGGATGACGATGAATCTGAACAAATATGGATTGAAAAGATAGGAGTTGATCCTAGTAGAATTTCAAGACTGGATGATGATGAGAATTTTTGGACCATGGGTGACACTGGTCCTTGTGGGCCCTGTAGTGAAATTTATTACGACCATGGAGATCATATAGAAGGAGAGCCGCCAACCTTGGATAGTGATCCTGGAGATAGGTTTATAGAGATTTGGAATTTAGTTTTTACACAATTTGATAGATCCAAAGACGGAACTTTGAGCCCCTTGCCTAATCCATGTGTAGACACAGGTATGGGACTAGAAAGAATGGCTGCTGTCCTTCAAGAAGAGCATAACAATTACAATATAGACCTCTTTAGTAAGTTGGTCAGTAAGGCTGGAGAACTTACTCAGGTAAATGATCCTGAGAACCCTTCTTTAAGAGTAATTGCTGACCATTTAAGGGCTAGTTCATTTTTAATTGCTGATGGAATTGTACCTAGCAATGAAGGCAGAGGTTATGTTTTAAGGCGGATAATAAGAAGAGCATTGAGGCATGCAAATAAATTGGGTATGAAAGGAACCTTATTATCTGCGATGGTTCCTACTCTAATTAAAGAGATGGGAGATGCTCATCCTCTACTTAAAAAAGAATCTAAAATTATAGAAGCTAATTTACTTCAAGAAGAGCAACAGTTCTCTGAAACACTCAATCAAGGTATGTCACTATTAAAGAGTGAGGTTGAAGAGCTAGATGGAAAACTTATACCTGGAGAAACTATATTTAAGTTATATGACACTTTTGGATTTCCGGTCGATATGACTGCTGATTTTGCAAGAGAAAATGGTTTACAGGTAGATTTAGTTGAATATGAAGAATTAATGTTTCAACAGAAAGAAAGAGCTCGATCTTCGAATTCTTTTAGTTCGGTTCTTCCTGAATCTTTATCTATAGAAGGTTCAACTGAATTTATTGGTTATGAACATAAGAAAGCAAATACTAAGATTGTAGAATTGATTAGCACTACGAAAGAAACTAAAAGTAAAACTTTAGTTGAAGATGAAGAGGGTGTTGTCATTCTTGAAGAAACACCATTTTATGCTGAATCTGGAGGGCAAATAGGAGATAAAGGAACGATCATAGGAAAAGGTTTTGTTTTTGATGTGTTAGACACTCAGAAGATAGGTGATCATCATGGTCATTTAGGTGTAGTTAGGGAAGGTAATTTAAAAATAGATTCGAAAGTAGAAGCGAACATAGATGAAAGCTTTAGGGAAAAGATTGTGCCAAATCATTCAGCAACACATTTATTACAAGCTGCCTTAAAAAAAATACTAGGAGATCATGTTGAACAAAAAGGTTCATTAGTTAGAGAAAACCGTTTACGTTTTGATTTTTCGCATTTCGAACAAGTTAGTGCAGAGCAAATAATTGACATTGAAGACTTAGTTAATTTACAGATAGAGAAAAATACTAAATCTGTAACTGAAATAATGACTATTGAAGACGCTACTAAGAAAGGTGCTATCGCATTTTTTGGAGAAAAGTATGGCGAAGAAGTTAGAGTGCTTGACTTAGGTGAAGGTTTTTCTATTGAGTTGTGCGGAGGAACGCATGTAAAGACTACAGGCGAAATAGGCTTAATGAAGATTATTAGTGAATCTGGTATCTCTGCTGGAGTTAGAAGGATTGAAGCAGTAACAGGGATAGGTGCAACTCTTCTATTACAAGAACTTGAACAGAGCATTACTTCTATTTCTAATGAACTTCTGGTTGATCTTAAACCTATTGATAAAAATCAAAATAATTTAAATGCAATAAGAGACTTTCAATCCCAATTAAAGTTGCTGGCAAAAGAGTTAAATACCTCTCAAGATCAGATTCTTAAGAGAATACTTGATATGAAAGAAAGAATTACTTATCTGGAAAATATGTTGGGCAGTAAGTCTGAAATAAAACCTTCTTCCAGTAATCTTATAAATGCTATAAAAGATCTTAAGAATTTGAGTAAGTCTCTTGAAGATGCTAGTAAAAATAAAGAAAGAGAAGGAATAAGTACTTCAGTAGCTGACCTGAAAGAAGGCTCTATTGACGTGGCTGGTTACAAATTAATAACCAGAAGTTTTGAAAATACTGATTCAAAGAATTTAAGAGAATTGGCTGACCAACTCCGAAATAATGAAACAAATACTATTGTCACTTTGATATCTATCTCCGGAGATAAGATACCTTTAATTGTTGCCTGTTCAAAAGAAGTACAGATTGATGCAAGAGACATCATGAAACATCTAGTAAATCAATTAGGTGGAAGTGGTGGAGGTAGGCCAGATTTTGCACAAGGCGGCGCTGACAGTTCTGATGATCTAGAAATTGCTCTTGATTCTGTAGCTGATTTAATTGTTTCTTTAACTAATCAGTAATATAGAATGCCACCTTTTTTTTAATCCAATGAGTAAATTGATAGTTAAGAAGTTTGGCGGGACGTCAGTAGCTGATTCTGTGAGAATAGAAGCTGTAGCAGATATTGTTGAACAAACAGTTAAAGAAGGAAACAAGGTAACGGTTGTTCTGTCCGCTATGGGTAACAATACTGATGAACTAATCAAATTAGCAAAAGAGATCAATCCTGAACCAGATCTAAGGGAATATGATGCCTTGGTATCAACTGGAGAGCAAGTTTCTGTAGCATTACTAGCTATGGCATTATTAAAGCGAGGAATTAAAGGAAAGTCATACACTGCTTATCAATTGGGCATTAAAACTAATTCAAGCCATAGTAGAGCAAGAATATTAGATGTTGAGGTAAATAAAATAACCAAAGAACTAGCCGAAGGCTTTGTACCAGTTATAACAGGCTTTCAAGGAATGAATGATCGAGGAGATATAACAACATTAGGTAGAGGCGGCTCTGATACAACTGGAGTTGCTCTAGCAGTTGCTCTGAAGGCTGATGAATGTCAGATATATACAGACGTTGATGGAGTATTTACAACCGATCCAAGGGTTTATGATAAAGCAAAGCTGCTTGAAAATATTAGTTTTGAAGAAATGTTGGAGTTGTCCAGTATGGGAGCCAAGGTTTTACAACTACGTGCAGTAGAATATGCAAGTAAATTTAATATGCCCATTAGGGTACTTTCAAGCTTTAGTGAAAGTAAAGGAACTTTAGTTCAAGAGGAGAATAATATTATGGAAAGACCAATTGTTTCAGGCATTAGCAGTATAGATACAGAAGCAAAGCTCACTGTTAGAGGAGTACCTGACATTCCTGGAGTTGCAGCTAAGATATTAGGTCCTATAAGTGATGCAGGTATTGATGTTGATGTGATCGTTCAGAATATCGGAGCTGATAATACGACTGATTTTACTTTCACAATAGATAAGTCTGATTTATCTAGGGCTGAAAAAATATTACAAGATACTTCTAGTTCGTTAGAAGGGGGTCAACTGGAAGTAGATGCAGACATTGCTAAGATCAGTATTGTAGGGAGAGGCATGCGAGCTAATGCTGGAGTTGCAAGTAAAATGTTTCAAGCTTTAGCAGATAACGAAATTAACATCTCCATGATAACAACATCGGAAATAAAAATTTCAGTTGTTATAAAGAAAGGAGAGATGAAGGCCGCAATAAAAGCTCTTCATGATGCTTTTGACTTAGATAAAGAGCTAGATAGTTAGTGGATTTCTTCATAGATTTAATAGGTCTAGAGCATGGAATGCTTAGAGGTTTTGTCTTTGGAATAGTCCATGTAAGTATACTAATTATTGGTTATTACACTGGTTGGAGTATCAATAGATTAATTAAAAAGACAACAAATGGCCATATAGCTGGGATAATTGGAGCTGTAATAGCGCATATTCTTGCAGATATTATTGCTTCTTTACTAGACCC
>MDSX01104303.1_pt1 | contig 10162 bp, 10 predicted proteins | sample 811141 | NCBI WGS metagenome assembly MDSX01 (sample SAMN05326642, study PRJNA326480) | marine metagenome | isolation source: seawater | place: Atlantic Ocean: South East | collected 2010
GGAACGTAAACCGGACGCACAAAGATATGATCGACTTAGCTATCTAGAGGTATTGGCTAAAGATTTAAAAGTGATGGATGCCTCCGCTATATCACTAGCTAGAGAAAACAATATTCCAATTTTAGTATTTTCCATTCAGAATGCTGGTACTTTCTCAGAAATAATCCGTGGTAGTGGGCTGTATACAATTATTGAATAAGAGCATAATTATGAATGAAATTGATTTAGAGGATTTACAGAGGCGGATGGATGGAGCGTTAACTGCGCTTGCCAAAGATTTTCAAGGTCTGCGGACTGGCCGTGCTTCCACTCAATTGTTAGATTCAATACTTGTGCAGGCATACGGGGCTTCAATGCCAATAACGCAGGTTGCGACCGTAAGTGTTCCTGAGCCTCGACTGCTAACCGTCCAAGTATGGGACAAAGATAATACTAAAGTTGTCGAAAAATCGATACGAGAATCAAATCTGGGGCTTAATCCTCAAACCGATGGACAACTACTTCGTATTCCATTACCAGACCTAAGTGAAGAACGTCGGCAAGAGTTATCAAAAGTAGCTGCGAAGTACTCTGAAAATGCTAAAATAGCTGTTCGAAATATTCGAAGAGATGGCATGGATCAATCAAAGAAAATGGAAAAAAGTGGAGATATTGGCCAGGACGAGCGCCACTTATATGATGAAGAAATTCAAAGTATTACGGACAGCTATGTTGGTAAAATTGATGATTTGCTGTCTACCAAAGAAGAGGAAATAATGCAGGTTTGATTAATGAAATTGCAAACCACATCGACAGAGGCCAGCATACCCAAGCATGTCGCAATTATAATGGATGGAAATGGCAGGTGGGCTAAATCTCGAGGTTTACCTCGCGCGGTTGGGCACAAAAAAGGAGCTGAAGTAGTAAAAACTATCGTTGAAAGCGCCTTAAGCCTCAACGTTAAATATCTGACATTGTTTGGTTTTTCATCAGAGAATTGGAATCGTCCGGCGGATGAAGTGATCGACCTAATGTCTTTGCTCCGGAATTATCTATCTAAAGAGATCAATAATTTGGACAAGAAGGGTATTGTTTTTAAAGTCATAGGAGATAGAAATCGTCTAGATCCAGATATAGTAGAGATGATAAAACAATCGGAATTTTTAACTAGAGGTAATACAGAGTTAACTCTTACATTAGCGCTTAGCTATGGAGGTAGAAGAGCTATCGTAGCAGCAGCTCAGGAATTAGCATCTCAGGTTTATCGAAAAAAATTGAACTTAAATGATATTAACGAAGAAGTTTTTAATGGAGTTTTGGAGACAAAAACGTGTCCGGACCCCGATTTAATTATTAGAACGTCGGGTGAAAAAAGAATATCAAACTTTATGTTATGGGAATGTGCATATTCAGAGTTCGTTTTTACTGACACATTGTGGCCGGATTTCTCGCACAGCGACTTTAATTCCGCTATAGATGAATTTACAAACCGAAATAGACGTTTTGGGGCATAGGACCAAGCGCTTTTTAAAAATGGGTAAATATTGTTAAAATGGAAAAACCTGTTCAAGTAAAACCAATTGTTAAATTATCCCAAAACTTTTTGGTCCGGTTCTATTCTGCTTTGGTTTTAGTGCCAGTATTTGGACTTTTTATCGTAGTTGGTGGAACATACTTTTCCTTATTTATAGCTCTGCTTGGTGCTATCATGACATGGGAAATGGCTACAGCAATATTTGGTGGCGACCGTAATCTAATTGTAGTCTTTGCAAGCACTGGGATTGGTGCCTTTATATTTTTATTGGGAACGAAAGTAGATTTTTTTTGGATTAGTGCGGTCGGGGTATTTTTAATTATTACCCTTCTTATTATCGGGGGCCGCAGTAAACTATTTGGAACGACAGTCCTATTTTTGGTGTTTAATCTATTTATTGTTATTCCGTCTTTCTTGATCATATGGTTAAGAGGAACGGAAGAACTTAATACGGTCCTATGGATTGTTTTATCCGTAGTAGCCACGGATATTGGTGCCTATCTAACCGGAAAATCGATTGGTGGTAAAAAGTTGGCTCCAAAAATTAGCCCCAATAAAACATGGTCTGGTTTACTAGGAGGGGCTTTTTTCAGCGTAATTACTGGATTTATCTTTAGCTGGGTTACACTCGAAAACCAAATAAAATTGATGTTTATGGGGCTCCTAATTGCTATTGTGTCACAAATGGGAGATTTGCTGGAATCTAATTTTAAACGAAAATACTCTATAAAAGAATCAAGTAATTTGATACCTGGCCATGGCGGTTTGATGGATAGATTAGACGGGCACATGGCCGCTGTCACTTTTTTTGCTCTAATAAAATTAGTTAATGATAACGTGCTTGTCTGATGACTTTGACTGAAATTAGAATTCTAAAAATAAAGCGATATATATAATGAAAATGGTCACTGTATTGGGGGCTACTGGTTCAGTGGGCAGGACTACTGTCAACTTGTTGAAAGATAATAATGAGTCATTCAACGTTCAGGCCTTAACTGCCGGTAGTAATTGGAAACTGTTGGCTGAGCAAGCTTGTTTATTGCGCCCAAAATTTGTAGCTATAGCCAACCCAAATTATTATCAACTTTTGAAAGATGCGCTTCAGGGGCGGAATATTGGTATTGGCGCAGGCGATGATGCAATAGTTGAGGCTGCTGCACGCCCTTCAGACTGGGTGATGGCTGGGATAGTCGGTGTGGCTGGGTTGCCTGCAACAGTTACTGCCGTACGGCGTGGGGCTATTATTGCTTTTGCTAATAAAGAGTGTTTGGTGTCTGCGGGAAATATCCTTCTGGTAGAAGCAAAAGCTTCAAATGCAAAGCTAATCCCTGTAGATTCAGAACACAATGCTATTTTTCAAGTTTTTGAAAGTCAAAATAAGGATTGGATAGAAAAGATTATATTAACAGCGTCTGGCGGCCCATTCCGAATGTCCAGTATTGTTGATATGGCTTTAAAAACCCCAGAAGCTGCATTAGCCCATCCTAACTGGAAGATGGGAAAAAAAATATCAATCGATTCGGCAACAATGATGAACAAAGGACTTGAAGTCATAGAAGCGCATTTTTTATTTTCGATGCCTGAAGACAAAATAGAAGTGGTGGTTCACCCCCAATCAATTATTCATAGTTTAGTTGCTTACAAGGATGGTTCTTTCCTCGCCCAACTTGGTTCACCGGATATGATAACCCCAATAGCATATTCGTTGGCATGGCCTAAAAGAATGGCTATCCCAAAACCGCTACTAGATTTACAAAACCTATCTGCTTTAACTTTTGAGGCGCCCGATACGGTTCGCTTTCCGGCTTTAAATTTAGCCAGAGAAAGTATCCGCTCATTGGGAAACAGCAACTTAGTGTTAAACACAGCGAATGAAATAGCTGTACAAGGGTTTCTTTCACGACAGATAAAGTTTACGGATATAATACCTTTCATTAAAAGCGTGTTAGATAAAGAACACGGAGAAAAACCAACTTCGGTAGATGAAGTTTTAATGATGGAAAGAGTTATTAGACGGTCGGCCACTTTATTATTAGAAAAAAAAGTTAAGAGTAATTAAAAAAAATTTGGAAATTTATAGAGAAATAATGACAAATGGACTTTATGGAAATAGTTAAAATTATAATACCGTTCCTAATAATCTTAACAGTTTTGGTATTTGTCCATGAAATGGGACATTATTTAATCGCGCGAAAAAATGGTGTTAAAGTAGAGATTTTTTCTATCGGTTTTGGTTCTGAATTGTTTGGGTGGACTGATAAAATAGGAACTCGTTGGAAGGTTTGTGCTATCCCTCTGGGGGGATACGTCAAAATGTTTGGCGACGCAGACCCAAGTAGCTCTCGGAAATTCGACTCAGTAGAAATGAGCTCTGATGAAAAAAAAGTTTCTTTTCATCATAAACGTTTAGGTGAGAGGGCCGCGATAGTTTTAGCGGGGCCTATAGCGAATTTCTTATTCGCAATAGTGCTGTTGGCAGGACTTTATTCGTTAGTTGGTCAAAGATATGCACCTCCAATAATAGATAAAATAACCATGGGAAGCGCTGCCGATTTGGCAGGTTTGATGGTGGGGGATGAGATCATTCAAGTAGATAATGAAGATATAGAGAAGTTCGATCAACTCCAAAGAATTGTTCGTCCAAATCCTGGTAAATCACTTGAATTTCTAATCAGACGAGACAAAAAAATTATACAAAAAGTGGTTGTTCCTAAGGCGATTGTTGGAAACGACATTTCAGGTGCTAAGATAGTTTACGGTCTTTTGGGGGTTACTAGTGAACAGACTGTGTTTATTAAACATAATATTGTTAAATCTACTAGTTTAGCCGTAGAAGAAACTTGGGTGATTATTTCACAAACTTTAACCCATATAGGCGAAATGATACTTGGGGAAAGAACAACAGATGAACTTGGTGGCCCCATTCGTATAGCAAAACTATCAGGAGCCGTAGCGGATGCTGGTATAGTAAGTTCAATTTGGTTTATGGCTGTATTATCTATCAACCTTGGCTTAATTAATTTGTTTCCAGTGCCTGTTTTGGATGGGGGACATTTATTCTTTTATCTTATTGAGTTTATAAGGGGAAAGCCGTTAGGTGCGAAAGCCCAGGAGATGGCTTCTTACACTGGTTTATTTGTCGTTATTGCGCTTATGGTATTTGTTACGTGGAATGATTTAACTCAAATGAATATTATTAATTTTTTTACATCTATTTTTTGATTTAAAGCTTAATATCAGTAATAAAAGTTTGTGAGACGATCTTGAAATTTATTCAAAATACAAATAAATGGTTTGCCAAGCTTCTTATGGTGTTGGCTATTGTTCTAGCGACTGCCTCTGGAGCTTGGTGTGATGCAGAACGCATTGAGAATATACAAGTCATTGGGTCCCAGCGGATAGACCCTGAAACAGTCGTTTCTTACAGTCAATTGAAAATAGGTGAAGCGCTTAGTGCGGATAAACTGGATGCTGCACTTAAACGGCTATTTGTTACGGGGTTATTTTCAGATGTTAGCTTAGAGCGTTCAAATGGTACATTGGTCATAAATATTATTGAGAACCCTGTCGTTAATCGGATAGCTTTTGAAGGTAATAAAAGAATAGAATCAAACGATCTAGAATTAGAATTACAATTAAAACCGCGTATAGTATTTACTCGTACAAAGGTACAGCAGGATATTCAGAGACTTCTGAGACTTTACAGAGCGAGTGGTCGGTTTGCAGCTCATATTGAACCGAAGGTTGTAAGATTAAACCAGAATAGAATAGATCTAATTTTTGAAATAGATGAAGGACCGCTGAGCAAGATCCGTAATATTGCATTTGTAGGGAACGAAAAGTTTTCAGATTCGGAATTAGCCTCTGTTATTAATACTAAAGAGTACGCGTTTTGGAAAATATTAACTACAGGTGATACCTATGACCCCGATCGTTTGAGTTACGATAGGGAGCTTCTAAGGCGGTTCTATCTCAATGAAGGCTATGTTGATTTTAAGGTTTTATCTGCAGTAGCAGAACTTACTCCAGACCAAAAAGATTTTGTGGTTACTTTCTCAATTGACGAAGGTAAGCGATATAGGTTTGGTGACATGGACCTAGCCTTAAATCTAAAAGGAGTGGAAAAACAAGAATTAATGCCCTTGCTTGCTACAATACAAGGCGATTGGTATGAGGCGAGGGCCATAAATGAGACGATTGATGCCATTACGGATGAATTGGGAGAACGTGGATTTGCTTTTGTAAATGTGCGCCCAATTTCAGATCGTAGACGCGAAGAAGGAATTATGAATCTCAGGTATTTAATAACGAAGACCCGCAAAGTTTTTGTTGAACGAATTGATATTGAAGGAAATTTGCGCACATTAGATAAGGTGGTAAGGAGAGAATTTGATATCATTGAGGGTGATGCTTTCAATATTTCTAAACTTCGTAGAGCAAAAAGAAGAATTAGAAACTTAGGTTTCTTTGCTAGAGCAAACCTAGAAAATGTAGCTGGCGAAACCGATGACAAGACAGTGATAAAGGTCGAATTAGAGGAAAAGTCGACTGGAGAGCTTTCTTTCGGAGTAGGTTTTTCGTCCCTAGATGGTCCTCTCGCGAACGTTGGTATTAGGGAAAGAAATCTTTTAGGTAGAGGACAAGATTTAAATTTCAATTTTCAAGGTTCTGGAGCGAGACAGGAATTCAGAATCGGTTTCACGGAACCATATTTTTTGCAACGAAGAGTATCGGCTGGGATTGACTTATTCCAAGTGTCAACCGACAGGCAAAGCGATAGCTCTTTTGATGAAAGAAAGTCAGGAGGAGGGTTGAGACTCGGTTATATATTGGGACGTGATCTGTCTCAAAACCTTAAATATCAACTTAAAAGAACAGAAATCAGAAATATAAGTGAGACGGCATCTACCTTGATTAAGGAGCAAGAAGGAAAAAATACTGTATCACAAATAAGTCAAACGGTTGTTTTTGATAAAAGAGATAACAGGCGGGAGCCCACAAAAGGTTATGTGTTGAGCTTAACCAATGATATCGCTGGTCTTGGTGGCGATACTAGGCATTTGAGAACCGAAGTTAAAACAGGTTATTTCTTTCCCATATTTGAAGACACAGTTTTTGCAGTAATAGCCGAAGGAGGCCACATATTAGGTCTAGGTGATGATGTAAATATCGGGGAACGGTTTTTCCTTGGAGGTTCAACCATACGTGGTTTTTCGAACTCTGGTCTAGGGCCACGGGATAATGAAACAGACGACGCATTGGGGGGCAATAATTACTATGCAGGAACTGTGGAGCTTCGCTTCCCCTTGGGCTTGCCAGATGAATTGGGTATAAATGGGTCTATGTTTACCGATGTTGGTAGTCTTTGGAGTTTAGACCGTGATACCCCAGATATTTTAGACTCGTCAGGTATAAGAGCTTCTTTTGGTTTCGGGGTTTCTTGGGCTACAGGCCTTGGTTTGATGAGAGTAGATTTTGCTAGTGCTTTGTTGAAAGAGGATTGGGATGAAACGGAATTTGTACGGTTTAGTTTTGGTACGCGCTTCTAAAGTACTCATAAATCTGACTAAAAATAGACATTTCGCAGATAAAACGAAATTAATTGGCGTTTTATTTCTACTCCCTACATTGTTTTTTGGGGAAGTCAAAGTCGACGTCATGGCCAAATTTGAGCCAGTGTCGATCGCTGTGGTCGATTTTAGAGGGGTATTAGCGAAATCGAGCGCAGCTCTTTCTATAAGAGAAAAGTTGGACAAACAGCGTGTAAAGTATAAAAAAGAATTTTCTGGGTTAGAAAAGAAATTAAGGGTCGCTCAACAGAAATTAGCTAAACAGAGGGCTATAGTAACAGCTGAAGCATTTGAGAAGAGGGCACGTGAACTGAAGGAAGATGCTCGCCTAGCTCAGAAAAGAGCACAAGCCACCAATCAGCGCTTAAAAAACTCTTTTGATCAAGCGATGGATAAGGTTAGAAAAGAATTATTGGAAATAATCGCTGAGGTGGCAAACGAGACTGGGGCAGGTGTTGTGTTATTTCGAAGTGCTATTGTAATTGCCGTAAAAAAATTAGAAATCTCGAAAGAAGTTTTGAAACGACTTAATAAAAGGCTGCCCGTTGTAGAGGTAATTTTTGCACAAAAAAAGTAATAAAAGTAATAGAAGGTTAATTTGATGGCTGACCTGCGCTTTTTCGAACGGTCACTTGCTTTGAGCATATCCGAGGTACTGGATATAACCGGCGCTGTTTTGATGAGAAAGCAATATTCGTACCCTATAATAGAGGACGTAGCTCCCTTAGACTCTGCTGGTGTGGGCGATGTGACATTCATTGAAAATAGAAAATACATAAATTTATTTTATAATACGCAAGCATCTGCATGCTTTCTTCCAAAAGAGCTGGCAAACCGAGCACCCAATGATTCGGTTTTACTAATCACCGAACACCCAAGAAGATGTTTCGCAAAAATAGCAAATGCTTTTTATCCAAAGCCCATTGTACAGCCATTAATTGACCAAAATGCAACAATATCTTCATCTGCAATTATTGGACGAAACTGCCGAATAGATTCTGGCGCTGTGATAGACCATGCTGCTGAAATTGGGGAAGGGTGTTGGATAGGTAATAATGCAGTGATAGGTAATGGGGTTAAAATTGGTCCAAATACAGAAATTGGTACAAATTCCTCGGTGTCGCACGCGGAGATAGGGGGCAACTGTTTAATATATCCTGGGGCTCGAATTGGACAACCAGGCTTTGGTTTTGAAATGGACAGTTCAGGTCCTATAGACATGCCTCAATTAGGGAAGGTTAGAATTGGAAATAACGTAGAAATTGGCGCTAATACTACAGTAGATAGAGGGGCTGGGCCAGATACGGTTATTGGCAATGGAACGAGAATAGATAACCTTGTTCAAATAGGGCACAATGTGCAATTAGGAAATAACTGTATTGTTGTTGCACATGTTGGAATTGCTGGCAGTACCAAGATTGGTAATAATACTATCATTGGTGGTCAAGTAGGAATTGTTGGACATTTAACGATTGGTAATAATGTTCAAATTGCTGCAAAATCTGGGGTAACTAGAAATTTATCTGATGGCGCCATTGTTGGTGGAGCACCAGCGGTGCCCATTAAAGAGTTTGGACGACAAGTTGCTGCTATGAAATCTTTCGGGCGTAAAACGAAAGAGAAGAGCTAGAAGGTTGAATGGTATGGATGATGTAAATGACCTAAAAGAGATGCGGTTGGATATAAATCGTATTAAAGAATTAATACCCCACAGGTATCCTTTCTTATTAGTAGACGAGATCCGATGTTTAATTCCAGACAAGTCGGCTGTTGGTATTAAAAATGTTTCGATTAATGAACCCTTTTTTGAAGGACATTTTCCTAATCGGCCGGTTATGCCTGGCGTGTTAATCATTGAATCAATGGCTCAAACTGCCGGGTGTTTGGTTGTTGCTACTCTGGGTCCGGGAGCTGAAGGGAAACTAGTTTATTTTATGACAATTGAGAATGCACGTTTTAGAAAACCAGTGACACCTGGCGATCAATTAATTATTGCAGTCGAGAAATTGCGGAGCAGAGGCAACGTTTTTAAGTTTTCTGGGAAAGCACATGTAAATGATGGGCTAGTAGCAGAGGCAAGTTTTTCGGCTATGATAGTGGATAAATAATGTCTAAAGTTCTCGCAAAAACGCAAATTCATTCCACTGCAGTCATCTCTAGTGAAGCACAAATTGGTGCTAACGTAAAAGTAGGCCCTTTTTGTGTGGTGGGGAGTAACGTAACCCTTGATGATGATGTTGTCTTGCATTCTCATGTAGTTGTAAATGGTTTCACACATATTGGTGCTGAAACAGAGATTTTTCCATTTGCATCGATTGGCTCACCTCCTCAAGATTTAAAATACTCTGGGGAACCATCAAAATTAGTTATTGGAAAGAAAAATATTATAAGGGAAAATGTCACTATGAACCCTGGTACTGCAGGTGGTGGAATGCTCACTATTGTGGGGGATTATGGTTTGTTCATGGTGGGGTCTCATGTTGCTCATGACTGTATTGTGGGGGATAACGTTGTTTTGGCAAACAATGCAACTCTGGCTGGTCACGTCACCGTTGGGTCGTTCGTAATATTAGGAGGGTTATCAGCGGTTCATCAATTTGTTCATATTGGTGATCATGCTATTGTTGGTGGAATGACTGGAGTTGAGCACGACGTAATCCCTTATGGTTCAGTGAAGGGCAATAGGGCTAGTCTATCTGGATTAAATATTATTGGCTTAAAACGACGAGGTTTCTCGCGAGGGCAGGTAGATGAACTGCGTGCTGCTTATAGGATGTTATTTGATGGAGATGGTACGTTCCAGGAAAGATTGGTAAAATTATTATCTACGAACCCAAGTAGCGAGGCCGTTTTAGAAATCATTAAATTTATCAAAAAAGATTCAACAAGGGCTATATGCCAACCTAAAGGTGGTTGAAGTTTTGGATAACTTTAGGCTTGGTATAATTGCTGGTGCAGGGAATTTACCGGGGCAAATAGCGGAACGCTTTGATCCTGGAGGCAAGTCAGTTTTTTTTATAGCGCTTGAGGGGGTAACGGACCCATCGATTCTAAAAAATTATGAACATAAGTGGATTAA
>MDSX01017572.1_pt1 | contig 10159 bp, 7 predicted proteins | sample 811141 | NCBI WGS metagenome assembly MDSX01 (sample SAMN05326642, study PRJNA326480) | marine metagenome | isolation source: seawater | place: Atlantic Ocean: South East | collected 2010
CGTCGCGCGGTGATTTGTACGGCGTCGATCCAACGGCCGACGGCGGTCGACGACGCCGCACACGACGACGCGACGCGCGGTCGAGCCGAGGCGACGCGCGCGCGAAGGACGCGCCGAGGACGCGCCCGTCGCGCGCGAACGCCGCGAATCGACGCGCGCGCGAGGGAGATCGACGACGCGAGGGCGTTGAATTTGAAGGATTGGATTCGTCGAGATGAATTCTGAATTCACGCCGGAAAACACGCGCTCGAACGCGCTGTTCGCGTCGGACGCGGCGCTGGACGCGGTGTCGACGCCGGGCGGCGACGCGCCGCGCGATGGGTTCGAATTCGAGGCGCTGAAAGACCCGAGGATCGATTGGGGGGCGATCGCGCGGTGCGACTCGAGAGACGCGCGGCGACGACGCGATATCGACGCGCTGGAGAGCGTGCTCGAGGCGTGCGTGCGAGCGGACGTGGACAGCGTGACGAATCAAGACATGTGCGAACCGAAACGGGGGCGGGAGCTGACGAAATTGCTGCAGATGTTGGTGGAATATTTGTTGCACGTGCAGGAGGCGCTGAGCGAGGGCAAGGCGAAGGCGGAGCGAGACGCGGAGGGGTGGAAGGATCGGGCGAGGACGGAGCGAGATGAGGCGAGAAAATCCGCGAGGGAGTTAAGGCTGGCGATGGAGGCGCACGAGGCGGAGTTGATCGCGGTTGCGGCGGAATACGCGAAGAAGAGGAATAATCCGGATAACGCCGAGCTCGAGGACGCGCGCAGACGAGGGGAGTCGATGGCGGCTGAACGCGCGGCGAAAGACTTGGAAAAGCGATTGCGCGAACAAAGAGAGCTTTTCGATAGTGCCGTCGATCGCATGCGCGCGGCGCACGCGGAGGCGCAGGCGGAGGCCGCGCGCGAGTTGTCGGCTCGAAAGGCGGAGCTCGCGTCGGCGCGCGCGCAGTACGTGGCGTCATCGACGGAGTCCACGAAGGAGGCGAATAGGATGGTCGCTGACGCACAAGCGCTCATTCGTGAGGCACGCGAGAAGGCGGAGTTGGAAAAGTCCAACGTCGCGCGCGTGCGCTCCGAGCTCAACGCTGCGGTGGAGGCGACTCAAAGGCACAAGCGTTCGTTGGTCGACGTCAAGTCGGAGCTCACGCGACTCAAGGAAGATTTCAAATTCGAACACGAGTCGAACGCCGAGTTACGAAAAGCACTAGAGCGCCGCGACGAAGAGCGCAAGTTGATGCGCGAACAAATTGAGCGTCTCCACGGCAAGCAGAAATCGTCGATGACGGAGGAAATGGCCGAGTTGACGAACATGCGAGAACTGGCAAAGAACAACTACGCCGAAATCGAACGCCTGAAGCGCGAAAACGAAGTGCTTCGCGAGGATAAGAATGCACAATCCACTTGGGTCGCGGAGGAAAAGAAGCGTTGGGTGTCGGCGAATGAGCAAATCTTACAAGCCGAGTTGACAGAGAAGGACAACGCCATCGCTCAGTTGCGCGAAGAGATTTCGCAATTGAGAAACGACATCGCCACGGAGCGTTCGCGCAAGATGATCACGATTAAACCAATCATCGCAGAGTACGAGGCTCGAGCGCAAGCTGCGCCGCCCGTGGCCCCCAAACCCGCGGTGAAGGCAGCGAAAGCGCGCAAGACGCTCGAGCCCCCGCCGAGCGACGTCCAAGACATGGATGGGGCGCTTCACGCCGCCATGCTTGATCTCGACGTCGACTTGGACGCGGTCGCCGAGGCTGGTTTGGACGACGCCACGTTCCAGGAAGCTATGGCGAAGTTCGAAGCGGTTCAAATGCAAGACGTACCGAAGGAGTTACGCGCAAAGTATGCGTTGTCGCGCGCTAAGATTCAAAAGGAACTCGACGGCGTCGCGGTTCGTTGAAATATGTATTAAAGTCTCATGTCAATCTCGTCTAAAGCTCGCAAAATTCACCCGTCTCCTCGGCAATCGACTGCTCCGTGCGACGGACGATTTCAATCAAATCTTCTCCGCCGATCGCGCCGTAACGGAGGCAGTGCGTCTCGACCATGACGTTCGTCGCGTCGACGACTTCGCGCGAATCCTTACCGAACGTTCGCCGCGCGTTGTTCGCCAACATTGTGCTCTGTTTGCACGCCGCGAATCCACCGGCATCCACCACGCTCAAATCCTCTATGATCGTCTTAACGAGCGCGTGCTTCATCTCGCCCGCTCCTGTGACCGAAAGCGCGAGCGAAAGAGATTCGTACATCGAGTAGCACGACATGCGCGCCATGGCGAGCTGCGCGCGACTGAGATTGAGCGCCGCGAGGCAACTCTCGTACCACCCTCGAAGCTCGATCAACGGGTTCACGTTCGGCACCGTCTTGCCCTTCGTTTTCTTCATCTCCGCCAACTCTTCCTTGAAATCCTTGAGCACGGGCTTGAGCTTGCGCTTGAGCCCGTTGACCGCGCACGTAATCGGCCCGGCGCCCTCATCGTTTTCTTCCGCCTCGTCGGCTTTCTTTTCCTCGCTCACGTCGCCCGTGGATTCGAAAGCGCATCGCGCGCAGTTGCACATGTACCCGCGTCGACTGGCGAACGCGTCGCGGTCTTTCTTCGGCATGAGCGTGTCGTAGTACTTCATCGTAATCTCCGCCCCCGCCGGGAGATTTTGCGAGGCGAAGACGAGCATGATTTGCCCGACGTTGATGCGATGGCAATTCGGCGCGCACGAGTGGTTGATGAAGCTCGGCAGCGGCCAGACGCCGCACAGACGGCGCCCAGAGATGGCGCAGTTGGCGACGACTTTCGGGATGAACGCCAGTTCTTCCGGGCTCTCGGGCGCGGGTGCGTTTTCCTTATTCGCCGCGCTGATGTGCTTGCGAAACACGCTCATCTCCGGCGCGTCTTTTTGTTCATCCTCGCTCGACGTCGGCAGAGCCTTGAGAATCGCCCAATCGGCCGGGTGCGCGCGCGCAGCCTCGTAAAGACCGCGGACGAGGTTTTGTTCCACCGTCTTGCCGAACGACGCCGAGCTCAGCGGGCTCTGCACCATGAGCAAATCTCCCGCCGCGACGGCGCTCGTCGTCACCAAGCCGCGACGACCGTCGGAGAGCTTGGACACTCGAACCGCACCGATGTAATCCGCACAACGGCGGAAACTCGCACCCATGCGGTTCAAATACAACGCTCCGAGATCGTACGCCCCCGTGAACGCTTGCGCCGTGAGCATCTCGCATTCGAGCTTGACTTTTTCCAGCGTCGCCCGAACCGCCGCGTCCTCCGGCGCGTCGGCGAGACGCGATCCCTCATCTGCCGTCTTCGCCGCATCCACGTATCGCGCCATCCCGTTCAACGCCATGCTCTTCTTATAAATCGCCTTCAGTTCCATCGCCTTATCCCCCTTCGAGCACTCCAACGCCTTCGTCGCGCACTCCAACGCCTTCTCGAACACTCGCGCTCGCAAGTAGCACTCCGCCTTGTTCGCGTACGCGCTCGCGTCCGACCCATTCAACTTCAGCGCCGCGTCATACGCCGCGATCGCGCCGAGATAATCCCCCTTCGCAAACTTTTCGTTCCCTTCCACTCGAATCGCGTCCGCTTCGTCCACTTTCTGCGCCTTCTTCGACTTCGGCAGCGTCGCGCCCAAACCGCCCAGTCCGAACGGCATCGCTCTCGCGCGCGCGCGTCGACGCCCTCGCCTCGAGTCTCGCTCGCGTCTGCGTCGCGCGTTCGATCGCGCGTCAGTCATCGCGCCGCTTCGTCGCGCGCACCGTTCGCCGTGCCGCGTCGCGTCGCCGTCGCCGTCGCCGTCGCGCGCGATATCTCGCGCGCTTTATTCGTTATCCACAACGTCGCGCGCGTTCGAGCCTCGCGCGTCGCGCGTCGCGCGCCTCGCGCGTCGCTCGCGCGCGCACCCGCTCGATGATTCGCTCGCGCTCGCGCTCGACCTCGCGTTCGCGCTCGCCGCGCGCCGCGCGTCGTCGTCGTCTGCCGTCGCGCGCGTCGTCGACTGTCGCGAAAGATCGTCTCGATTCGTATGGGTAAACAGTGAGACACCCAGTACACGTCCGCACATGTCCGCGCCCGTCGACGTCGCGCGCGCCGCCGCCGCGCGCGTTCGCGCGGACGCGTCCAGCACCTCGCGCGCGGGCTCCGGCGTCGTCGTGCGCCACCGCGGCGTCGCGTGCGTGCTCACCGCCGCGCACGTCGCGTCGTTCGCGGGCGCGAAGAATGCGCTTCGCGTCGAGCTCGCGAGCGGCGCCGCGCGGCGCGGGCGCGTCGTCGGCGTGCACGACGCGCTCGACCTCGCCGTCGTGTACCTCGACGGCGACCTCGACGGCGCGGCGACGATGGAGCCGGGCGAGGCGCGCGTCGGCGACGAGGCGCGCGCGCTGGGGACGGCGCAGCGGTACGCGGCGGCGACGGCGGCGTGCGCGGACGCGATCCGAGGACGACGCGAGACCGGACGCGTGTTGAAGATACACCGCGATGACCGCGGTGACGATACGCACGCGATGCACGACGCGCGCGTGCTGGCGGGACAGTCGGGCGGGGCGCTCGTGCGCGAGACGGATGGGAAACTGTTGGGCGTGCACAGTTTCGGCGACGCGTTTTGGGGCGGGAGCAGGGACGTGTGCGTGCTGGTGAACGCGGCGACGCTGGACGCGATCGAGATCGCGCGCGATGGCGTCGATCCCGAGGTGTACGCGACGGCGCGGGTGAACGCGATGATTTTTCGTTCGAGCGACGAGGCGCTGAAGCGCATGGCGCCCGAGTTGTCGGCGAAGCAGCGCGCGTCGTGGATCTTTTGATCGGTCGCGTCGATCGGTGATGTAATACTAGTGATTGTTGTTTGTTGATTGCGCTAAACGATGCGGCGAGGTGCCGCGCTAGGAGGTCACGCGTCTTCGTCTCGCGCGCCGTACGCGGGACGCACGGCGTAATTTTCTAGATACGCGACGTCGGCCAAATACAACCCGTGCGCGGGCGCCATTTGCGGCGCGCGCGCGACGTCTTTCGCTTCGAGAAGCTCCTGAACGTCTTTCACGGTGAGGTCGTTCGCACCGACGGCTTTGAGCGCGCCGGCGAGGAGACGGACTTGATGGTAAAGAAAACTGGGCGCGGCGACGGCGATGGAAATCTTTTGCTTCGTACCGCGCGCCTCCGCGGCGGGCCACTCCGTGAGCTCTTCCTTGACGTCGATGGACGTCAGCGTGCGCACGGGCGAGCTCGCTTGACACCCGTTCGCGCGAAAAGAACTGAAATCGTGCGTGCCCGTCAGCGCCGCCGCCGCGTCTCGCATCGCGTCCACGTTTAAACGCCCGTCGCACGTCTGATATCGACGCACCGACTTCACCTTATCCCCGCGCTCGCTATTATTCACCGCGCGCACGTACCACGCGCGCTCGGCGTCGAACAAGCTCCCCCCGTCGTCGCGTTCGCCGACCAATATATCGTATCTATACCGCCTCGCCACCGCGTCGTGCCGCGCGTGAAATTTTGGATTCATCTCATCCACCCTGACGCACTCCGTCACCCGCACCGCCGCGCCGAGCTTTCTCAAGTGATAATTCACCCCTCTTCGCACGCTCGCGCCGTCGTGCGGTTCGACCGTCGTCCCATCCTTCGTCGTTCTCGCGAAGTCGAAGTGCGCCGAGTTTCGCAGCGCGTGCACGCCGACGTCCGTCCTCGAGCTACCGACGCACTCGATCGCTCCGCGCGCGCCCGTGAAAGCCGTGAGCGCTTCATCCAGCGCGCCTTGCACCGTCGCCGCGACGCCGCACTGCCTCTGGAAGCCGCGGAAGCGCGCGCCGTCGTACTCCAAAAAGGCGAGGTAGCGCGGGACAGCGGCGGCGATTCGCTTCGACGCCACCATCTCCGCGCTCTGCGCGCTCGCGGGACGCTTGCGAGACGCGTCGGGGTCGTTCGAGCGGCTCGGGCGTCGACGAGCGACGGTTGCGCTCTCGGGCATCGAGGTGTGAAGCGCGAGTCGACGCGCGGGACAAATGCGGGACGCGACGGATGAGGGACTTTGACATCTGTGTATCGTGAATGTCATCGAAAACGCGATGTTTCGCGCGTGTTTACTATTCGTACGCGCTGTCGGATGCACCGCACACGGCGACGCGGACGACGGCGGAATGTTCGCCGTTACTTATGGCGTCGAATTCGTCGCAAATGCGACGGCGTTCGTCTTCGCTCAATCTCGAACGCAAACCCACGGAGAGCATGTCTAGCTCCGGAGCGTCTGGCGTGAAAGGGAACGTGTTGAATAAGTCGACGAGCTTGTTGAGCTCGAGCATGGTGGCGACGCTGTCGTTACTTCGAAGTCCCGCTCCGGCTTGAACGACGGCGCCGCGCACGCGAACGGCGACGTCCGCCATGACGATGGAGACGCACTTGTGCGCATCTAGGCTCAGATCATCCGAAAGACCGACTAAGAATGGTCCAACAGGAGTGTTGAATGCGCTCGTCGCGCCCGCTTGGCCGCGCATGGCGTCCGTGACGGCGAAATCAGCGGCGGCTCGAAAGATGGCGACTCGCGCGCTCTCCGGTCCGACCGACTTTACCGCGCACCCTCGCTCGCCCGCCGCCGCGCACGCGGCGCGAAAATCGGCGATATCATCCGCATTGAATCCCGCGCCGCTGACTCGCTTCGCCGCGAGCGTTGCTCCTTGCGCTTTCGCGACTTGAATCAGCGCCTCCTTGCGTCCCGGCGGCACGTACTGCGGCGACGGCGGCGTCCACCACGCCGGCAACGCCTTCGCCGCGCCGCTCGTTTTCTTCTCGTTTCCCCGCGCCTTCGTCGCGGATCCCGGCTTTACGTTCGCGTCTTCGGGAACGTCGTCCAAAGCCCCCTCTAAACGTTTGCGTTCGTCCCGAAACCGATCCGCCGTCGCCGGCACCCAAACCTGCCGCCCGCCGAGACTGCGGTCGCCGACCCACCGCCCCGGTCCCGTCGCCCCCGGCGGCGGCGCCCGACGACCCACGCCCTTGAACGCGCTCCCGATCGCTCGAAGCGGGTTCTCGCGATTGATGACCTTGAGCGCGATCCACGCGCACGCGAACAGCGTCCCCCACGCCGCCGCCGCCCGCCCGTACGCCGACGCCGGGTTCGGTCGCTGCGGCCTGTACACCGTCGCGTACGTCCCGGGCGCGCCGACGCGCGCCGGAACGTCCGCGCGCGGCCTGAACGCGCCCGCGTCGCGCGGCAGCAGCGCGTCGACGGCTTTTTGCGACGCCTTTTTCACTTTTCGCTGCACTTTTCGGATAAATCGTTGCGCGTCGCTCCGTCGCTCCGGACGCGCGCGCGCGGCGTCGAGCGCGCGCGTCGCCGGCGCGACGTGCTTTTCGACGTAATCGTCCATCTCGCGCTCGTAATCGCGCGCGCTGGACGATCGTTTCTTGGCTTCTTTCTCGCGAAGGCGATTCTTGGGGCCGGCGCGCGGGACGACGTCGACGCGACCGGGACGGGCGCGGCGTCGCGCGAGCGTCGCGCGCGCGCTCGCGACGCGCGCGCCGAAGCGTGGATTCGTCGCGCGAAGCGACATCTCGGTCGCTCGCGCGAGACGCGCGCGATGCAGTGAAGGGCGCGCGAGTCGGTTTCGTCTTTGATGCTACAAGCCGCGGCGCGCGCGCTTAAATTTCCAATTTGGACGTCGTGCGCTCGAACGAGGCGTCGCTCAGCGGCGTTCCACCGTCGCCCGCGCTCGAAAACGCCGCTATCGGCGACACCGTCGCGCCGTCGAACCTCCCGCCGCCGTCAAACTTCCCCGGCGTCTCGTCCACGCTTTGGTCGAGCAGCCAATCGCTCCCGTTCAACGACGCCTCCAATTTCGCCTCCATCGCCGCGATGTCGCTCATGACGCCCATCGACGCCACCTCATTCTTAATCATTATCTCCACATCGCTCACCCCGAGATCGGCGGCGATGTTCTCCGTCTTGACCGTCAATTCCATCGCTCGAACGCGCGTCTCCGCGTCGTCGTCGCCGAGCGCCGCGCGCTTCGCCCTCGCCAGGACGCCTCGCAGCCCGCGCTCTGGGGACGGCGTCCCCAGTTCGCGCATGTACGGCTGCTTCAGCAACGCCGCGACCGTGTCCAGGTCTCCCTTTCGCGTCTCGGGTCGCCGCGCGCGTCGTCCGAGGAGAAACGCGCCGACGAGCGACGCGCCGAAGAGAATCAATTGCGTCGCGCTGGTGTCGTCGATTTCGTCGCGGATTTCTTTCGTTTTCTCGCGCAGGCGCGCGCGGGCGTCGTCGGCGACGCTTCGCGCGGGTTTCTTTCGCGTCGGCGCGCGCGCGCGGTCGAAGACGCCCATCGCCGCGCGATCTTAGCGTCGGCGAATGACGACGACGATTGGCTGGTCGGTCGAGATTTTTTACGGCGCCGCCGAGCGAACGCGACGCGGAAACGGGACGAAGGACTCGTGATCGGACTTGTCCTTGCCGGGCAGCGGCGGAGACGAGGGAATCCCAAAGTCGCGAGATCGAAACGCGCGGAATTCGCGCTTGATGGCGGCGTACGGTTTGTTCTCCATCGCCCGACGCGCGCGGGGCGGGAGACGGGATAAAACGTCGGCGTCGAAGGAGGCGCACAGCTCTCGCGCGCACAGGGCGGAGGACGCCGCGCCGGAGGCGCGACACTTTTTGCCGTAGCCGTGGAGGAAACCGATGGCGCCGAGAAGGCGCTCGACGCGGCCGGATGCGATGTCGACGGCGCCGACGGCGTCGTTGAACTCAAACGTCGATCGCGACGGCGCGACGTACGTCACGCACGTCGGCGACGCGACGCGATCGCCGTCGACGACGGCGCGATAGGACGAGAGATCGTCGCTCGGTGCGTCGACGGCGACGCATCGTGGTTCGACCCGGTCGTCGGATTGTGAGTCGTCCAATCGCGCTCGTTTGACGATCGCGCGTTTCAACGCGAGAGCGACGACGCGTTTCGTCTCTTCGGCGCGCTCTTCGCGAACGTTTGGAATGGACACGCAGATCGACCGTGGCTTGATCGCTTCGCGCGCGACGAGGCGCATGAGCGTGCCCTGTAAACCATGCATCTGCCAGCGACACATTTTATCCGAACAGCTCAAACAAAACGATGGCGCGCCTCTGCCCGGCTTCCATCGCACGGCGCCGACTTCTTGCGTCGGGCGATCGCGTTCGGGATCCGCGCCGCCGCCGCCACCGCCGCCACCGTTCATGTCCGTCAATATTTTCGCACCCGTCACCCCCGCACCTCCGCCCGCACCCCCCGTCGTCTTCGCTCGCTTCACCGTCGCCGTCGAAGCCTCCGCGCCGCCGTCGCTCCGCCTCGCCTCGCTCGGCAACTCGAACACGCTCGCGTCGCCGCACGGCGACTGACTGCAATACGCGTGCACCTCCACCCCCGCGCGCATTCGCACCCGATTCCCAGCGCCTAATATCTCATCCCACGCCGTCTCTTCGTCGCACCCAGCGCCGCGTTCGCGCGTCACCTCGAACACGCTCGCTCGTCCGTCCCTCGCCTCGGCGTACTCGCGCTGCAACCACCGCGTCAACGCGCGTCTCGCCAACACCTCCGCGTGACAGTCCCCGATCGCGCCCCCGTCGCGCGCGCGGTTCGCCATCGGCACGCACTTCGTCCCCGTCGCGAACGCCGCGACGTAGCACGTCCCTCGCGCGCTCGCCGCGTCGTTTCGCTCGACGATGCAAAAAGCGCACAGCGTCGTGTACGCATCCTTCGACGTTTTCTCGCGTCCGCGCGCGTCGTACGTCGCCAGCGCGCACGCGCGCACGACTGCGGCGACGCGTTCGACGTCGTCGACGTCGTCGACGGCGTGCGCGCGCATGCGCGCGCGCGAGACTGCCGATTCGCGCGCGCGTCTCGTCGCTCGCGTCGCCGCGCGCGTCGAGCGTCGCGCGCGGCTCGGACGCGAAGTCGAGCGCGTTCGCGTCGCTCGCGCGCACTTCGCGCAGCTCGTCCGCGGCGCGCGCCACCGACGCGGGCATGCGCGCGCGAGTGGCGCGCGACGCGGTCGACTTCGCGTCCGAGCTGCGGCGATACGTTTTTTGCGTCGTCACTGATCACGTATACGCCATGTGTCCGAATGTCGCGCGCGCTTTGCGTTTTTTGCGTTTTTTGCGTCGTATTATGTGGCTATGAATCTCATCGATCGCGGTGTGGTGATCGCGAGCACCACGCCGCGCGC
>MDSX01073017.1_pt1 | contig 10155 bp, 10 predicted proteins | sample 811141 | NCBI WGS metagenome assembly MDSX01 (sample SAMN05326642, study PRJNA326480) | marine metagenome | isolation source: seawater | place: Atlantic Ocean: South East | collected 2010
CACTCACGCATTCGACACATACTCGCATCGTGACGATGTCGACGCCGATCCTCCGCGCGCCGATCGCGCAACTGCGCATCATGACCCCGCTCCCATCGCGCTCCACCAACACCCCGGGCACCGCGCCCCCCGCGCATCGAAACGGAGCCGCGGGGTTCACCCGCCGACCTCAACTCGTCACTCCGCGCGCCGCCTCAACGTCCGCTCCATCCGGCTCCGGGAGTAAGAAGCCCAAGACGAACGTCACCGACATGTACGTCGCCCTCCGCGAGATGGAACGCGCCGCCGAAGAGGCTGAAACCGAGTGCGTGATCAACGCGTCAAACTCATCGGAGCAATCACGATGCACCGAACAATACCTCGCCGCCGCGGAGGAAATCGAAGCCGCGAAACTCGCGGCGCTCGCGTCGGGAACCGGCGCACAGGAAGAACGGCTCATCGCCAAGGCTGCGGTTAAGAAGGCGCGCGCGGATCGCATCGACGAGCTGGCGACGGCGGCGGAGGATGAACTGGAATGCGTCGCCGACGGAGGCGGTGCCGAGTGCACGGTGGCGTTCAACGACGCGTGGGACAGGGCGGAGACGCGTGAGCGGGACGCGGTGTTGAGGCACAGGTCATTACTCAGGCGATGGGTCAACCAGCACAAAAAGTCGGGGTCCAGGTAGGCGTAACAGTCATCGCTGCGGGTTGTATTGTAAGAGAAAGATTATCGTCGTCTCGAGTAAATTATTTGAAAATTTCTCAAACGACACGTCAATACCTCCCCCTTCCTCTGCCGGTGCCCCGGCCCCGGCCGACGCGCATGTACCCCTTCCCCCCCGGCGGCGGCCCGCGAGCGTCCGGAAGCGTCGCGAACCACTCCGGAATCACCTGGTTCGTCTCCGTCATCGTCTCGATCAACGCCCGCCACACCGGACCGTTACCGCTACCTCCGAACCCGGGCACATAAAACGACGTGGCCCTGCCGGACCGCCCCGCCCTCGCCGTGCGACCGATGCGGTGAACGTACGAGTCGAAATCGCGGCTGTCGATTGGCAAATCGAAGTTGATAACGTGGCCGACGTGGGGTAGGTCCAGGCCCCTGGACGCCACGTCGGTGGCGACGAGTATCCGGACGTCGCCGGATGTGAATGCGTCGAGCGCGCGCGTCCGCGCGCCCTGAGAGCAATCCCCGTGGAGCTCATCGGAGGAATACATTCGTAGATCGGTAGCCGGCACAGCTGTGTCGGCACCCGACTCGGCACCCTGTGTGAGGCTGTTCACGCCGGCGAGCGTGGCGGCGGCGCGAGCCGCGCGCTCGTCAGCCTCCGCCGCGAGTTGCAGCTGCTGACGCACCTGTACAAGAAAAGATAAACACGACGTCATTCGAATTGCCCATACGATAATGAAAAGAAACGCACCCACGAAGCGTCTCGTTTCCCCGCCACGAACACTAAAGTCCGCTCCTCACTCGGCGATGCCTTCAACAGCGCGAGCAGCAAATCCATCTTCGCCTCGCGGAGGTGATCGGATTGGATGACGTGCTGCGTGATGTTTCCCGCGGCGGCGCCGCCGATTTTACCCACGGAGACCTTCGCCGGTTGCGGAGCGACACCTGTAAATAAAAAATCACGTCGTCAACGTCGTCATTCTAATTGCCCGTACGAAGATAAAAAGAAACTCACCGCCGTCGACGACGTTGCCGTAAATTCCTCGACCGAGCCCCGGCGCCATGACTAACTGCGCCGCGAGCCTCTGCACGTTCGGCGGGAACGTCGCGCTGAACAGCAAGCTCTGCCGTCCCTTAATCGGTCCACCCGGGGATCGAACCGGGGACCTCGGGGGCGGAACCCCGCACCCGCCGACTAAGATCTCGCGCATCTGCGGCTCGAATCCCATGTCCAGCATCTGGTCCGCCTCGTCAACCACTAATACGCCGACACGTGTCAAGTCCAAGTACGGCTCATCCTTGGCGCACGTCAGCAGCCGTCCCGGGGTGGCGACGAGGATGTCCGGCCCTTGCGCGAGTTGTTCCAGCTGAGGTTTCACCGATTGGCCGCCGTGAAGCAAAGCGACTTTCAGTCCGGTGCGCAAGCTGAGAAAAAAAACACGTCAGTCTAATTGCCCGTACGAGGATTGAAATAAACTCACCACAAGCGTCTGGCCTGCGTCGTCACCTGGTGCGCGAGCTCACGCGTCGGGACGAGCACCACGCACCGCGGCCGCGCGGGCGTTCGTTTACCCGGCGGGTTCAGCGCGTCCAGCTCATCCTCCACCGATAACACGGGCATTGTCTGAGTCTCTTCTTCCACAGGCATTTGGTCATCGGTAATTTCGTCTTCGTCGTCAAAGAGAAAGCCGCTTTGTTCGCTGAGCTCGTCCAACTCCGGCGTTCCCGCGCCGCCTTTACGCCTCCTGCCGTACCCGCCCGCCCCGGAAGTGGAGATGACAGACCTCGCATTCTCGTCGGCACCCTCGGCACCCTCCTCGTTCATCGAATCGTCATCGTCCACGGGTGAATCGATTGATGAATCATCATCAGTTTGATTCGCGAGGATGGCGGCGATGGCGGGTATGAGATAGGCCGCCGTCTTGCCGCTTCCCGTCGCCGCGCTCGCGATGATGTCCCGTCCTTCGAACGCCAGTGGAACCGCGTGCCTCTGAATCGGCGTGAGGGATGCGAACCGGCACCGTTCCCTCACGTTCGTCCGTAGTTCATCCGCGGCGGGTTCGGTCATGAGCGGGTGTCGCATCAATTCGTCCACGCCTTTTGGTCCGGGCGGGAGGGGTGTCACGGCGGGTACCGCGCCGGTGTCCGCGAGCGGGTCGTCGACGGTGACGGGGACGTCATCGTACGCCTCCGCGAGACGCCTGACCGTCGCATCGTCGTCACGCACAGCTGTGTCGGCACCCTCGGCACCCTTGACGAGTTCGGGGAAGACGTCGTCGAGTTCGTCGGGTAGGCATCGTCCGTGCGACTTGGCGCCCCCGACGCCGGTCTCCACGGCGGCAACCTCCGCCCAGAAGAACGCGCGCTCGTCGAGCCTTCGAGTCCTCGCCTTCTCCTCCACCGCCTTGAGCACGTGCGGCGGGAGGGACTGCTTACCCGCGCGCTTCATGTGCCCGGTACCCCGGCCTCGGCCCCGGCCCCGACCGCCGCCGCCGCGACCGCCGCCCGCTCTTCCTCCTGATCCTCTGCCGCCCCTGCTGGAGCCCCTGCCGCCGCGGGAGTCGCCGCCGCCCCGGCCGCGGGACATGCGGTCGGCGGCGATCGGGGCGAAGGCGAGCATCGCTGAGGACATCGTCGCCCACGCGCCTCGCGCGTCGCGGTAGTGCCTGATGACCTAACAAAAACGCACGCTGTGAGGGATACAAGTAACAATCAATTACTCACAACTGATGAGCGCGCTCGCCGCGTCCGTTCCCCACCGCGTCCAGGTGGTGCCCCCGCGCCGCCCACCTGGGTACACTCACCGTGTGCGCCTCGCCGTCGCTAAACCCGCGCGCGCGGCGGCGGACGGGACCACGAGCACGGATGACGCGTCGACGTCCATGAAGCCATCTCGGAAAGGAAAGGCGTTCCTCATCGGCGCCGGCCCGGGGGGCATCGACCATCTGACCGTCCGCGCGCTCCGCCTCCTCCGCGCGTGCGACGTCGTCGTCCACGACGATCTCGGCGCGTCCGACGCGTCCCTCCTGGACGAGGCCCCGCCGTCCGCGACGCGCGTGCACGTCGGCAAGCGCGGCGGCGACGACCGCTCATGGACCCAACCCGACATCGACGACCTGCTCGTGAAACTCTGCGACGAAGGGAAAGTCGTCGCGAGGCTCAAGGGCGGATGCCCGGCGGTTTTCTCACGCGCCAGGAGCGAGATGGACGCCCTCACACACGCGCGATGCGCGTACGAGCTCGTCCCGGGGGTTTCCTCCGCGCTCGCCGCGCCGTTACGCGCGGGATTCCCACTCACCGACGTAAACGACGGAAAACACTTCTGCGTGACTTCAGCGCACGACCCGAATAAAATCGACTTCGCCGCGTTTCGAGGCATCGACACGTGCGTCTTCCTCATGGCGGGTAAATCACTCGACGCAGTGTGTACACGGCTCGTGAGTGACGCCGGCAAACGCGGTGACACGCCGGTGGCGGTGATCCGCGACGCGTGCGGGCGATCCGAAACGATCTACCGCGGAAAATTGGAAACCATCGTTAAAGAGACGAATGGCGCGAAGTTGTCGCCGTGCGTGGTGGTGGTGGGGTCCGTGTGTTCACTCGGGGATGTGTACGACCCGAACGCGGAGGGTGTTGTGTCGTTGGGAGGTGACCTGGAGCCCGGGACGATCGACGTCGGTGGCGACGTGACTGCGACGGGAGGCGCTATTGACGAGTCATACGCTGACTCGTATATTGAAAATCTGACGCGGGCGATTGAGGCGAAGGATGCGAGGATACGGGAGCTGGAGGAGGAGCTTGTGGTGAGCAAGCGCGCGGCGAGGATGCTCCGCGGCCGAAAGTGAGGACGAACGAACACTCTAGCGAACACTAGCGAACGGACTAACGCTTAATTAACAACCCGTTTACTCCTCCTAGCCTAGCTAGTTGAGGATATGTATCCTCATTATCCTCATTTATCCTCATTTATCCTCACCAGCTAGCACTACTGCCGAATGGACTTGACCAGCGGTGCGTACCCAGGCTCCTCCGGCGACAAGTACCCGTGCCGCACCAGCCAATCGATGATCACCACCGCGCAGTTCGTCTTGAACTCCTCCGTGTTTGAAATACATCGCATCAATCGATCGACATCGTACTGCTCGAAGCATTCAACTTCGCCGTCGTCCGGAACGGGCTCGAAATCAACCGGCAGCTCCAAGTCGTAACAGAACAGCACGTCACGCTTGCAACATCCTTGGTAATTCGCGTTGTACGTTATGATACCCACCGGCCGGCTCATACGCGCCAGCTCGGGGGGAATAGAAGCCTCCTCCCCGCACTCTTTTATCACGCATTCCATGGGCGGAATCCCCGCGGGTAGTCCCCCGGCGACGAGGTGATCGAGCTTCCCGGGAAACGTGGGTTTGAGTTTGGAGCGCTTTGCGACCCACAGCTGCTGGGTGCCGTCGGGTGCCGTCGTGTACCCGTTGATGTGAACGCCGTACGCGCGAATGCCCAGCAGCGACGCAGCCGCTCTTTCCACCTGAGTAAAAAAAACATACGTCAGATAGGATCAGACGTCATTCTAATTGCCCATACGATGATTAAAATAAACTCACCAGCATCACGGGCGGCTCTCCGTATCCTTCGTTCACCGGGAAGAGCTCATCGCGCCACCCGGTGATGACCCCGGCGCTTCGAAGTTTGTCCATGACCACCGCCGCGGCGGCGCTGCGTTCGTCGACCGTCTGTTTACCGTGCGGATCCATCACCACGCTCGACGATGCGTCACCGTCGTTTGCTGAACCGTCTGTAACATCGATGAAGACCCCGTCGCCGTGTCGCACCAGCTCGTCCGCGAACGAGCGCTGCATCGCGCCCACGTGTTTCCCCGCGACGATGAGCGGGACGTACTTTGCCATGTCCGCCTCGGTGATCTCGTTGCACTGCGCGATTCGCGCGGCGAAGCCCGGGATGTGGCCTGAAATGGGCACGCGCGGCGACGGCGCGTCGATCCCCGCGGCGGTCTGCGAGCCCGCCGCGGCCGCGATGCGCCTCGGGGTCGAGGACCCGGCGTCGACCGCGGCAGCCTTGATCTGCGAGCCACGCGATGCGGTCGTCGGCGCGAACGCGTCGGTTCCCGTCGTCGCGGACTCGGGGCCGGCAGCGGCAGTCCCGACGTCGACGCCCCTGGAGCGAAGAGACGAGGATGACCCTTTACGGCTGCTCAAGGACTTGCCGATAGGCGATGGAGTCGATGCGCGCTTGGACGCGGCCACCTTCGAGGAGAGCTTCCAGGTGAAGTAGCCCGCGATCGGGGCGGCGACGGGGAGCGACATGGCGAGCGACGTCACCACCCGCGCCAGCATCACAGCTGTGCGATGACGCTCGAAAGGTTCCGACACTTCATCCGGGAGATCTCCGGCGCAGATTTTTGATTGGCGGAGGGTTTAGGGCTGGAGTCGAGGACGGTCTCCAACCCAGCGCGTTCGTGGGCACAACGCCACGCGCGCCGCTTCACGAGCGTCGCCGCATCGCCGTCGCGCCTCGTCTCCACGTGACGCCGCCGGATCTCACCCCGGATCCACCCGCACGCACACGGCCGGAGCGTCTCACGCACCGATCGATCGCCACGAAACTAATCGCACAGCTGTGATTTCAAGGAAAGATGGCGCACGCGCTCCACGCCTCGGCCTTCGCCGGCGCCAAGGTGGCGCCCATGCGCGCCGCGCGATCCTCCGCGTCCACCGGGCGTAAGTCCGTGGTGACCCGCGCCATGGCCGCGAAGACGCTGTCCATCCCCAAGACCTTCGAGGACCTCAAGAAGCGAGGGCAGTGCGCCTTCATCCCGTTCATCTGCGCGGGCGACGGTGGCATCGACACCACCGAGAAGGCGGTCCGCATCCTCGACGAGGCGGGATCCGACGTCATCGAGCTCGGCGTGCCTTACTCCGATCCCCTAGCCGACGGTCCCACCATCCAGGTCGGTGCACAAACCACGGATCCACCCCCCACCCGACCCCGTCTCCCACCCACCACCCGTCGATCATCAAATCGTACCCTATCCAGACCGTCCCGACTCCCAACCGCCGCTCCCGGTCACCAGTTTTTCCAACTCATGAGGCCTCGCTGACCTTTGGATTGAATCCATCCCCAATCCTCACAACCCGACAGGCGGCCGCGACGCGCGCGCTCGCGGCGGGCACCACCCTCGGCGACGTCGTCGACCTCGTCGCGCGCGTCTCGCCCGACATCACCGCCCCAATCGTGCTCTTCACCTACTACAACCCGATTTACCAACGCGGATTCGAGCCATTCGTGAAATCAATCGCCGCCGCCGGCGCGAAAGGCTTGCTCGTGCCAGACATTCCCCTAGAGGAGACCGGCGAGCTCAGCGCGGTGTGCAAGGCTAACGGCATCGACCTCGTCCTCCTCTCCACACCGACCACACCCGAGGAACGCATGGCTAAGATTGCCGACAAATCAAACGGGTTCATCTACCTGGTGAGTTTATTTTTATTTTTATTTCCATATGGGCAAGTAAACTGACGTCGAATCAATTCTTTTAAATACAACAGGTTTCCGTCACTGGAGTCACGGGTGTTCGATCCGGCGTGGAGTCCCGCGTGGAAGGCCTCGTCAAGTCGCTCAAGTCGGTGACGGACAAGCCCGTCGCCGTCGGGTTCGGCATCTCGAAGAAGGAGCAGGCCCAGGAGGTTGTCAAGTGGGGCGCCGACGGCGTCATCGTGGGTTCCGCGCTCGTCAAGGCGCTCGGCGAGGCGGCGTCTCCGGAGGCTGGGCTGGCGGCTTTGAAGGCGCTGGCGGAGGAGCTTCGGGAGGGGAGCAACAGGGAGGGTGCTAAGCCCAAGGGGTCGTCCGGCGGTGGATTCTTCGCGCGGCTCATGGGAAAGGCGTGAAGTGAGTGATGGGAGTTATTAGAGGCGTAGCCCGCGACGACGCAGACGTGTTATTAAATCATCGAGAGATGTGCCGAAACGAGCGAGCTGTATTACATATCTCGTCATTTGTTCGACCCGCACTCCTTGCATCTTCTGCGCTCGCCACCGTGCTTGCAGTATGCACCCCCGCCACAGTTCTTGCACCTAGAGCGATGACGACTGTGCTCACATATTTCTGACCCACCGCACTCCTTGCATTTAGAGCGCTGACGACCGTGCGGACAAGCGCTGCACACCTTGCACCTCGAGCGTTGCTTCACCCCGTGCTCGCACGGCCCGTGGTGCTTTGGGGCTATCTTCCGCTTCGTGCCCTTCTTGGTCAATTCCTCTCTCGATGTATCCGACTTCTCTGCATCACCGACACCCGGAACGTCTATCCTTACGCGCGGCCGCCAAACCGTCGTCAACATCTCCGCGCCAACCGAAGTGCCCGCCAACGACACCACATCTTCAGATCTTGTATTTTTTGTGAAATTATCACGAGCCCAACTTTACTTTTCCGTTGACTGACGTGATGAGGTCCCATCGGAGGCGCGTCTCAGTCGTGAGCGGCGCGATGGCCGTGGAGGCGGAGGCTGGTTCGTCCGAGCCGCCGCCCCCTACGCGGGATGAGGAGGGCGGACACACGCGGCGGCGCGGGGGATGGACCGCGTGGCTCGTCCGCGGAGGGAAGAAACGCGTGAAACTCCCGGTGTCGGCATCTCCGGGGGGAAAAGGAAAGGAAAGTGTCGTCGATCGAGCCGTCGCGAAGGATGCGAGCGCGTCATCGTCCGGGTGCCTGGGGCGGATGCGAGCACGCAGGACGCTCGTGCGCCTAGTTTACGTACGCGTGACCCGCGCGACGTCCAAGGCGTGGTCGCGTAAGGTGGCGCGATGGAGCGCAAACTGGCGAAAGATGGGCACACCCTCCAACCGAGTGTCGCCCACGAGAGATGTGATGGGCGAGACGGCGCCGCGACGCGAAGACGACGACGACGCTGATGACGCTGAGGACGTATCGCCGGTCAGGCCGTTCGACCACAGGGCGATCGTCGCATTGTCTCCACAGGGCGGGTCACCACCGCTCATCTTCGGGGGCGCGGCGACCACCCCTCGGGGGGGCCGTACCGACGGTCGAACGAACGATGGAGAAGCTGAACTCATCTCTGAGCGGACGATGACGACGCCGGGCGCCGTTCAACAAACCCCGCGCGGTGGATTCCAAACCCCGCGCGGGACACACGTGGCGATGGCGTCACTCGCGAACGGCGGAGGGATCGGGCGCAGGACCCTCGGCGGCGGCGACGCGTCCACGTCCAAGAAGCCCATGTCAACGCAAAGTAACAAACCGATGCGTCACCGGGGCGCCAAGTACCTCTCACCGAACCCAGCCACCCACGAAGTCTACTCCGACTCGGACTCCGACGGTGATGACAAGGAGAACAAATACGCAAATGGGGTTAACCCTAATACGCGGGGGAACAAGACGCCTGTTGGGTTCAGGCTCTACGACGGATTGCGTTCGAGAACCGCCTCGTCGAATCAATTTCCGGAGAACGACGACGACGAAGTCGCGACGGTTTCGCCGATCGCCGCGGCGCTCGCGTCGCTCCCACCGTTCGTGGTTAACCGCGAACACGGTACTGACGAGCGGCGGCTACCTTTAAGCGAGAGGAAGGAAACTTATTCAGCGACGAAGCGGACGCCGCTCGGGGACAAGTCACTCATTAGAGCCACGAGCGGATCGTCGCTGGCGATTCTGAGAGCGGCGACGCCGTCGTCGTGCGGGCCCGTACACACGCCGAGTAGCCGACAGGGTTTAGTGTCCCCGACGACGTCGCAGCCGCGTGGAGATGAGGTACGGGAGATGGAGCTGTTCGTCGCTCTGGAGGAGCTCGTGTCGAGCCATTGACGAGTTCATTCTTTTAGCGTTTGAGCCTTAGCGGTGTACAACAAGTTAGCACGCCATCATCATGCAGTGACCCCGCGTCACCGGGTCTTCTTGCTCCCCCCGAAGACGTCCGCGCCCGTGTCCTCGTTCGCGTGCGATGCCCGCGGTGACCTCCCCGCGAGCACGAAGTTGTCCAGCCACCCCGCTCGAGAAAGACAAAAGTTCATCGCCGGGCCGACCAGCCCGTCGCACATCGCCACGCTCGCGGCGGCCGATAGCACCAGCCACGGCGCCACGCCCACGGCTCCCGCCTCCCACTCGTGCCCGTGCGGCACCGCGAGCCACCGCCCACACGGCCACACGCTCGCCCGCTGCACGCTGAACAGCGGCTCGCCCCAGTACGTCAGTCCGATGATCAATCCGCAGATGCCCTTCAGGACGCTGAGGTAATGGCTGTAGAAGAGCGCCCTGCGGGTGCTCGGCGTGGTGAGCTCCAGCAGCTGCCGCTCCTTGTCGCGGAGTAACCGCTCGCGCGCGGGGGGCCTGTGCGCGTGAGACCGAGGGGTGATGGACGCGTCGTTCACGTGGTGACGCAGCGCCCGCACATCCTGCGTCAAGCTCCAGACGGCGTGGGTGCCGAACAGCTGTCCGATCCAGTACTTGCTGAGGTCCAACAGCATGAACGTGCCGAGCAC
>MDSX01087519.1_pt1 | contig 10154 bp, 5 predicted proteins | sample 811141 | NCBI WGS metagenome assembly MDSX01 (sample SAMN05326642, study PRJNA326480) | marine metagenome | isolation source: seawater | place: Atlantic Ocean: South East | collected 2010
CATCCAGACATTTGTAAAGCATTAAGCAAGTAATTGATTGCTATGACCAAGCAAAGGTAAGAAGCAAAAGAGGAGGCCAGCATACCCTTGCTTTTTTTTAATTGAGAAAATGCAAACAATAGAGCATAGCCTGCTCCAAATAAAACCACCAAGGCTCCAGATATAGCCGAGCCTAAAAGATCAATTTGCAGCATTGAAACACCCATTTCTATTTTCCTCCCATGAAATTAATTATTCATAGAAAAAATATTTAAAAATTGATTTATGTCAAAAATTTTTACATTTTTAAAAGCTGCTAAATATCAGTCTTTTTAAGCTTGAATGCATATTCCCTTGGATGTATATTATCCAACTCAAAAGCGGGAATAGCTCAGTTGGTAGAGCGCAACCTTGCCAAGGTTGAGGTCGCCAGTTCGAACCTGGTTTCCCGCTCCAGCTTTAAACGGTCCAGTATGGATCCAGATTCATGTCTTCAGTTGGATTAAAATATGTGTGACAGCGGACAATTCTTCCGCAATCACCAATCCAATAGATTTCGATAGATTCTAGGTCAAAGGTATTACCATCTATATTCCCATGGTTGATCAGATGAACAGCTACTTGATCGACATTAACAGACATAAAGACCAGCTCACAATTCCAACTATGTCCTGGTTGGAAACCTTTATCCCATGTATCTTCTCTAGCTCCTTTTCCATGCTTTTCTTTGCCGCCAACTGGGTCTTGAAAGACACAGTCAGGATGCCAAGCAGTTAACCATTTCTCTCTATCACCATAGTCCGGGCTATCTGCATTCCAGCCGGCTAAGTGTGTAAGCACAGCTGTTTCAATTGGATTTTTCATCAAACTCTCCTAAAATTATTTGTTAGTTGAGTATACATGACAAGAAAACAAGCATATGCCTGACTAATTTCCTAAAGGTGAGATCAATTTCCCAAAGGTGAGATATAGCATTTAATAATTAATATATAATTAATTTATAATCATTAATTTCAATGTATTAATTTTGTCACAAAAAACCCAAGATTTTCTTATTGTTACGACTGCGCTGCAATCAACGTGGGGTAACAAAATCCCCACTATTTTTCTTGGGGAGTGGTGTAAAAAATTATCTACTAGAAATCTTTGGTCAGAGCCTGATTTTAAAACCCTTCCGTATCATTGGGCTGATAGAAAGAAGCTGAATGAAGATCATGACTATCTAGAAAATATTAATGAGTCTGTATTAGAGCACTTAACAGATTTATTAAATAAGGCTCATAAGATTAATTTACCTAAAAGATCATGGAGGATAATTATTGGTCCATGGCTTTATTCATTTATATCAGTTATTTGGGATCGATGGGAGACAATTTCTTTATTAAATAAAATGTATATTGAGGGATCAAGTAATACTTTTGCAACAAAAGTTTTTCAAACAGACGCTCTTGATATAACCCCTGATGACTTTAATCAATTTAGAGAGTTACTCGATTCTGATTGGTGGAACCACATAGTATTTACAAAAATTTTTGAGTTTCGGCAGGATATTAATATTAATATTCGTGAAATTGAGGGAAATCTAGAAAAAACTCAATCTTTCAATAATGATCCAAGAGCATCATTATCTTTATTCCATAGATTATTTTCATTCGCTGCAAACACTCTTGATTATTTTATAGAAAAAATTTCCTCCAGAAGCCAAGACTATGTCATTTTTCATAGCTATTTTCCTAGAACTTTTTTGTTAAAACTTTACTTTCAACTAGGAATTTTTCCTAGATGGCATAAGCCATTTAAGACGGTTAAAACACATACTTTTGTGGCTCAAAGAAATAATCTTAAAGATTTGAATATAAATCCATCAAACGAGTTCGAAATATTTTTACAAGAACTTTTACCTTACAGCCTGCCTAAATACTATTTAGAGGGCTTTGATTCCTTGGTTGAGACCCAAAAATCACTTCCTGATGCCAGAGTTATTTTTACATCTAATGCATATATCTATAACGAAACGTTTAAAATTTGGTCAGCATTTCAAGTGCTTAAAAAATCTAAATTAATAATTTCAAGTCATGGAGGGGCACTAGATCCTCTCTTAAATACCTTTAATCATGAAGAAAAAATTGCTGATACTAGAGTTGTTTGGGGTCAAACTTGGCATGAAAATCAAATTCGTTTACCCCCAAATAAGCTGCATTATAAAATTAAAAAATATAAACAAAATGGACAGATTTCTTTAGTCGATTATGAGGCTTCTAGATACGGAGATCGGTGCAGCAGTTCACCGCGTGGACCATTAGTTTTAGATGTAATTAATTCTAATATCGCATTTTTAAAATCTTTGGAAAAGCATGGTCTGATCTCAGATATTAAAATTAGAAGTAAAGGTTTAGGCCTGTGGGAAAGCAAAAAGCGATTTGAAGAAAGTTTTGGAAAAAATATTTTATGTAAGGAGCGCTATCAAGTTAATACAATTAAAAATTCTAGATTAGTAATCTGCACCTATCCCCAGACAACATTTGCTGAATCAATGTATTCAGGAGTTCCTACAATGCTTTTTTATGATGAGTCATTCTGGGAGGTTCAGCCAATTTATTCTTCATTAATTGATGTGCTTGAGAAGGCAAATATTATTTTTACTAATCAGGATGATGCAGTAAAACACGTTTTACAAATCCAAGATGATCCAATGGATTGGTGGAGAAGCGATCAGGTAAAAGCAGCTAGAGAGGACTTCAATAATATTTGTTTAACCCTTGATACAAAACCTGTATTGAGATGGAAGAATTTTTTTCAGTCACTGTTGGATGATTAGTTAATACTTCTTTTCCTCACTCAAAGAAATTAAAAATTATTCCCCCTTTATTTTTTTAATTCGATAGCGTTCAAACCATGCAAGAATATGATCAACTTTGGATATCAATCGAGATGGTTTGTTAGCAATTCCATGAGAAGTATCTGGGAGACGAACCATTGCACTATCTATGCCTCTTAATCGCAAGCCTTGATAGAATTGCTCAGTCTCTGATATTGGTGTTCTTCGGTCATCCTCTCCTGTTATTAACAATGTCGGAGTTGTAACATTTCCCATCAATGACAAAGGCGATCTTTTCCAATAATGTTCAAGATGTTCCCATGGTGGTCCAGGGAACTGATGATAGATCTGACCAACCATAGAATCAGCAGTGAGTGGTTTGCTTAACCAGTTAATAACTGGTTTGGCAGCAACAGCTGCATTAAATCGATCGGTAAGCCCAACTGCATAAGCAGTTGCAATACCGCCTGCACTTCCACCTGCAATAAAAAGGTTTTTATCATCTATGAACCCAAGATTAATTAGGGTATCAATCCCAGACATATGATCTGCAAAATCCTCACTGCTTGAATATTTATATTGCAAAAGCAAAGCAAAATCTTCACCATACGACAAGCTCCCGCGATAATTGTTATAGAAAACAATATATCCTGCTGCTGCCATGATTTGTAATTCAGCAGAAAAATATGGACCATAGGCAAGATGGGGACCACCATGAATTTCAAGTATTAGAGGGTACTTTTTTGCCGGATCAAAGTCTGGTGGAGTGATGTACCAACCTTGTATTTCCTGCCCATCAAATGATGATTTATAAGTAATTTCATTTACCAATCCTAGCTTTCTATGACCTAAAAGATCATTATTTAAGGCGGTAAGTATTTGTATCTTCCCTTCATTAACGATACCAATATTAGCAGGTCGCTCAGATGTGCCATGAGTAAAGGCAATAGTATTATTTGCTACATGAAAATTCCCTGAAAGATAGGGTCTTCCGAGTGTTGTTCCGCCAAGACCTTCGATAATCTCCTTAAGTTTACCTTTAACAGTAACTTGACCAATCTTTCTGATGCCTCGTTCATCATAGGTATAGTAGAGCGATCTACTATCACTGGCCCATTGAACATTATTTGCATCGCCATCTAACTCTTCTGAGAGTAGACGCATATTTTTTCCATCTAAGCTCATGATTCCAACACGATCGGGTGAATAAGCTAGGGGTCGACGCTCCTTTTTGGTGAAAGCAATCAATTGTCCATTTGGCGATATCATTGGCGAGCGTTCTGCACCAGATTGATTTGTAATTTGCTTAATTTTGTTGGTGTTTATGCTTACTGAATAAATATCTGCTTCACCACTTACAAGCTCCCAATCATCAGAACGATAGGCCGAAAAGAATATATGATCGCTATCAAGAGACCAAGCAAGCGACCCATAATGATTGAAATTACCTTGAGTTAATTGACGTGCAGAGCCTCCATCAGCAGGAACAATAAATACATGACGGTATGCAGGCTCAACAATTCCTTGCCCATCATATTGATACTGAGTTGTTGTGACAGTTATAGGTTTTTCAGCCCAATTTGCACCCTCAGGTTTGGCTCGAGGTTCAGCAATTGTTTCAGGTACTGCTTTAACATTCATGGTAAATGCAAGCCACTTTCCATCTGGCGACCAAGATAGATTTGAAGGTGATTCTTGTAATTGTGAAACTACAGCGGTTTCTCCATTATCTATCCAGCGCACGTGAATTTGTTGAGAACCTGTATTATTTGAGATAAATGCAAGTTTTTCTCCATTTGGAGACCAACGAGGAGATCTGATTGTATTTAAGCCAGAGTAAAGCGGTCGATGATTTGTTCCTTTTATTGAAACCTGCCATAAATTAGAACGCTCACGGTCATTCATAATATCATTTGATTTGCGAACATAGACAATGGTATTCCCGTCAGGTGATACACGGGGATCTGTAGCCCACTCAAGTTCAAATACATCCATTGGATTAAATTCAGCAAGGCTTTCTTCTGAATTAGCTAAAGGACTAATCATAAGTGCTAACGAAAATGGTAAAAAAAGTTTTTGTATTATTAAAAGCAAATAATCAGTGTGGTTAATTTTATTTTTCATTGGATTAGCATAATTGATAAAAATAATCTCGAAAAGTAATTCCTTGATTTCTGTCTATTGCAAATACTTTTAAAATATTTTTGTCTTAAGTGTTATATTTATTTCTTAATTAACAAATTGGAGAAAAATGAATTTTTTTAAAACATTATTAATAGTTCCATTGCTTTTAAGCACTCAAATATTTGCGGGCCATCACGAAGAATCACAAGTAAGCAAGAAAATGATGATGAGTAACATTAAAACTGCTAACTCATGGATCGATGCAGGTTATACCGATAAAGATAGTTTTTTAGCTGTTGTAAAAAAACATATGTCTGATAGTGGCTACAACTATCCTGGACGATTTATTGGCTTTGGTTTTAATTTTGATCCTAGCAATGACGAGATGGTAGTCGATTGGGTCATTGAAAATAGTCCAGCTGTTGGAGTTTTACAAAGTGGCGATACTTTTGTGTCTGTTGAAGGTATTCCTGCAACTAGAGAAAATCGAGAGAATGGGGTTCTATCTTTTACAGGTCTTCCAGGCCAACCCGTTAAAGCTGTTGTAAAGCGAAACGGAAAGAATGTAGATGTATCTTTTAATAGGGGGTTGGTCAGTCCTAGATATACTAAAACCCAGGTCTTAGAAAATATTGAATCTTCTGATGCAGACGATTGGGGTGCTGACGAGTATAAGATCATTGAAGTTGCTGCAAATAGAAAAGAGAACGTTGTCTATGCTTGGACTTGGCATAAGTTTACGGATGATATTACCGGTCTTCAGTATGAAGAAAACCAAGTAACAAGATTTCAATTTGACGATGATGGTCAAGTGGTTGCGCGAGGTGATATGTCTGAAGAATCTCTAGTTCAAAGCCAGTTAGGATTTAAAGTTTCTAGATAGTTGCTTATCTATTTTAATTAAGGGGTTTTTGCCCCTTTATTTTTTTGTATTAAATACTTCTACTCCGCGAGAAAAAGTTGCTACTACATTAATCTCTAAAAGATTTTTTGTATCAATACTTAAAGGATCCTTAGAAAGAACAACTAAATCAGCCTGCTTGCCAACCTCTATAGTGCCTTTGATATCTTCTTCAAAGTGCTGGTAAGCTGCATTAATTGTTATTGCTTTAAGAGCTTCATAAGTGGAGATTCTTTGGTCCTCACCAAGAATCTTGCCAGAGCGAGTTATTCTGTTGGTTGTAGACCAGAGCAAACGAACCATATCTGGAGGAACAACTGGAGCATCGTTATGAACGGTGAAGGGCATTGATCTATCAAGAGTAGATTTTGTTGGGCTTATGCGCATGGCACGCTCTTGACCAAATACAGAATCTCTGTGCCAGTCTCCCCAGTAGAATGTATGTGTTGAAAAATAAGAGGGAATAATTCTCAGCTCTTTCATTTGATCCAGCTGATCTTCCCGTACCGTTTGCGCATGAATCATAATAGTTCGATGATCAGAGGTAATTTCTGCATTTTTTACAGCTTTGATTAGCATGTCAGCCGCTGCATCACCATTAGCATGAGCCATGATAGGTATATTTAAATCAGCATATTGTTTTACCCATCTTGAAACATCTTCTTGAGGGATTAAGGGATAACCTTTATATGATTCTGATTCACTATGAGGTGGTTTGTAATAGGGCTCAGTTAAGTAAGCAGTTTTTCCCTGAGGTGAACCATCTAAAATTAACTTAATACCACCAATTTTTAATCTACCTTGATAGTTACCAAAATTGATTGCCTCTAAATTTTTATCTAAACCATTTTGACCTATGGGATAACTAATAATGTCTAGGTTGATCATCCCTTTTGCATCTGCTAACTGCATTAACTCAATTGTTTCAGGGCTTGAGGCTCCATCTTGAGCGGTGGTAATTCCGTTTCTCGCATATATTTCCATGGCTTCTTTGATACTACCAATCGGATCTTTGTAAGCACTCATGGCTAATTGTTGGAGAGGATATGCAGCAGTCTCTTCAAAAACCCCGTTAGGCCTTACAGAATTTTCATATCTACGAATTTTACCTCCAGGCGGATCTTGAGTTTTCGAGTTAATGTTTGCCAGTGATAAGCCCAAGGAATTAGCCGCACCAAGATGTGCTGATACATGAATGAGATATATAGGATGCTCATTGCTGACTTCATCAAGATCATCTCTTGTGGGATGCCTTTGTTCTGCTAAAAGCGAGTCATCATAACCAAGACCCATTAACCATTCGCCTGGTTGCAGATTAGAGTCTTTAATAAATTTTTTTAGCTCAACTTGCAGCTCCTTTATGTTGTTTATTTTTCCTACTGGAGGAGAGGCAATATTCGCAACTTGTGAAGCAAATGCTAAATAGGACGTATGACCATGAGCATCAATAAAGCCTGGAAGAATTGCCTGATCAACAAAATCAATATGCCTGCCTTGAATATGTTTTGCATCCTTATGAGATCCTATCCAAATAATTTTTTTATTTTTAACCGCTATAGATAAAGGCTGAGATTCTTTATTACCTGTCATTAAAATTACTTTATTTGAACTTAGGATTAAGTCTGCTTCATTGATATCTTGATCATAAGAACATGAGCTGATCAGAAGTAAATAAAATAAATATCGCATATTTAATCAGTTAATCAATTATTGTATTACTAAGTATAGATTTTTTATTACTCTGGTAAATCTTTAATCTTTACCCATGTTGAAATATTTATATTTATTTCGTTGCATTCATCAAATTAATTATGTTTACTAGAATATATAAAATATATTTATAATTATATTTTTAAATATTTTTATCAATACTTACTTTAAGGGGGAGATAAGTTATGAAATTTATAAAATTTATTTATGGTCTAAAGGCTGTTGCAATTGCAGGTAGTTTTTTGATTTTAATTAATCCTGCAGCTGCGCAAGATGAGACGGTCAGTTCAATTGAGGAGGTTATTGTTACCTCTCAAAGAGTTGAAGAGAGTTTGCAAGATGTTCCAATCGCTGTTACCGCTCTTACAGCTAACATGCTTGATGACATGCAAATCGAATCAGGATCAGATTTACAACTTGTTACCCCAAGTTTAAATTTTCAAGGAAATGATTCTGGGGGCGGAGCCTTCAATATTCGAGGTATTACCAACCTTGCTGTTTCAGCCACAGCGGAATCAGGTGTAGAAATCCATGTGAATGATTTGCCTGTTGGCTCCACAACTATGCAGGATGGTGAATTTTTAGACATGGAACGTATTGAGGTTCTTAGAGGTCCACAAGGAACGCTGTATGGTAAAAATTCTGTCGGTGGCGCCATTAATCTTATAACTGCTAGACCAGTGTTCGGGCAATCTCTCGGTAAAGTTTCTGTTGATATGGGCGATTACGATTTGTTGAAGACTAAATTAATGCTCAACATTCCATTAGGCGATTCAATGGCTATGAGAATTGCAACCGCATCTGTAGAAAGAGACGGAAATATTAAAAATATTTACTCAAAAGCTCCCACACCCTACATAAATGATAGAGATTCTAATTCTTTCAGGTTATCTCTTGCCTGGCAATTGAATGACTCAACTGATATTTTGTTGGTCCATGAAAATTATGATGAGGATTCAACTCGTCATTACGTTAATAATCGTTACTGTAAGCGTGATCCATCTGTTGCAGTGGGTTGTACTCCTGGAGCTCCTTTGGTTCATGAGCTAACTCATCCGATGGCAACTTTTGTAGAAAATCTTGCAATCTTAACTGGGATTTTAGATTACACCCCAGTGACTGACATGTCAGGAGCGCCAAAAGGATTTTGGCAATCTAATAATAGAGGTAACCCAAGGTATATAGTCGATCAAGATATTACTCAATTAATAATTAACCACACCATTAATGATAATTGGGATATGACTTTGTCACATTCTAGAAAAGATAGACTCTATGATAGAACAGGAGTGTATGAATCAGAGGAGTATGATCGTTTAAGGTTTAAAGATAATCCTTATTTTCCTGGTGGTAATGTACCTATGACAGGTTATGGTCCAAATTGTAAATTAGAAGATGGAACACTTGGTTCATATGGTGGCTGTTTGACAGATACTATGAACTATCCTGATGGATTTGATCGTCAATATAATCCTGACGGTGAAAATGAAGTTACTGAGATAAGGTTTCAGTCCAGCTTAGATGGTAATTGGAATTATTTATTAGGTGCAATTCACACGGAATCTTCTGGAAAAAGCGTCTATGATATTGCTGCAAATGGTCTAGATGCTTTGGCCTTATTTCCTCCGGGAGTATTAACTGGTGGACTGCCACAAGGATTTGTTCAGCTATATGCCCCTTTATATAGAACATCTAGCATTTCTGCATCAAGAAGCTCGGCTATTTTTGGTGAGATTTACTATCAAGCTAATGATAGGCTGAAATATACTTTAGGCATAAGAAGAACTGAAGATTATAAAGAGCAATATGGTCGTTCCCCATTCCTCAGTGTTGTAGGTTTTGGTAGTCAAGGCAATGGCTTTACAGCATTGCCAGGGCAATCTATTCCGGCCTTTGGTCAATCTTGGTATGCATCGGGTACACCTGGAGACCCAGAAACTGAGTATTCAAATAATACAGGGCGATTTGTTGTTGATTATGTCTTAAATGATAATACCTTGGTTTACGGTTCAATATCTAAAGGCTTCAAGGGAGGAGGGTTTAATCCAGCGCTAGATCCTGCAAAATATCCTGATACTCCTCAAGTATTTCCATCCACTGAGCTAACTGCATTTGAGGTTGGTTTTAAAGCTGATTTCCCAGCTCAAGGAATGAGGTGGAACGCTGCAGCATATATGTATGATGCAGAAGACTATCAAGTGACTAAAATTCAGAACAAAACCCGCGTTAATGAAGGTATTGATGTTGACATGATGGGTTTTGAAAGTGAGTTTATTTGGGTGCCTATCAATGCTCCTCAATGGCAGATTAATATGGGTATTGCTTGGGAAGAGTCAGAAATTGGTAGTGGCGAGATGGTTATGAACCCAGCAAATGCTGATCTTTGTCTGACAACAGGATGTGGCAATTGGCATTTAATGAAAAATGCAGCTGATGGAGAAGTTTTTGTTGTCAGAAAAGATGTCGCAACTGTAATCTGGAACATGTGGCAAGGTGGGCTATGGGGTCCAGCTCAAGCAATTATTGTGCCTGCTGAATTTCATGGTGATAGAACCAGCGGACAGCCGACACCAGTAAGCTTCTTGCCAAATGTAACGCCTGGCCACCTGCCTTCATTGACAG
>MDSX01025368.1_pt1 | contig 10153 bp, 9 predicted proteins | sample 811141 | NCBI WGS metagenome assembly MDSX01 (sample SAMN05326642, study PRJNA326480) | marine metagenome | isolation source: seawater | place: Atlantic Ocean: South East | collected 2010
CTGACGCAAAAGGAACCGGGCGAAAAATTAAAACAAATCTAGCAAAGAAAAAGACAGGCTGGAAATGGACTCAGGCTCCTGAAGGTTATGATCCAGACCCAGATGGCGGCTTCCCAATTGTCTCTGTCAATGACGGAAAGGACCACTACTACACGTTAAACACTGATTTCCCTGAAGGTGTGGAGCTGGCTAGGTATCCTAATGAAGCCAGTGAGCCTAGACTCAAGCCCACAAGAAAGGGCCACGTAAACCTAGGTGAGAAGGTTGGCGAGATCGAGATGCGAGGCAAAAAGCATCCAGTGTATGACAACATAACAATACGTCAGGCCGCCCCAGTCGCTATGGCAGGACTGCTCGGTGCAGGAATGAGCGAAGAGAGTGACGCAAGCATTGTAGGGGTGTTCTCAAAACTTGGTGCAAGCCGTGCAGACTTAAAAGGCATGGCAACAAAAATGGAAGCAGAGGGATTGTCACCAAAAGAGATTGCCGAAAAGACTGGCTGGTATAAGGGAGCGCAAGATGGCAAGTGGCGTACAGAGCTACCAAACACTAACACAAAAATAAATTTGCCAGATGTGGATTTTGCCAAGACGGATGAAACGAAAGTCGTAAAGAGGCTTGATGAGGTTGTTGATGATCCTGAGTTGTTATCGCAATATGATGTCGACGTACAAGATGCAGGTTCAGGATTTAATCTCGGCCAAGCTGATTTTGCTGATGCCGAATCTAGGGATGGCTTTAGAAGTGTTGGCAAACTTGGAAAAACCCGAGTAGTTTTCGACAGCGAGTTGCCACCGGGGGAAGGATACTTCGATGGTTCAACAATCACTGTCAGCGCTCTTAGCTCTCCGCAAGAACAGCGTGCAACAATCCTGCATGAGTTACAGCACGTTATCCAGAAAAGGGAGAATTTTGCAGAAGGCGCTAACGCTACACAGTTTGAGCGGGACAAGTTTTATTCTGACCGTTGGACTGAAAGTCTTGAGAAAAAGTTAGAAAAGCTGGATGAGGCATATCTTGAAAAAGATGAATACGGGTTCTCTACTTTAAGTGGAAAAGATAGAGAGATGCGCGACAAGCTACGCCTAGCTAAGATGAAGGCTGATCGGTTTAGAGAGGAAAGCGCAAAAGCGGGCACTGAAAATCCTTTTAATATGTATCTCGCCTCCACAGGAGAGGTAGAAGCACGCAACGTCGAGTTACGCGACAGGGCCATGAGCCCTAGTGGATTGCGCTCAGTAGCGCCATTTGAGACTGAGTCAGTGCCATCGTCGAACCAGATATTCCGCCCGGAAGACGATCCAGTTACAAGTTTCGAGAATGTGGTTGATGACCGATATAATTCTTATAGGAAACCAGATGTCAGAGCATCGGAAAGGAGCCGGTTTGAAGGTCTTATGCGAGAAGAAGACAGGCTTCGTGAGATGGGGTCAGCTTCGTGGGGCAAGGTGTCGCCAGAGCTGGCCGCTTATCGACGCTCTCAGTTTTTGCCGAGTATTGCGGAGATGGGTATGGGAGCCTTTAATAGCGCGGTTGACACAATCGACTTTTTGTCGCAAATACCTAGCTCCAGATACACCGGGAGAATGTCAGAAAGCACACCTCTAAGGGACTCGTTGGGCGGTCTATTGGATTACAACTTCATGGATGAGAGAGATCGTAAGGCGATAGAAGAGGCGCGGTTGATAGGCAGTTTGTTAGGACCTATTTAATCACTGATACATTTACAGCGCTGGGATGAAAAAAATGTTAAAATCGGGCATTGACTGGAGATACTATGGCACTTAACAATTACTCGGATCTGAAGGCAACGGTTGCTGACTACCTGAACAGGGATGATCTAACAAACCAGATATCAGATTTTATCGATTTGGCGCAAAAACGCTTGGCTAAAAGGTTCCGTGATGTTGGAACAATTAGCTCAGCAAATCCGACAACGCCATTCTTTCTAAAATATCAGGACGCCTACATATACGGCTCTCTAATGGAAGCAGAGCCGTTTCTGGGGGCAGATGAGCGCGTACAGCTATGGACGGGTCTATATGATCGCGCAGTAGCTGAAATCCGCATTCCTGATACAAACTCAAACCTTTCTAGCTACTCAGGATTACAGGCCGCAGTTAGTGATTGGTTGGACCGCCCCGACATTGACGGTTCCATACCCTCGTTCATTAATCTCGCAGAATCTAAGCTCAAAAGAAAGTTTAAGGGAATAACAAATCTTTCCTCCGCAAACACTGTAAACAGCTTTCTAACATCGTACCCTGATGTTTATTTGTACGGCGCACTCATAGAGGCCGAGTCATATCTTAAAGATGACGCTCGTATTCCGTTATGGGCTGGTATGTACGACAGCTCAATCGCTAGTGTCCGCATCCCTGATACAAACGCAAATCTGTCTGATTACGCAGGCTTGCAGGCCGCAATCAGCGACTGGCTAGATAGAGCGGACATTGATGTTTCCATACCTTCGTTTATTAATCTTGCAGAGTCTAAGCTCAAAAGAAAGTTCAAAGGAATAACTAGCCTCTCTTCTACAAACACTGTAAACAGCTTTCTAACGTCCTATCCTGACGTGTATTTGTACGGGTCACTTGTAGAGGCTGAAGCGTATCTTAAGGACGATGTGCGCATTCCATTATGGGCTAGCATGTATGACAGCTCGGTGGCTAGTGTTCGCATCCCTGACACAAACTCGGATTTGTCTAATTACTCAGGACTGCAAGCCACAATAAGCGACTGGCTAGATAGACCAGATATCGATATTTCTATACCATCTTTTATCGAGTTAGCAGAATCCAAGCTTAAACGAAAGTTCAAAGGGATAACTGAACTCTCTTCTACAAGCCCCACCAATAGCTTTTTGACATCGTACCCTGATGTTTATTTATACAGCTCGTTAATAGAGGCCGAGGCATATCTTAAAGACGATGCTCGTATTCCCTTGTGGGCTAGTATGTATGACAGCTCAGTTGCCGAGGTCCGAATACCTGACACAAACTCAGATTTGTCTGATTACGCAGGACTGCAAGCTACAATTAGTGATTGGCTAGACAGACCGGACATTGATGGTTCAGTTCCATCTTTTATTGAGTTGGCAGAATCCAAGCTCAAGAGAAGGTTTAAAGGAATAACCACGCTCACCGATTCAAACACTACAAACTATTTTCTAACCTCTTACCCGGATGCTTACTTGTACGGGGCGCTCGTAGAGGCTGAGTCATATCTCAAGGATGATGTTCGTATTCCGTTATGGGCTGGCTTATATGAGCGAGCAGTAGCCGAGATTCGCATTCCCGACACCAGCTCAAACCTGTCTAATTATGCAGGATTAAAAGCCGCAATAAGCGACTGGTTGGATAGACCGGATATTGATAATTCAGTACCTGCTTTCATCGAGCTGGCGGAGTCCAAGCTTAAACGAAAGTTTAAAGGAATAACCGATCTTTCTGACTCAAACACTAGCAACGATTTTCTAGCGTCTTATCCGGATGCCTATCTGTATGGATCTCTTGTAGAAGCGGAGGCTTATCTTAAAGATGATGCCCGTATGCCCTTGTGGGCCGCTTTGTACGACAAGTCTGTTGCCGAGATCCGAATACCCGACACGAACGCAAACCTTTCTAATTATTCAGGATTGAAAGCGGCAATAAGCGATTGGCTAGATAGACCAGACATTGATGGTGCAGTACCTTCCTTCATTGAGCTTGCAGAGTCTAAATTAAAAAGAAAGTTCAAAGGAATCTCTACACTTTCTGACTCAAACACCAGTAACAGTTTTTTGACGTCTTATCCGGATGCTTATCTGTATGGCTCTCTCGTGGAAGCGGAGGCATACCTTAAAGATGATGCCCGTATTCCTCTGTGGGCAAGCTTGTACGATAAAGCAGTAGCTGAAATCCGAATACCCGACACGAACTCAGATCTTTCTAACTACGTAGGGTTGAAATCTACAATCAGTGATTGGCTAGATCGTCCAGATATTGATAACTCAATACCTTCCTTTATCGAGCTGGCAGAGTCTAGGCTCAAAAGGAAATTTAGGGGAATCTCTACACTTTCTGATTCCAACACCAGCAACGATTTTTTAACGTCTTATCCGGATGCCTATTTATACGGCTCCCTAATAGAAGCTGAAGCATACCTAAAAGATGATGTTCGCATTCCCGTTTGGTCTGCTCTGTATGACCAGTCTGTTGCCGAGATTCGGATTCCTGACACAAACGCAAATCTTTCTAATTATGCGGGATTGAAAGCGGCAATCAGTGACTGGCTTGACCGGCCAGATATTGATAGCTCAATACCTGCTTTCATTGAATTGGCAGAATCTAAGCTCAAAAGAAAGTTCAAAGGGATAACCGCGCTTTCTGATTCTAACACCAGCAACAGTTTTCTAACCTCTTACCCAGATGCCTATCTTTATGGCTCTCTGGTGGAGGCTGAAGGATACCTGAAGGATGACGTTCGCATTCCTTTGTGGGCAGGATTGTACGATCAAGCGGTGGCTGGAATACGAATACCAGACACAAGCTCGGATCTTTCTAACTACGGAGGGTTAAAAGCGGCAATCAGTGATTGGCTGGATCGCCCAGATATCGACGATTCAATACCGTCTTTTATTGAACTAGCAGAATCTAAGCTAAAGAGAAAGTTTAAGGGAATAATCGGGCTTTCTGATTCAGTTTCTACTAACGATTTTTTGACATCTTACCCTGACGCCTATTTGTATGGTTCGCTTGTAGAAGCAGAGGCTTATCTCAAAGATGATTCTCGGATACCTTTGTGGGCTTCTTTGTATGAAAAGTCTGTTGAAGGGATAAGAACACCAGACACTGCCACCGGGCTAACTACTTATGCTGGACTAAAGGCGGCAGTTTCTGATTGGTTAAGCAATGAACAACTAACGGCAATCGTTCCTACGTTTATCGCGCTTGCTGAGTCTCAGATCAATCGTGATGTACGCCACTGGCGGATGGAGAATCGAGCAACCTCTACAATGACCACGCAATATCTTGCCAGACCGGATGACTGGGTAGAGACTATACGCCTAAAATCTACTGGCTCTGGCACTATGCCTTTGCAGTACCTAAGCGGCATGGCAATGGATGAGCGTAGAGCTAGCGGAGAGAACGTAGCGGGTGAGCCAAGATATTATCGGCATGTTGAGACCCAGTTTGAGGTGTGGCCATCCCCAGGCTCATCAGTTGATGTAGAGCTGATTTATTTCCAAAAGCTTCCAGAGTTAAGTGGATCAAACGCAACTAACTGGTTGCTTTTAAACGCACCAGACGTGTATCTGTACGGGGCTTTGGTTGCGGCATCTCCTTACTTGGGCGATGACGCTAGAGTTGCTGTATGGGCGCAAATGTACGCTACATCGGTATTAAAGTTGAACGAAGAGTCAGAGAAGGCAAAATACAGCGGATCTGGCTTATCCATGAGGGTTAAAGGGTTAGACACCGGGCGCTCTCGCAATCAATACTATTACGGGGTTCACTAATGAGCTTCACTCCATATTTAGAAAGCAGGGTTATGAGGCACTTTTTTAAAGGTGACACTATTAGCCCGGCAGGAACTTTGTACATTTCATTGCATACCGCAGATCCTACTTCTGGAGGGAATGAGGTTACAGCGGAGGGTTACCAGCGGCAATCTACTGGGTTCACGGTTGCTGGTGGAACGGCATCTAACGCAGACAGTGTTGTTTTTAACGCGCAGGCAAGTTACGGAACAATAACTCACGCTGGTATTTGGGACAGCCTGTCTGGTGGCAATATGATTAACTCCTCTGCGCTTACAACGAGCAGGACTATAGACGCTGGAGAGGTTGCGGCATTCGCGGTTAGTGCAATAGACGTGACGTTGTCCTAATATGCTGTATAGCCAATACAAGTATAACTATTACAAGTATGCGACTGCGGTATTCCCTGCTGACGCAACTGTAAGCACAACGGTTAGTTCAACGTCCGCTGACTTAATTGAAGCTATATTGCTGGAAACTGTCAGCACGCAAACTTCTAGCACCTCGGCTAATTTTGTTGATATATGGGCAGGCGTACCTCTTAGCCCGGCAACATGGATAGATGCAACATTAGGGTCTGCAATTTGGACTGATAAACCGCTTGGCACTGCAAGCTGGGTTAACGCAAACTAAAATTTAGGAATTTTAAGATGGCAACAACAACGACTAATTACACTTTTAACAAGCCAGCCGTAGGCGCTGATACCAATCTTTGGGGTGGTTACTTAAACGATAATTGGGCAAAGCTGGACAATTTGCTTGGCGGCTCTACGCCATTGCCTCTTACCGGAATTGACATTGACAGCGGATCTATTGATGGTACTGCCGTTGGTGAAAACGCGACATCAACCGGAGCCTTCACGACCCTGTCTGCATCAGGCTTGCTTACCCCTGCTGGTGGCGCTCAATTTAACGATGATGTTAAGGCTACATTTGGCTCTGGAACAGATCTTGAGATTTTCCATGATGGCACAAACAGCTTACTTAACATAGCTGGTAGCGGTAACGTGCAGGTAAAGGGAGATTCAGAAAACTTGGACCCTGTTTTTGTTGTTGCAAACGCAGGCACTACAGCAAATTCCGCCGCAATGATGTCGTTTGAGTCAGACCGCCCAACTGATGGCCTTTTAGCTCCAAAGATTGGCGGAATTGGTGGTTTATTTTCTATCCAGATGGGGGACCCCGACAACCTATCGGCATATGATGAAGCTTTAGTAGTCAGCAGCTCAAGCACAACCGTAAGAAACACGCTCTATTCTGCCAAGAGCGCCGAGTTTCGTACCTCGTCAGACCCAACGGTAAATGCGCCTAACGCTTTGTTTCAGGCAAGGTCCGCTTACGCGGGTTCTAATATCTATTTGCAGACATTTAAGAGGAGTTCTGGAGATGTTGCTGGCGCCATATCGCTGAGCGGTGGAACCACGGTATATGCAACAACGTCAGACTACAGGGTTAAGGAAGATGTACAAGACATAGATGGCGCCACCGCGTCTCTTTTACAGCTTAACCCAGTTAACTTTAGGTGGGCGTCCAGCGAAGAAAGGACTAACGGCTTCCTCGCGCATGAGGTGCAAGCTATTGTTCCAGATGCTGTTACAGGAGTAAAAGACGCAACCTACACTTATGTAGATGAAGACGGTGTAGAGCACACCAAGATGGAACTACAGGGATTAGATCAGGCTAAGCTTGTGCCTCTTTTAGTTAAAACCGTGCAAGAGCTTGAAGCGCGAATTTCTGCATTAGAAAGCGCATAGGAGTAGACAATGGCCGACTCTAATACTTCGACGTATAGCCTAGTAAAGCCCGAGGTTGACGGCTCAGACGGAACGTGGGGCACCAAGCTAAACAACAACTTGGATTCTCTGGACAGCCTTCTTTCTGGCGGAACCCAGTTGCAAAATGTCCACCTTACCGGGCAGATAGAGCTGACAAATAGCACAGGAACGTCTGGGCAGGTTTTAACTAGCGCGGGATCTGGTGCTAACGCTTACTGGTCCAGTGCAGGAGGGATTGCGCTCACAGATCTGTCGGTCACCGTTGGATCGGTTGGCACGGCTAATCTTGCGTATAACAGCGGCACGGGCGTATTTACTTACACGCCACCAAATCTCTCCGCTTACCTGACAGCGAGTAGCACTGCCACCCTTACAAATAAGTCTGGCAACATATCCCAGTGGACTAATGATTCAGGATATGGAACCTCTAGTTTCTCTGGGGCATACGCTGACCTAACTGGCAAGCCTACAATACCCACTAACAACAATGAGCTTACTAATGGCGCTGGCTATACAACTAACACAGGTGATATTACTGCGGTTGTAGCTGGGACTGCCCTGTCAGGTGGTGCTACTAGCGGCTCTGCAACTCTTAATGTAACCGATAATGGCATTGGCGCGACACAGCTTAATGTATCAGGTGACGGAACGTCTGGTCAGGTATTAGCGTCTGATGGCGATGGGTCATTCTCTTGGGTTGCACAGTCTGGCGGTGGTGGCGGAATATCCTTAACTGATCTTTCCGTTACAGTTGCATCTGCTGGCACAGCTAACCTAGCTTACAATAATACTAATGGCGTGTTTACTTATACTCCGCCTGATCTATCAACGTATTTGACAGCCTCTAGCACAGCGACCCTGACCAACAAATCAGGCAACATCTCGCAGTGGACTAACGATTCTGGGTACACCACCAACACCGGTGATATCACTGCTGTGGTTGCAGGCACAGGTCTATCAGGTGGCGCTACCAGCGGATCTGCCACACTGAACATAGACTCTACTGTTGCAACTCTAACTGGCGCACAGACCCTGACGAACAAAGCCCTAACATCTCCTGCGCTTACTACCCCAACCATTGAGGGTGGAGCAAGTGACTGGCAGTTCTCAGTCTCAGGTAATGACCTTATTATAAGCTATGGCGGCACGTCTAAGGCCAAGTTGGATACAACTGGTAACTTAACTGTAGTAGGTAACGTAACGGCTTACGGGACAATCTAATGGCTTTACCGGCTAGTGGCACAATAAGTCTCAATGAGATACACGTCGAGGCTGGCGGAACTACGGCAACCCTAGCCAGTATTAATGATGCTGACATCCGTGCGCTAATAGGAAAAGCTGACGGTGTTGAGATGTCTTTTAATGAGTGGTATGGAGCAGGTGCCGGGCAGTCGTTTACTGTAACTGAAGGCAGTGATCTGTTTACTTCTGCCGCCTACTACGGTTTCCGTGAGGAGCGTAATCCAGATGTTGGTTCCGTATCCCCCACAAGCCTAACAGTAGCGAGTAAGTCACATCCTATCCGTGATGCTTACCGAAGGGTCAATAGAAGCGGCGGCGTAAATGATGACTCTACCTCTGCATTCTGGTTTATTATTTACAACGCATCAGATGGCACAGTTCCTGCTGACGATTGGTTTACCTCTGTAGACGTTGAGATTACGGGCGGCACAGCAAATTTGACTCAATCTTCCGCTACTATTTTCTCCACAGGGACAGGGTCTACTGGGCGCAAAGAATGGCGCTGGTTCTCTAATGATTTTTCTTCTGGGGATCTAACAAACTTTGCATCGCAATGGGACGGTTCTGGAACGTCTGACGTAACAATAAACGAGTAACGATATGGCTATTACCCTAACATACGACACCCCCTCTGATGGCCAGCTTAGAATATCTGGAACGTATTCTCACGACTCGGGATCGGGCGACTTTAGTTGCCCTATTGTTTATAATGGCGAGGCAATGGATTTGGTAACCACCGAATCAAGAACTAAACTTACTATCCAAGAATCAATAGATTCTGACTTACAATAACTGGAGCAACAAATGAAAATTTTATTTCCCATCGTTTTATTGGCCCTAGCTGGCTGTAACACCTTTAACGGCGCTATTGATGGATCGCAAGAGATTGTCACCAGCACTGTAGACTCAGCGCAGACTATGGTTACCGATACCGCTAAGGGTATAGGCAAAGGGTCTGCAACTGCTGTCGAAGGAATTGCTAAAGACATTCGTGCGGCATCTGAGTGAATAGAAGGGCTCCTGAATGATCGACCCGATAACAGCGATTAGCATCGCGACCAATGCGTTTGGCACTATACAGCGCATGGTTAAAGCTGGGAAGGGAGTGGAAGATACTCTCTCTCAGCTGGGTCGGTGGTACGGAGCCGTTGCTGATCTCAATGAGCATAAGCGCAGGGCAGAAAACCCGCCTCTCTTCAAACGAATTATTGCTTCTAAAAGTGTTGAGCAGGAAGCAATGGAGATATACGCGCACGAAAAAAAGATCAAGCAACAGGAAGCAGAACTCAGAGAACTGCTGATGTACACCTATGGTCCAGAGGGCTATAAAGAACTGGTGGCACTCAGGCGCAAGATCAAAGACCAGAGAGAGAAGACTGTGTATCTACAGGCTAGGAAGCGCAAGGCATTCTTTTGGAATAGTATCCAAATCACTGGGATAGCTGTACTTGGCTATGCCGTTTACTTTGTATTCGCACTAATATTAGGAGCCATGAATGGCAACGGTTAAGGAAGCCCTTCTAAAGCTAGAAGCTCACGAGCGTGAATGCTCAGTAAGAATGAAGGCTATCGAGGAAAAGTTTGAGCGTATAGAAAAACGACTCGACGACGGCTC
>MDSX01103887.1_pt1 | contig 10153 bp, 9 predicted proteins | sample 811141 | NCBI WGS metagenome assembly MDSX01 (sample SAMN05326642, study PRJNA326480) | marine metagenome | isolation source: seawater | place: Atlantic Ocean: South East | collected 2010
CCGCCGGTGCCGCTTTCGGAGGCCAAACTCGTAACACTCACACCCTGGCCAGCGATGGAATTCAAAGTCACAGCGCCGGCCGTGTCCCAGCTCAAAATGCTCGTCGAGTCCTGCTTCAGCGCGAGCGTCTTACTCGCCGCGGTGGTCACCACCACGTCGTCGCCGGACGCGAGCGTCAGGTCCTGCCCTGCGGCCGAAGTCACGGACAGCGCGCCGCTACCATCAGCGTGCACTCGCACGTCTCCTGCGTTCGCGCCTTGCCTTATCGAGACCGGAATCGTGGATGTGCTGCTACCTATGTAAACCGCCGTTGCCTCGCTCGGAGCGATCACGACGTGTTGCTGACTCCCTCGCATGCCAGCGTCTAAAGTCAACGTGCTCGTTGGAGTGCCCGTGATGTCCTCCGCGTCCAGACCTGTAATCTTTGGCGCGCGCACTTCTTGATGAAACATGCCGTCTTGAGAGGTTGAAACCTGCACGTAACTCGTGTAGCTGTTCGCGTACACCACATCATTCGTTGTCAAGAGATTTCCGTGCACCGTCAAGTCGCCGAAAATATCGGTTTGAACTTGCTTATTTGAACTCTCGCCGACGCGCACAAACGACGCAGAAGTTGGACCTATGTGAATGATGCCCTCGTACGAAGATGCTTGTGTCGTGCTATCTCCGGCATCTATGACGACGTCGCCGCCCGTTCCTGAGTTCGACGTGCCGCCACGTAACTTCAAATCGCCACCGTTGCCGCCAGACGCCGACCCCGCCTCGATCACGACGTCGCCGCCCGCCCCCGAACCGCCCGTTCCGCCGAGAATCTTTACCGATCCCCCCTGATAGGTCGCGTTCGCGCCGACGATCGACAAAGCGCCGCCCGGGTTGCTGCTCGGTGCGCTCGGCGATTGTCGCGTGATGGCGTAGTACGTACTGTCCGTCACGCCGAGCTTGAGCTCTCCTTTCGCCGTCACCGAATCGGTGTACGCGTCGCCGAGGATGACGTCGCCGTCGACGGACACATCCGCGGTGAATCCCGCCGCCGCGCTCGCGGTGAGCGCTTCTTGCAGTATGAACTGATTTCCAGATCCCGAGCCAACGCTCGAGACGTCGCTATCGGTGATTCGAAATCCCGTGCACGGATGTTTCCCGGTAAACATCGTCGTGAGCGCTCGAAGCTTGTACGTGCTGGACAGCGCGCCGTACACGCTCACGTAATAGTACCCATTCACCGGACTCGTGATCGTCACCGAATCCAACGCATTTCCAACGTTCACGCTCCGCTGTTCGTACGACGAAGTCGTCGGCTGCGCCGATCGAGACACGTACAAGTTCGCGTCCCCGTTGCTCGTCGTCAGCTCCAACGTCAGCGGCTGCGCCGCCTCCACGCACGCCACATTCACCTTATAGTACTTATACCCGCTCGACGACACGAAACCATTCCTCGCCACCCCCTTCGTGAGCGCCGTCGACGCGTCCACGCCGACGCGCTCGACCGTCGCCGCCAACGCCGCCGTCGCCGCCGCCGCCGCCGCCGTCCCGAGCCGTCGACGACGCCTCGTCGCTCTCCCTCGTTCCCGCGCTCGCCGGCGTCCGCTCGCGCCCTCTCGCGCGCGCGTCGTCTCACCATCGCGCGTCGTCGTCGTCGCGTCGTCGTCGCGTCGTCGTCGTCGCGTCGCGTCCGGTCGCGCGACGGCGTCGTCGTCGATGTCATCATCGGCGGCAGCGGCGTCGACGACATCGCCGCGCGTGGTCGCCGCGCGCGTCGGCGTCCGCGTCGCGCGCGCTCGAACCGCGCGCGCGTCCCTTCGTCGCGCGTCGTCGCCGTCGTCGAGCCGCATGCGCGTCGTCGCGCGCGACGACGCGTCGCGAAGTGCGCGACCGCCCGCGGCTCGCGCGCACGGTTTAAACTCGACGGGGGTCCCGATGGGTCACGACTCGTCAGGGGTGGTTAGGCGGGAGAGACGGACGCGGGACGCGAGGCGCGAGGGAGGCGAAGCGATGAAAATGGGCGTCGATGGGCGTTACAGCGAACCGTCGCTGAGCTCGGCGTCGTCGAGCGCGCGAGCGCGAGAAGTCGGGGGCGGGGGGGGCGCGATGGGGACGACGCGCGCGGCGGACGCGGCGCGGTCGATTTCGGCGCTCCTGTCGTTGAAACGAACGGAGAGCTTGCGAGACTTGGCGCGATCGGCGCCGGCGAGGAGGACGTCTCGAAAGGCGTCGGCGTCGTCGCGCGCGGCGCGGGAATCCTCGAGGGATTGACGCTTCTTTGATTGTCTGTGGCCGACGCGCGAGACGTCGAGGGTTTCGTCTCGGGCGAGCGAGGCGGCCATGGCGGCGTCGAATTGGTCGCGTAAATCGCGCCCGCAGAGGACGTCGCGGATCCAGTTTTGCATGGTTGATTCCTCTCGCTCTTGTTTCGCGATGTGCGGGTACACGTGCGTTTGCTTGAACGACTCGCTTCGCTCGCTGTACTTGGCCAGTTCAAAGTTTTCGTGCACGCCGCCGAATTTGTCGTTGTACGCCTTGTAGATGCACTCGCAAAGGAAGAGCCCGAGTTCGGGCGCCATGGGCGTCGGCACGAATTCGTGCGTGAGCAGTGCAAATTTCTGGTCGTCCTCGGTCAGCTCACCTCGAACGACGGCGAGCATGGTGCCGATGAGCTTGCGAATCTGGTGCAACATGAACGACTGCCCGACGACTTGGCACCGAACGAATTGCTCGCCCTCCACCTCAAACGGCGCCGAGCATTCGAAGCTTATGATGTAGCGCTTCGCTTGCGCGTCCGTTGGTTTCACCTTAACCGTATAGTTATGAAAATTATGCGTCCCGCAGTAATTTTTTAGCACACCGTCCACCCGCGAGCGCGTCTCCTCCGTAAACGCGAACGCCTCCGCCGCGCCCTCGGCGCCGAGATTCGGATCAAACGCCCGCGTCGGTATCACGTACTCATACCGTCGCCGATCGCACATCGTCTTCGCGTTAAACCCCCCGGTGACTCGATCGATCCCAAACACCTCAAATCGCTCCGGCAAAGCCGCGTTAATCCTCTCCACCATCCCGCTCGGTTCCAACACCATCTTCAGCGCCACCACCTGCCCCACCGCCGACACCCCCTTATCCGTCCTCGCCGCCCGCGTCCACTGCACTTTCGCGAAATCGCCCGCATTCGCATCGGATATCCCTCCCGCGCGCGCGATCGCGCCCTCCAGCTCCCCCTCGATCGTCCGCACGCCCGGGTTTCGCTGCATGCCCGCGTACCCGGCGCCGACGTAGGCAAACGTCACCGCGCACTTCCGTTTCTTATTCGGATTCGTCGGCGGTTTCCGCGCTTCGTCCGCGCGCGGTGCGTCCACGTCACCGCCATCGCCCGTCTCGCGCGTCTCCGCGCCGTCGATCGCCGCCGTCGCGTCGTCCTCGCGCGTCATCGCCGCCGCCGCCGCCGCCGCGTCATCATTCACCAACGAATCCATCTCTCTCGCTCGCGCGCGCGTCGCGTCGCGCGCGTTCGCCGCGCGTCGGTCGCCGCGCGTCGGTCGCGCGCGCCTCGCCGCCGTCGCGCGCGCGCGATCGCGCGCGCGCGCGCGCGTCGTCGTGTGCGGGGTGACGTCACGCGACGCGAACCGTCGGGACACGCCGACGCGCGAGCGACGCGCGCGATGCGCGTCGTCGTCGTCGGCGGCGGCGCGGCCGGGTGCGCGGCGTCGTTCGCGCTCGCGCGCGCGGGCGCGGACGTGGAGACGCTCGAGCGCGGCGACGCGCTCGGCGGCGTCGCGACGAGCGAGGTCGTGGGCGGGACGACCATCAACGACGGCGTGCAGGGCGGCGCGACGAGCTACGCGAACGCGCGAGCGATCATGGAGGCGTGCGGGACGGAGACGCCGCATTGGGTGGACGTCCGAGTGAGCTTCGGGCGAGGAGAGGCGCACTGGCGGAATCACGGGGAGGCGACGGCGCTGACGCGAGCGCTGCGAGACGACATCGCGAGGTTTGAAAAGACGCTGAAACGCATAAAACGGTTCGAGGCGCTGTACGCGTTCGTGAGCGTGGAGCGAGCGCTGCGATGGCACGGACACTCGAAGGCGTTTCGGGATCGGATGGTGTACGCGACGACGGCGTTGTTTTTTGGGACGGGGAACTGCACGCGCAAGGTGAGCAGCATCGTGCTCGCGCGCGTGTTCAACGATGATCGATTGCGGTTGTATGATTACGATCCCGTGCGGTTTATGAGCGAAGCGCCGAAAATGTTTGCGTTTCCAAAGTTTTCGGAGATGTATCGTCGGATCGGGGAGGACATAACGAGTCACGGGGGTCGGGTGACGTTGAACGCGCGCGTGGTCAAGGTTGAGCGCGAGAAAAAGTGCGTTCGAGTGCACTTTGAAAACGCCGAAGGGGCGATCGAGGTGCGAGAGTGCGATCGCGTGATTTTCGCGTGTAACACCGAGCAGTCGAAGGCGATGCTCGATGCGGGCACGGGGACGTCGATGATGGAGCGCCACATTTTCAACAACATCGAGTACTTTGACGACGTCTCCGTCACGCATTCCGATGAGGCTTACATGAAGAAGCACTACGAAGTCGCGGAAGACGTGCGCGATATGTACTTTATCAAATCTTACGACGATGATCCGTCGCTGTGCGAGATGAGCTTCGACCTGACGGCGTACCAACCGTTCGCCAAGGGCGCGAACGGCGAGCGAGTGTATCAATCCATCTTCTTGAACGCCGCAAAAGACAAATCGCGATGGACTCGCGACGAAATCGACCCAAATCGCGTTTTACTCGTCAAGTGGTGGCGACAATTCGGCCACACGGTTCGGCATTTCACGCGCGCCGTACCTTTTTGGCGTTTCGTCCAAAACAAGCGTCGTACGCTCTACGCCGGCTCGTACACTTTGGTCAACACGCACGAGATCGCCATCATTTCCGGTCTCGTCGCCGCGTACCGCTGTGGTGCGCCTTATCCATTCGCTGACGACGTCGCCGCGAGCTTTCAGTTCGATTTGTACGCCTCCATCATCCACGGCGTCAAGCGGCGACGTTGACGCTTGCATTTTTTACTCCAACTCACCGATTCTTTAAACCACCTCACATCTCCGCGCGCACCGCCCCACGCTCGCCGAATGCGCGCCACCGCGACGACGACGTTCGCTCCCATCGCCCGCGCGCCCGCGCACCGCGTCACCGCGCCGCGCGCGCGCGCTGTCCCGCCGCGCGCCGTCCCGACGACGTCACCGCGGTCCGACGCCGCGCCCGCGCTCGTCGCCGCGCTCGCCGCGCTCGCGATGAGCGCGTCCGCGGCGCCCGTCGCGCTGGCGATCCCGCAGACGAGCGAGTGCGCGACGAACTCGTGCGATGGGTACGACTACAGCGGGAAGAACTTCGAGGGCACCGGCGAGTACTTCACGAAGGGGTCGCTCAAGCGCGCGAACTTCAACGACGCGAATTTGACCGGAATCACGCTGTTCGGGGCGGATTTATCCAACGCGACGTTTGTGAACGCGAATTTGAGCAACGCAAACCTGGGGCAGGCGAACCTGACGGGAGCGGATTTCACGAACGCGATTCTTAGCGGCGCCATCGTGAGCAGCGCGCAGTTGGACGAGGTGAAGGTTACGAATAGTGACTGGTCGGATGTGATCGTGCGAAAGGATGTGCTGACGGGACTGTGTAAGGTGGCTGATGGGGAGAATCCGGTGACTGGGAACATCACGGCGCTGAGTTTGATGTGTCCTTGATTAGTTTTTTTGTAACACGAGACGCGGCTTTGCGCTAAATTGCCAGACAAGTTTTTTTGTGCGCGACGTTATTTTTACAAACGGTGCGCGCGCGCGCTAATGATTCGTCGTACGAACGACGTGCGAGCGACAGAAAGGATCGGAGTACTAGCACCATGCAAGTCATCAAAACCGAGGCATCAGAAGACCGTCGTGAAACAATGGTATTTCGTCATGTCCTTGCGCCGCTCGCAAAGTCGTTCGCGCTCGAGTCGTAACCAAATCTCTAATCATCTATGCATCTAACCGTCTATATCCTATGTGTACTGAGTGGAGCGCAAACCCAAACGATCGGGGTCAGTATGGTGAAATTTGTTCGCCACGAGTAAAGAAAAAAGATGGTCAGCGACAAGCCTCAGACAGCGGCGTAACCGCGCGATTTGTGCCAAGCCGAGAACGGATTCTCATACGCCGCGATCGAGGAAGGTTCGCCTGGAAATCCAGATTCCCCGACGACGTACTGCGCTGCACACGAAATTGCTGCATCATCGGCTGTGCCGACGAGAGTTCTTAACATTGAAGTGATGATTGCTCAGCGAAAGGAGAAGTCGTTTTTGAAGTGATTGAGCGCACAGGCACAGGGCCTTCTAACAAACAGCCTCGAGGTTATAATCATCGCAATCATCACCATTTCATCACTCTCGCCATGACGCGCATCCATAGAAAATAAAAGAAACATTCGCGCCGTTCGACGATGCACGCACCTATAAAACTTCTACCCGTGTACGCTCGCGTCGTCTTGGAAAGCTCGACGCTAGCGATTTCTGCGATGGGAAAATTAAACAACTCGGTGAGTGACCGAGAAAACGCGCGAGAAGAGAGATTCAAAAACAGAGGTGAGGCAGAAGTAGGTGTAAGCCCGGTTTCCAGAGCAAACTGCATCGGGGCCGAGATAGTAAGTAACTTCCCCGCGGCCGCTCAGAATGCGAGCTCGTTACTTTACGGGCTGATTAACGCCAAACATGGATGGGATTCCACGCCCGGCTGCCTGAAGTAACAGCCCGCAAACCACTCGGCGATCCCGCGCGACGAAATGGCCATCGTAAATGCATCGATAGATGTCTGGCCTCAATGTATTTACCCGCGGTAAGCAGCGAATAAACATAGCGAGAAACCAGTTGCGCGACCGAACCCGAAGCTTCGATTCAACGGGCCGACCTATCGTTCTAGCTTCTAGGGAACGGGGCAAAGAAACACTGACGGAGTAAAGTGCCCAACTTAGCGAAGCAAACAAACGAGTGATGTGAAAACGCGAATAACGTGGACGACGATGACGACGCATCGACCAATGGGGGCCTTCGAGAACGTAAACAGATCGGAACTGGGTTGTCACACCCGATGTTTGTTGTCTCATCACCGTAATTCGTAAACACGGACCATCAATTTCCTCATCTCCACTCGCGCGACGCCCCAGAGAATCTTTGGGCGCGCTCGTCGCGCCCGCGTCGTCGTCCGCGTCGTCCCTCGTTCGGTCACAGAAAAAAGAAAAACCATTCTTCGCCGAATGCGTTCGGCGAATCGTTTACGGATCAGATAATACTGGCAAGTATAGCCGGTGGCACCGGCCTTCTATATGCTTTTCATCTTCGATCAATTGGGGAAAGAGAGGTCCTCATTTCCGTAACGATTCGCTTTTCGGCGAAGAAGAGAGAAAACACAAGAACGTCCGAGACGCACCTCATTTAACCAAACAAACGTCCACCCGCCTCTGCGTCTCCGAGCGCGTTCGTTCTCTGCGATTTCGCGAATTCGCGACGACCGAATCCAACGTCAGTGCGCGAAACAAACAAACTTCATCCCGTCTCATCTCCCGCGTTCATCGATGCATTCATTCGTCCGTTCGTCATCTTCCTCGTTCCCGCGCGCGCGTCGGCGCGAATTTCGCTCAGACAATTGTCGTGTAGTTTGGAACAAGTCTCTTCAAAGCCGAGGCTCAAAGCGAGCTGGGTTAATAGCGTTCGATCTTCCTCGCGATTCTTCACGACGCGCATCGCGCGTTCCCGAGCTCAGATGACGAACGAACGAACGAACGAACGAAAAACGCGCCGCGCCGCCGCGCCGCCGCGTCGTCGCCGCCTCCATCTCCACCTCTCCATCCTCGCGCCCCTTCCGCGCCGACGTCGCGAACGAACGGTCCGATCATGCGTGCATGACTGTATACTTAAACCAATCACCACGTACGCCGAAACGTCGTCTGACTGGGGCGGCATGTGTGGTCGTCACGCCGTTCATTCGCGCGTCGTCCGGCGGCGCGGCTGCGTTCGCGCGTCGCCGCATTCACCCCTCGTCCACCTCGCGCGACGTCCTCGACGCGCCCTCGCGCGCGCCGAACGCACCGAAACATTTTTTCGCGTCGAACGATCGCCTCCGCGCGTCGCGCCGCGCGTCGCGCCGCGCGACGACGACTGACGTTCGCCGTCCGACGAACGAAGCCCGGTTCGCGCCACTCCCACGCGCGCGACGGTCGCTCGCGTCGCGCGACGGCGTCCGCGGCGCGCGGCGCGTCGACGCGCGCGAAGCATCGCTCGACGCGCGCGCGCGAGATGGCGTTCAGCGAGCGACACGCGGCGCGCGCGACGGGGAACGCCGCGATCGCGGGGGCGCTGTTGACGTTTTGCGGGGCGGCGTACTGGTACACCGTGATGAAGGTGCGAAAGGACGAGATGGACGTCGCGATCGAGCGACGCGAGGCCAAGGCGAAGGGCGCGCGGTAGGCGCGAGGACGGCGCCGGGACGTCGGGGGGCGATCGGCGCGACGCGACGGAGCGGCGCGGGCGAGGACGCGTCGGCGGCGCGCGAGCGCGTCGCGCGGCGTCGTGATGTAATGAAATATGTAGACGGTTGCGCGCGCGGAAGCGTGCTCGGGCGATGGCGTCGGAGGTGCGGCGATTCGGTGATTCGTTCGATCGATTCAATGAACGCGCGTCGTGCGTTACAACGCGAGCGCGCTCGCGGATTTTAAGGTGTGTTCGTTGCTAAGCCTACTAACGTCTCATGCCAAATAAATGTGTGTTCGCTCAATCTTCACGCTCAGCCATCTTAAGCGTGATGCTCGCCGTGCGCTTACGGATGGAGAACGGACGCCCTTGCGCGCGCGGGCGGAAACGCTTCATCGTCGCCCCGCCGTCCGCGTAGCACTCCGAGACGTACAGCTTCGCCTTGTTCATCCCCATGTTGTTCTTCGCGTTCGACGCGCAAGAGAACAGCGCGTTAAGAATCGGTTCGCACGAGCGGTACGGCATGAATTCAAGCATGATCAAGCACTCCTCGTAGCTCTTCCCGCGAATGACGTCCAACACGCGACGAATCTTCGACGCCGACATGCGCACGCCTCGCAAGTAGCACACCGCCTCCTTCTTCTCGGCTTCAACCTACGCGCGGTAAAACATCAACACATCGTCAGTACTCCATATCCCACGCGCGTCCATCGCGCGCGCGCCCCTCGCGCCCGCGTCCTCGCCGTCCTCGCCGCCGAGCGCCAACCCTATCGCCTTCTCGTTCTCTCGCGCCTCCCACCCCTTCCTCGCGCGCGCGTCGTCCCCCGCATCGCCCGCGCGATGCGCTCGTTTCTTCTCCACCGCGCGCGCGCGTCCGCGTCGCCCCCCCCCGCGCGCGTCACCGCGCCATCGCGCCATCGCGCGCGACGCCTCGAAACCCCATCCAGGGTTTGTTCGCGCGTCGTCTCGCCCCCGCCCGCGCGCCGCGCGCGTCTCCGCGCCTCCCGCGCCTCCCCGATCGCTCGCGCGAATTTTTGTCGATCGCATCGCTCGCGCGCGCGCACCTCCGTCGCCGCGACGACGCCTCGCGGCGCCGCCGCCGTCGTCGTCGTCATCCGTCGGCGCTGCAGCGCGACTCGGCGCGGCGTGTCGCCGAGCGCGAGCGCGTTCGGCGTCGTCGACGCGCGCATCGTCAGCGCGACGGCGGTCGAGCGGCGTCGGCTCGCGGTCGGGACGCGCGTCGCGCGCGTCGTCGTCGGGCGCGTCGCGAGCGTGAACATGTCGACGGGCGTCGACGTGTGGCGACGCGCGCGCGCGCGGCGCGGGGGCGGGCGACGTCGGCGCGCCTTCGTGTGGGCATTCAGTGCGCGGTGATGTATGAATTCGGACATTCGGATATATACACACGGCGTTCGAACGCGTCGAATACGCAATTCCTGGAATTTATCTCCGAGGGGGCCTCGATTTGCCCTAACGACCTCGACGCGCGCGACGCCGCACACGCGCGCGCGCGACGCTCGACGCGAACGATGCGCGCGGTGATGAGCGCGAGAGCGATCGGCGCGCGCGTCGACGCGCGCGCGCGCGACGGCGCGACGAAGGGACGACGCGCGCGAACGACGACGACGACGACGGGACGACGCGCGCGAACGACGACGACGACGACGACGA
>MDSX01092114.1_pt1 | contig 10148 bp, 7 predicted proteins | sample 811141 | NCBI WGS metagenome assembly MDSX01 (sample SAMN05326642, study PRJNA326480) | marine metagenome | isolation source: seawater | place: Atlantic Ocean: South East | collected 2010
GAGCCACCTGCTGAAGAGCCTGTTGAGCCACCTGTTGAAGAGCCTGTTGAAGAGCCTGTTGAAGAGCCTGTTGAAGAGCCTTCTGAAGAGCCTCCAGAGGATGATCCTGTTCAAGACGCTATTGATGACGTAACAGAACCTGTTGAGCCTCCTACTGAAGAACCTTCAGAAGAGCCTACAGATAATAGTGGTCAGCCTGATGAAGAACCTGACGGTGATCCTACTGGTAATCCTGACCCTGATCCTACTGACGTACCTACAGGAGACCCTACCGAAGACCCTTCTGACGTACCTGATGAGGGCGACGGAACAGACGGTAATACTACTGAAGGTACTGAAGGCGATGATGGAGAACCCGGAGAGGGTGATACCGGATCAGGAGGAGGAGGTAGTGGGAACGGTGACGGCGATGGTGACGGAAATAAGTCTTCAGGCGGAGGAGGTGCATTTGGAGGTATGTTAACGCAACCTACCTTTAACTATCAACAGACCCCTTTCGTAAAAGTACCGTACACTACGAAAGATTATGATGCCGAGCTTATGAAAATGATAACAAGACTAGGAAAAGGAAAAGGTTTATTCTCATGACAAGTATATTTCCCACTATGCCTACAAGACTAGACTTAGTTAACGCTGTCTTAAGAAGATTACGAGAGCCTGAAGTAGATTCAGTTGACGAAAATTCTTATAGTAAGCTTATAGGTGATTTAGTTAACGATGCCAAAACATTAGTAGAAACTGCTTGGGATTGGTCTGCTTTGCGTACAACACTAACAGTGACTACTTTAGAGGGTGTGTTTAGTTATACGCTTACTGGTAGTCAGAACAACATTAAAGAGCTTAATGTTATTAATGACACAAGCAACACTTCTATGTCTTACCAAACTCAAAAGTGGTTTGATGAGAAATATTTAATGGAAGACGTGGTGTCAGGGTCTCCTCTTTATTTTACATATAACGGTATCCGAAGTGGTACAGGCGATACTAAGATAGATGTATACCCTAAACCTGACGGAGCCTACACGCTTAGATTTAACTGTGTTATTCGAAAAGACGATTTAAATTTTGATGGGTCTTTTCTGTATATACCTGCTCCTCCTGTAGTTCATCTTGCTGTGGCTTTAGCGGCAAGAGAGCGTGGAGAGACTGGGGGCACTTCTGCTTCTGAGTACTTTACTATAGCTAATAAATACTTATCTGATGCTATTGCTATTGATGCGGCAAAACACCCAGAAGAAGTAATATTCTATACACCTTGAGGTACGTATGGCACAAGAACTTAAAAGTATAAATCTTGTAGCTCCCGGCTTTAAAGGGATTAACACGGAGGACTCTCCGTTAGCTCAAGACCCTTCGTTTGCTGAAGTAGCAGATAACGCTGTGATTGATAAGCGAGGTCGAGTTGCCGCTCGTAAAGGATTGTCTGTAATTACTACTGATAAGACAGTTTTAGGAACAGCAAGCATACAAGCCATAAAAGAATTTAAAGACGATGCGGCTAACACGGTTATTTTTTCTGTTGGTAACAACAAAATAATGACTGGCACTACTACTCTTGTTGACGCTACGCCCGGAAGTTATACGATTACTGATAACAACTGGAAGATAGTTAACTTTAATGATCATGTTTACTTTTTCCAACGTGGGCATGAGCCTTTAGTCTACGATAATACCTCCGCCGCAGTACAGGCTATGAGTAGTCACACCCACGCTACTGGTGTGTCTAGTACTATGTATGGTAATGAGGTATTAGCGGCGTATGGTAGGTTATGGACTGCTGATTTTGCTACAGATAAATCTACTATCTATTGGTCTGACACACTTATAGGACATGCATGGTCAGGAGGATCTACAGGGTCTATTGATATTACTACTGTATGGCCTGATGGTCGTGATGAAATTGTAGCACTAGCGGCTCATAACGACGCCCTTGTTATTTTTGGTAAGCATAGTATTGTTATTTACTCAGGGGCTACTGATCCCTCCTCTATGGCTTTAAAAGACACTATATCAGGAATAGGTTGTGTTGATAGAGACACTGTACAGTACACCGGCTCAGATGTTCTGTTCTTGTCCCAGACAGGGCTACGTAGCTTTGGTCGGACGATACAAGAAAAATCTATGCCTATTAATAACCTATCGTCAACAATAACAAAAGATATTATATCTCTGCTTTCTCCTTCTACTGAAACATTTACTTCAGTATATCATCCAGAAGAAAGTTTTTATTTATTGACGTTTAGAAATCAAGACGTAACTTTATGTTTTGATGTTAGAGGTGTGGTAGAGAATGGTTCTTATAGAGTAACTCGATGGCCCGGTACTGGGTTTGTTTCGTATGAAAGAAAAGACGATGGAACTTTACTTATTGGTAGTCGTCATGGCATAGGTACTTACTCAGGTAATCAAGACAACGGTAGCTCATATCGGTTTAGGTACTTTAGCCCTGAGTTAACTTTCGGTGATGCGGCAAAGCTTAAGTTTCTTAAAAAGTTAAGACCTACTATTGTTGGTGGTAACGGCGCTAGGTGTTTTTTAAATTGGGCTTACGACTTTAACACTTCTTATTCTTCTCAGTTTATACAATTAAATACTCAGGGAATATCAGAGTTTGGTGTATCAGAGTACCCTGCTTTTTCTGAGTTGTCTGGTCTAGGTATTTCTTCTACATTGATTAACGGGGTATATGATGTAAATAAATACTTAGGTGAGTTTACTTACCTTGATTTAGCTCTGTCTAATGGAGAGCCTTCAACAGGGTCAGGAGGCGGCCCTTTATTGAGTGGAGACAGTTGGTTTAAAACAGATTTACAACTTATTGGTCAGCCTCCTTTTGGAAGACTATGGGTAGAAATAGGTACAGTTAGAACAGATATTTCTACCCTAACACCATCTAGTTCAAGTGAGTTCGCCTCTGGTGAATTAACATCAAGAAAGTCTATTAACGCTAACGGAAGTGGCGGGACTTTAACAATCGGGGTTGAGTCCGACATTGACGGGTTCAAATTATCTTTACAGGAAATAAATGTATTAGCACTAGTAGGTAAAACAATATGAGTAATTACACTAAGACTACTGACTTTGCCGCTAAGGATAGTCTACCTTCTGGTGACGCTGGCAAAATTATTAGAGGAACAGAGTTCGAGACAGAGTTTGATAGCATTTCTGTAGCAGTTGCGACAAAAGCTGATCTTGCTTCACCCACATTTACAGGGACAGTAACAATTCCTGCGATGATCTTTAACGGTACTTTAGGTACTGGAACAATTGATGGAGGTACATACTAATGCCAGACATACCAGATTGGTTAGTAACCGCTTTAGGGGGCGCAGATAATGCGTTGGGGAATGCAGGTGCCTTGGGTTTAGGTGCCGCCGGTCTTGCATTAGCTGAGAAGGGTTATAGCGATCTTGGTGATGTGGGAGAGAGAGCGTTTACTGAGCTTTCTGGTCCCGGAGGATTAGCAGACAGACTATCAGGAATGATGGAGTTCCAGCCTTATACTGTTACTTCGGCGACGGGTGGTCAGTTTGGTATGTCTCAAGACCCTTCTACTGGGGCAATGTCATATAATCTTCAAACATCCCCAGAAGAGCAGGCGTTTCATCAGCAGTTGTTTCAGGACGCTGGTGCTCTGTTTGGTCAGGCGGCTATGTCTCCACAAGAAAGAGAGCAAGAAGTCTTTGATCGAATGATGACTGCTATGTCTCCGCAACAGGAGCGAGAGCGTTTAGCGTTAGAGAATAGACTAGCCGCACAGGGCCGTTTAGGTGTACGAACAGATATGTTTGGTGGTACTCCTGAAGGGTTAGCAATGGCAAAAGCACAAGAAGAAGCACGTAACAGCGCTATCTTAAATGCTATGCAGTTTGCAGGTAATGAGCGAATGCAAACAGCACAGTTAGGTCAGGGTATGTTAGCTAGTAGCTATCTGCCTCAGTCCCAGTTGTTGAATGCTTTACAGCCCGGTATGACAGCGGCAGAGCAACGTCGCCAATCCATCGCACAACAAGCAGGAACTTACGGACAGACGTATGCTACAGGTCTTCAGGGTCTTTTAGCGGCGGCTACAGGACAAGCAAACATTGCTGGCGGTGTAGGCGGAAGCATGCTAAGTGGAGCGATGGGTGGCTTATTTGGTAATACCACCACTTAATTGAGGAACTAATAATGGTTAACTTTGCACAAGGGTTTTTACAGGACTTAGCAAACCCTGCTATGGCTAAGAGTTTATTTGGAGCAGGTGCCGCTATTGGTAATTTGCCAAAGCAATACCAACAACAACAACGGTTAGAAGCTTATCGTAAAATGTCTCCTGCACAGCAAATTGAGTACAACATAGCTAATGCCACAACAACAGAAGAGATTCAAAAAGCGCAACAACTTAAAATTAATTTTACGAAACGAGAAGCACAAAAGGCTATAAATAAGCTAGAGGCCTTGCGCGCTACTTCAACAGACCCAGTCCAACAACGGGTACTCGAAGAGAAAATGGCTAATATCGCCGCTAAAGGAGGTTTAGATGCTAAAGGCTATGTTGGGCGTACCGACGCTGAAGAGCTTCGAGCACTACAAAGAACAGCTGTGGAGGATGCCGCAACCGAAAGAGATAGGGGCAAGGCAGAGTTAAGAGTAGCTCGGGCTTATAAACATATGATCCAAAGTGACCAGTCACCTGAAGCTATCGCTATTGCTAAAAAGATATGGGATGACGGTGGTTTTACATCAGTGATTGAATCTATAGACAAAGAGGCTTTAGCGGCGGCTTCTAAAGAGATTGCTCATCAAAATCAACTTGACGCTAGAGCTGATAGAGAAGTCTACTTATCTAATACGTCTCCTGTTACTCAACTAGAAAATGATATTAAGAGTAATAAAAATATAAAACCTTCTGTCAGAAAGGTATTAACAGAAAGAATAGCTAGGCTTAAAAGTTCTTATCCTGATTTTGCAAACAAAGGGACATGGACTACGGCAGGTCGAAGACAACATGATTCTGAGTATAGAGCAATTAGTAATTCTTATTACACTGCATCAGTAGAGGCTAATCGCAGAATAGAAAGAGAAAATGAAAGGATGGCTAGCTTAAGAAACGCCATGGCTAAGATAGCCGCACAGACTGTTAATAAATCTGAGTGGTCTGAGTACACAAACCAAGCAGAGCAGGAGCTTAGAAAAGAAAACGATAGTTACCCTTATACACCTGTAAAGTTAACTGATTTTACTGAACAAGATATAAATCAAAGAGCTATGGAGATAGTAAGAAGAAAGAAACAAGAACAAACTTTGGAGGCGGCGAATGCCGCTCGTTTATACAATAAATTACCACCTTTAACGCTAGAGGAGGTATTAGGCACTAAACCATCTTCTGATAACAACCAATACACACGGGGTCGGTTTACGGTATCAGAGGAGAGTCAGTAATAATGCCTACTTACAAAGTAACGGACCCTACTACTGGACGTACTTTATCGTTAACAGGTGAGTCGCCGCCTACTGAAAAAGAACTTGAAGATATTTTTAGTGAGTATATCGTAGACCCAGAACGTCTACAGCTAGAAAAAGAGTTCCAACAGGCGGAAGAAGAAAGATCTCAAGCGGCTTATAAGTTAGAGGCGGCTGAAGATACTGTTCTCGAAAACTTAGCGGAAGGTATACAGCAAACATCAGCGGCTGGTGTAGGTGCTGTTGCTGACTTAGCTACCTTTGTTGCGTCCCCTCTTACCTACGCATACGAACAAGCAACAGGCCAAGACGTACCTACTGGTCGTGAAGCATTGGCTATGATAGATCCCCGTCTAGACCCTAATCAACGCTTTGTGGAAGAGGATGTCGGTGCTTTTTCTACTCGTCTTGCAGGAGAGATGGCTGTTTTAGGTGGTGGTTTTGCTCAGGTAGCTAGAGATCCTGCAAAATTATCTTCTTCTATTAAAGACATTGCTGGCTTAGGTATGACTAAAACTCCTGTATCGGCGGTAGCTTTAAAAGAAGGCCCAGAGTTTGCGGAAAAGCTCTATAAAAATACTATAGATCTTGACCTTGATTTTAATTTAGAAACCGTTGACGGCGTTAAACAATTTGCAGATGATGCTGGTATTCGTTTTGACGTAGAACAAGCACGTCCAGACTTTGATAGTTTTGAACAATGGAAAAAAATAGATCTTCCTAAGTTTAAAGTAGATCAACAAAAATTAGGTACTAAATGGGACACCGCCGCTAATAATCTTAACAAGGCAATAGAACGTAATCAAAAGGCATTGGAATCTGGTGACGAGGTTAGGGTTCTTAAGTCAGAAACTAACCTATCTAATGCCCAAGCAAAATTAGACAATTTAACAAATCAAATAATAGAGGCTCCTCTTCCTCCTTCTATTATAAAAGGATCAGCAGAGCGTCGCGCCTTTATTAAAAACGAATTAAACCTAGCTGGCGTTTCAGATGACGTTATTAAATCAGTTGTTTTACCTCAACGATACCGTAAGTCTAAGCCTTTTGAAGAGCTTATAGAGTACGACAAAATGGCTATGAGTGGTGTGTATGACATTAACCCATCGGCTGTTGTTAAGTTTATGGACGAGGCCGCCAGACCAGCTTCAGCCGTGGTAACTAAACTTGCTGGTGCTCGTATAGGCGCTCTTTTTTCTTCTTCTTTTGAAACTGCCACACGAAAACAAGAAACTCTATACACAAAATACTTTAACGATAAGGTTAAAAACCATTTGTCAGAGTTAGTTGATTGGGGTAACTCTCCTGTAAACAAAGCTATGTTTCTTGACCTACACCTTGAGCCTGAGAATTTTAAAACTATTATTACTAATGCCTCTGATGAGTTGAGTAGACCATCTTACAATTTGTTTAAACAATTATTAGCTGACTCTAAGGTACACCAAGCTGACGTAAAAAGTATATACACAAAAGATGTTATTCAAGACGAGGTGTATTGGGCTTCTGGTGTTAAGCGCTCATCTCTTAATGACGAAGAAAGTCTAGCTACTACTATTGAAACAGGAACTATTCAGAATGCAGGGGCTAAAGAACGTAAAAGAAAGTTAGCTCAGGAGATGGATTTAGATGAACTTAACGATTACTCTAGTCCTATACTAGAGCAGATTAACCGTATAGCCCAAGAAGGTATGTTAATTGAGCTTTCTAAATCATTCAGGATGCGTCCTAGTATAGGCTTAAATGGGAATAGTAATGACTTTTTCAGGGAAATGCAACGTACTATACAAGATCAAACAGGATCTCCGAAAGTAGCTAATCAGATCTCTCAACTTACAAACAAGACATACGTAGGTGCTAGAACTAATACAAGTAGCTTTGTATCTGCATGGATGAAGCAGGCTTATGGAGGTACACTAGGGCAGTTTGATTCTGCTTTACTTAACTTACACGACCCTGCTATATCGCTAGTTAGAGACGGAGTTAAGCCTACACTTAAAGCTATTCTTGATAGAGAAGGAATGGTAATTCAAGACTATGGTATAGGAGGCTCTAATAAAAATGTAGGAGAGTTTCAATCTGGGTTTGATGAGGGTTTAGATAAAGCTTTTTACGAAAAAGCAGCAGACTTTTATCAAGAATTTAGTTTTAAGTACTCTATATTTAGGTCAGCAGACAGAAAAGGTAAAGGTATTGTTCTTCGTTCTGCGTTTAACGGGATGAGAGAAGCCGCACCTAGTATGCAAAAGTTTAAGGATAAGTATGATACTTATTTTTCTGCGAGAGAACGTGCTTTAATAAGACCTCATTTAATAAAAGGTACTAAAATAGAAAAGATGCCTGAAGGTGTTAGACATATTGTGTTACGCGGAATGTTTACACGGCTAGGAGAACAGCAACTTATTTCTCCTGCTGGTCGAACACTTAAGTACTTAGATAAACCTACAGCAAACTTGCTACGCCCTTTATACGCTTTATCTGGCTTTGCTATTATGCAGGGTGAGCTTCTTAAGCAAGGTATTATTGACAACATATCTAAAGGAAACTACAAAGAGGCTGGTGTTTTTTCAGCTAAATACATGGCTTTCGCCGGTATTGGTTATGGATTGATTGACGAGATACGAGGAATACCTCAGTGGATATTAGGTAATGATGACAAAGAACCTAGTATCGAAGACGTTGTTATAAAGGCGGCTAGTCAGCCTGTACAAGTAGCTACGTTTGGGCGCTTAGGTGATTCATACTCTACTCAGAAATTCCTTGAGTCTCCGGTTGAGTATCTTTTAGAATCTTTAGCACCTCCTACTGGTTTTATAGGTAACCTAAGTAAAGACGTTGCAGATGTTGTTTCAGGTAAAGATACAAATTACGAAACTTTAAAGAGTCTTCCGGGCGGTGAAGAGCTACGTGCTGTATTAAAGGAGGATAAGTAATGGATTTTGAATCGATTCGTTTAAAAAAAATATATAACAAATTTCCTGTTAACATGCGTATCTTCGCTGAGACTGTTGCGGGTGTTGACCGGCCTATAACTGAAGAAGATTTCACACCTCAAGACTTAACGTACCTTCGGAGTATTATAGAAAACACTCAGAAAAAAAACACCGAAATGGAAAACATGCTTGTTGAGCATAGAGACTTAATTTCTGAGATGGGTGTTTATGAGCTAGGCCCAGATAAGAACCTAGTTGATATTACGGATAAAGAAATTTCTGGGTTAAACAAAAAGATACAGTCATATAGAGATACTAGTGATAGAACATCAGTTCAATATACGGATATTAACCGTACAGCAGACCCACGTACAGAGTCCGCTGGTGCGTTAATGGACGACGAGTCTATTGCCCGAACCGTTAAAGATTCTTTTAATGATCCTGCTTACAGGATAAAAACAACATTAGGAAGATTCACAGCGGAGCACCAAGACGACGGGTCTATTATTGTTAAGGACACTTACGATTGGAACGAGCTAGATGTTGAAAAGCCTACTTTTAAAGAGTTTATAGCGGCTGTACCTGAGCTTGCTTCTAATCCACGTAAAGCAGGTAATGCCTTTATGCGTTTAATTAAACCTGATACATCAAGAGAAGTTAGGATACAACTTGATTCTAAGAAAGGAATGCTTACAGAGTAATAAAAAAGGGGCCGAAGCCCCTATCAAGTTACAACTCACAGTTATTGCCGGTGCAGGCTAACTGCTGAGACCCTTCCGTCATGTCAGAGTTCTCAGAGATGTTCCAATCAATCGTCTCTGGGAATTCCTCCTTCAGCTTCTCATAGGTCTCTACGTCGATGGGTTCATAAGGAGCCTGTTGGTATGTGTGTTCGGAATAAGGCAGAAAACTAACACCGCTTATCTTATCGAACTTGTTGTACAACCATTGACCTACCTCAAGGAACTCATCATCACGATAGTAACACGTCATAGATGGTTTGTGTTCGCACCAAAAGTCCTGATATATCTCCCATAGTTCTAACTGCTCCATAGCACCCATCTCAGAGGCCACCACAGCCCCGTCAGGAGACTTTATAGGGAAGGAGAATACCTTGGTAGAGGGTGACATTACATCGTCTTCTACGGGTATTCCTGCGGCTTCAAGTACGGAGCACAATGGGTCTCTTGCATCTGCTCGTACTCTTCTAATGTACTGATCCGCATATCGAGGGTGTATCCCGCTAGCAGAATCAACCAATTGAGACACAGTACCGCTAGGCTTAACGGCGGTAATAGCAGTAGAAGTATTAATAGCCAGTCGGTCAGCCCATGATTTATTCGTAGCGATAGCCTCTTCACGAAGCTCAGTAAGCCATGTCTTGAGGACACCTTTATCTCTCCTTCCTGATAGGGTTGGATGATCCATAATCCCTGTTAGTGATACTCCTAGTAATGCTTCTTCCTCTGTGTTCTTCTGCCATACCTTACGTAGGTAACGGAAGTCCGTTAAGGTAGCCTGTAGAGTCCCAAGGATAGCCGCAGTACGTACTTTTCGTTTGAGGTCTGACAACGTATCTCCTGCCCTGACAACAACTTCTGATAGATTGCAGAATTGGTTAGGCCGTAGGATGATCTCGCTACATGGATTAGTTCCAAAATCATAGGTAGCATCTCGTCGCTCGTTCTTTGAAGCTTGCTTTTGACTTGCGACTCTAGAGAACATACCTCGCTCTCCTGAACGGGACTCGTATAAACTTTTCCACTCATTTAA
>MDSX01022271.1_pt1 | contig 10146 bp, 12 predicted proteins | sample 811141 | NCBI WGS metagenome assembly MDSX01 (sample SAMN05326642, study PRJNA326480) | marine metagenome | isolation source: seawater | place: Atlantic Ocean: South East | collected 2010
GAAAACATCAACAAGTCCATCCGTTGCCTTTAGATGCGGATCCTCAAATAAATCTTTAGGCTGTCCGACTGGCGCCCATGAAATATTAGAATGTTCACAACGGCTTTCTAGTTCCTTTTGTGAATACTGCAGCAAGACTTCTTGAAGTGCTGGCAACAACCATTCTCTCTCTCCAAGGCGTGTTACATTAGTCTCTAGTCTTGGATCTGACGCTAATTCCTCTAAACCAAATTCTGCTACGAACCGTTTCCATTGTTGATCCGAGGTAACTCCGATAAACAACTGCCCACCACCTTTCGTATTAAACACATCATATATTGCCCACGCCCCGCGCCTTGCCGGCATTGGACGTGCCTCGAGGCCTGTTGCCGCCATACCTGCCATATGTGTACTCATTAAGAAAACGGCACTTTCAAATAGAGAGCTCGATATTCTTTGCCCTGCACCGGTATGGTCAAGTTCTCTTAAAGCAGCCTGAACCCCAATCACCCCAAACATTGCACCTAAAATATCGACGACTGAGGCCCCAGCTCGTAGAGGTTGCCCAGGTGGCCCAGTCATCCATGCCAGTCCAGATTGAAATTGAACAACTTCGTCTAGGGCGGGGCGGTTTTCATACGGACCAGCTAAATACCCTTTAAGCGCAAGGTAAACCAGACGCTCGTTTAGAGGCGCCAAATGTTTGTAACCGCAACCAAGTCGTTCCATCGTGCCTGGACCAAAGTTTTCCAATACGATATCAACCTTAGGTATTAATCGATGAATGGTAGCTTGACCCTCAGCCATCTTAAGATTGATAGAGAGACTACGTTTGTTTCTATTAAAACCCGAGAAAAACCCCGCTCCAAAGCCACCGAGACGTCTTGTTTTATCTCCATCAGGAGCGGGTTCAATTTTAATTACGTCAGCCCCTAATTCAGCAAAGAGTAAACCTGCACTCGGTCCCATGACTGTGTGAGAAAACTCTAAAATCTTCAACCCTTTAAGGGGAACCGCAGACATCAGTTGACAATATTACGCCTGAAAGCATCCAAACTTCCAGCGTGGATCAATTCACCAGGCAGTTGATGTCCAACGATATCTTCTGCCATTCTTCCAACTTCTATTAATCTGTCAAGATTAACACCAGTTTTAATACCAAGCTCCTTACACAGCAAAACTAGTTCTTCTGTACAAATATTGCCTGCAGCTTTTGGTTGGCCAGCAAATGGGCAACCACCCAATCCCCCAACCGTAGAGTCAAATCTTCGAACCCCCATTTTTAAACCTGCGTATGCATTGGCGACAGCTAGCCCACGAGTGTCATGCAGGTGGAGTGATAACTCCATGTCTGGCCATTCACTCCGCACTTCCCCAATAATATGCTCTATCCGGTGCGGCGCAGCCCAACCCATCGTATCGGCTAAAGAGAATAAAGTTATATGAGCGCCTGTCTCTTCCGCTATGGACATACCGTCTTTGAGCGTATTTATTACTTGTTTGGGCGCGATATCTCCCTGGTAATTACAGCCAAAAGCTGCCATTATACTGATCCGGTGTACTGCTATATTATTATCGAGATGAGCCGCCGCCTGACGCTTCATTGCCGTTAAATTCTCAGCATGTGAACGGTTTAGATTCTTTTTTGTAAAGCCTTCTGATGCCGTAAGAGATATTGAACCTGATAAAGTTAGTTTACTTTTATACTGTAGCGCGCGGTCTAACCCATTACCATTAAAATATAAACCGGTATAGGTAACATCTTTTACTGGATTAAATGCCTCTACGACCGCCTCAGCATCAGACCAGCCAGGAACAAGCCTCGGGTTTACAAATGAGCAAATTTGAATATGTTTCAGACCAGTTTCTGAGAGTGCGTCTATCAGCTTTACTTTGTCAGTTGTTGAAATTGGTCCAGGCTCTATTTGAAATCCTTCTCTTGGACCTTCTTCGTGGATTTCAACCATCTTTGGTAAATCAGACATTATGTAATTTCTCTCTTACAATTAAACTCAATTCAGTAGTTTTTTTCAATTATTCAAAATAAAAAATTATAATAGAAAACTTTTTAGGTAAACCCGTTCTATTGCGAAATTTTTTTAACAAAACTAAAGAAATCTCTCTTCAAAATAGAGCTTTGCTATGTTTATAACCTAAAGATCAAAATTCTTTTGATAAAATGATATCTCTGTACCCCCCCATTAAGGCGCACGTTTATCATTACTAGACTGAAAAGCTCGCACTACCCAACGTAAATATCTAATTATACTGTAAAATACGAAAGGTGGGCCAACAATCCAGAAAACTGTTGCCCCTACATAAACAGTTGTTATTACTTCAGGCAGATCTCTCATCAGAGCTAACGTAACGACAACAACCCACGCACAGGTACCAAATATAAGAAAGGTTTTATAAATTAACATTTACAGCTTTTTTAAAGTTTAAAGATTTACATTACCGAAATAGGATTAGAAATAAAACAATCAATTCCAGTTAGTTCTAACCTTCTTAAATAAATTTAGTGAAAAAATAGCTATCTTAAAAACGGACCCCTCGGACCAAACGGCCGGGTAAAGCTTCAGTTGAAACTCCAAACTCTGACACAAGTTGTCCAGAAACGATTGTTGCATCAAAACCATCAACTCGCTGCACCAATCTTCTGCCTCCCGCTGGGAGGTCATACATAACTTCAGGTGAATTGATATTTAACTCTGAAAAATTAATAACATTTATATCTGCTTTTTTACCAACCTTTATTACCCCTCTATCGGCAAGACCAATAGCATTCGCATTATCAGACGTTAGCTTTTTAATCGCCATTGGCATACTTATCTTTGAACCTCGAGTACGGTCTCTCGCCCAGTGAGTTAGTAAATACGTTATCGCGCTCGCATCTGTTAAAACACCCACATGCGCACCGCCGTCACCTAAACCTATTAACGAATTAGGATTATTAATCATCTCAAACACTGCATCCAAGTTACCATCAGCATAGTTTGATAATGGACGATAAAGTAACGATGTACCATCATTTTCCAGAAGCATGTCGTAGGCTAGTTCCTCTGGAGAACATCCTCGAAGGCGCGCTTGAAAAGCAATTGAATTTTTTGGATTAGGTTCGTAATTAGGTGGGCTTTCTAATGGAAAAATTTTATCCCATTCGGTCACTCGCGTTCGCATTAAATGTTCACCCTGGGGTTCCTTTAACATTCTTTCCTTAAAGGAGGGTGTCTTTAGTTTATTAAATTTTTTATTTTGCGAAAGTCCTTCAATTTCTTTCCAAGCATCACAGGCCATAAATGGATTTAGGGAGATATGAAACCCCAGCAAAACGCCCGTAGGTCTTGTGAGAATCTGTCCTACAATTTTGGCTCCATTTGCATTTATACGCGAAATTTCTGACATAATCTCTCGCCATAATTCCGGTCTATCATTTCGTTGCAAAACTGTAATTGTCATTGGGCGTCCTGACGTAACTGCAACTCGTTCAAGCAAACCTATTTCCTTCGTAGGATCGTCAAAATCTGATATTACCTGTACCCAACCAGCACCAACAGAACCTACAGCTTTGCTTATTTCTATCAATTCCTTTTCAGCAGCACCTAAGGTAGGTGTGAAGGCACCAGAGACAGTGCGGTGGTTTATTGTTCGACTAGTCGAAAAACCAAGTGCTCCGGCCCGAATACCATCTTCAACAAGTTTTGCCATCTGAGCTCGATCCTCACTGGTCGCGTCTTCCCGATTGACTCCTCGGTTACCCATGACAAAGACCCTAATTGCTGCGTGTGGCACCTGAGTCACAATATCTACATCAAATGACTTCTTATCGAGTGCATCGAGATATTCATCAAAAGTTTCCCAATTCCACGGCAACCCCTCGGTTAAAACGGGTTCAGGAATATCTTCCACACCTTCCATCAATTCGACAAGTTTTTCTCTGTCATCGGGTTTGCAAGGTGCAAAACCAACCCCACAATTTCCAATCATAACAGTTGTCACCCCATTCCAAGATGAGGGAGTCATTCTATTTGACCACGTTGCCTGCGCGTCATAATGAGTGTGTATATCTATAAAGCCTGGGGTTACAATTTTATTTTCTGCATCAATTTCGTTAACTCCCCGCGGCAAATTTACTCCCATAGCCACAATGACACCGTCATTAATCTCTATATCACATTTAAACTCGGTCGCACCGGTACCATCTATAATCGTACCATTCCTGATAACTATATCTGAACCAATTCTAGGCATACGCCTCTCCTTAGAGGAAAAATAATTACCTTAGAATGTTAACATTCTAATTTAAATCACAAGATACAAAAATATATATTTATATATATACTTAACTTGTACTGTGAGATTGTATCGTTAACTATCTGTTATTAATTCATTATGAGGAAAATTAGGATGACGCTTGCAGACCATTACTATCTTCGATTAAGATAAATAATGAAACTAAATTTAATAATCAAAAAGAGAAAACCCTAATGTCAAACTTCTATAATCCAAACCTAGAAATAGATCTTGATAGCCCGTTTACACGGGATGAAAAAAATAAACTAATACGAAGATCATATTGGATGGATAAAAGCGATAAATCATTATTAATGTTGATGGACCGTGGCATAGGATCTCAACTAACCAATGATGAGAAGCGTGCACATTTATCAGATATTGGACGGTCACATTTGATTGATGAATTATTCGAGCCCGAAATCCTACCACCAGAATAATTAAAAACTCTAACAGAAACAATCGTTAAGGTTCAGCACGTCGCCATCGAACCCAACCTGTCATAACCCTTCCATCTGGCCAGGCTCGAGACAAAGTGAGCATAAGCCCACCATTTGGTAATAACTTCATACCCCGGGTCTGAACTCCTCCAACCCAACCTGGATTTAGAGCAAATTCAACTGTCGTAACAAAAATATCATTCTCTAATGTCCATTTGCCTCCATAGGATATATAGGTATCAAAAGCTTGGACCCTGTCTTTCTCTGGAGCATCCGTGTGCCAAGAAGGGTTTCCTGTCAGGATGGGCCGATCCACCCAACAAATGGCAGCATTCATCCATCCTTCTTTAGATATAATTAACAAGCCATTTGATTTTTCACCGTATCGAGCCTTTGATAATTCTGCATCGACTGGGTCGTCGGTTCCCCGATCCACTAGCGTCCACGTGCCAATAATATCATTTTTGTCTACCACATTTAATACCTTTGAAAGCTTGTTAATTTTACTTAACTGCTTTTATTCAGGAAAATTGTTTTTATTAACCACTATCTATGATGCAGAAAAACCTTCTAAATGATTTTTTACATTTTCCGCACTGTAATCGCATTCAATTAGGTTTTCCGGATCCCACTCGCTTCTATTTTCGATATGAAAGAAGTCCCCACCATAAACATGAATGGCTCCAGAACATTTGGGGATCGGATTGTTAACAGAGTGAATAATATCCATCCCTAATGGCGTTACATCTCCTACACACAAAGATTTCGCACCAGCTGCTTCAATTCGTCCTTCTTGATCTTCGTTAATTCTTCGCCAGAAAATATTATCTTCCCGACCGGAATACATACCGATAACAGCCCAAATATTATGATTATGTGGATATATAGTTACCCAAGGTGCCCATACTACGTTTACAATAGTTAAATTACTTGAACTGTAGATAGCGGTTGCTCCAGGTTTTGTTGGCTCCCCGATTGCTTTAATTAATTTATCTGGATCAGAAACAGCACTCTCAACGATGTCTTTAATCCCAAGATGTGAGTGATCCGCCTCTACTGCTGTCTTGCAGTTTTCTACAAATGCCTCTAGATCAAACATAATTTTTAATCCTTTTTGTATAGGCTTCATTAAAAAATAATATAATCGTTGTTAAGTAGATAGCTTCCCACTTGTAAGAAAAGAAGACATTTTCTGATCAGTTGTTTAAACTAATCAACTACAGCGACTCAACTATTGTTAATTTTACATTGACGTCATGTTATCAAGACGAGCTCCTTTTACTAAGTAAATTTTTTTTCTTTCTCTGTTTTATTTAGATTGTTGTTAATCGACCAAGATACTATTTGGCAAAATTACAATTGGATTTTGAAGTTAAGTGATCACTAATACTCAAACGGTAAAAATAAATTTAGCTAAATATCGTTTGGAAGTACTTTGTATCTTTTTCTAAACAAAATACGTTGTATATGGTGTATTATGAAGCAATCAACCGAGTATTTTGTTGAAAGTGAGTTTACGATGACCAAAATATTTGAAGGGCTATGTAGTTTTCTTCTTTTTGGCTCGGCAGCAACAGGCTTAATCATGATTTTCGTTTTGGTGGCTGAATTTGAGCTTGAAAAATGGGGCATAGCCCCGGCCATCATATTAACAATTTGCATATTAATATTTCTTTTGTCGTGGGCTTGGTATCGCAAGCTTCGATCGTAATCGGTTATGATCAATTTAGGTATCTTTTTTAAGGAGTGTTGATGCGAGAAATCACTGGCGAAACCGAGGCTATTCAGACCGTACATAATTATATCGATGGTTTGAATACCGGCGAAGAGAAAAAAATTGGGGAAAACCTCCATTTTCCTCACTCACGATGCATGAAGGATGGAACCATTCATCAATGGGGTTCAGCAGGAGAGTACCTCGACGGTTTTAAACAGCGTTTGGAGGCCGTGGGCTGGGGGCATACAAAACTTAATACTATAGAAACTGAGACTATATCTGATAAAAAAACGCATGTAAAAATTGAGTTCACTAGATTTAAGAAAAATGGAGAACTCATTGGCAACTATAAATCACTTTATATTATAATATATGAAAAAGGATACTGGGGGATAAAGTTTGGTTCGGGAACCGGATAATCCCCCTATATTTTCATCCTAACAATCTGGAAAACAGAAGCTCAATTCACCAAGATTTAATCTGCTATTCCGTTAGCGTAACGTCCATTCACTATTATGGCATCTGCTGCAACTATCTTACTCTTTTTTTCGAATAATCCGGTAACGAATGACATAAAAGCACGGGACCTTAATTTTTGCGCACGTTTTTGTGATAACTCAATATCAGCGATACTTAAGTTAGCTACTGGATACATTGGGTCGTTTCTGTACGTATACATTTTTTTTCTTTCATTGAAGTTATCTAATGACTGTTAGTTAGTGTTATTTACCCAGGTAAACCACCCATTTGTTGTCAATACAGCTATGAGTAAATGTCATACCAAAGAAAAACTTTGATATCTAAAATTAAATATTTGATATTCGAAATGACTACTCGTATAAACTAACCCGCCAATCTGTGACGCAGTTTAATGGAGCCTAAATGCAAACAAGACTTGAAGAGTTGCTCTATAATAGAGATTGGTTGCTTGCCGACGGCGCTACTGGAACTAATCTTTTCCAGGCTGGACTGCAATCTGGCGACTCACCAGAGTTATGGAATGCGCTATTCCCAAATAAAATCACAGCGCTGTATCAAAGTGCCGTTGATAGTGGTTCGGATATATTCTTAACTAATACCTTTGGATGTAACGCCTCCAGATTAAAACTACATAATGCTGAAAATAGGGTTTTTGAGCTAAATAAACTCTCTGCAAGTCTTGCTTGTGAGGTTGCAGCAAAAGCCAACCGGCCAGTTGTTGTGGCCGGTAGTGTGGGTCCCACTGGCGAGATTTTCCAGCCAATTGGAGAGCTGAGCCATGAAATGGCAGTGGAAATGTTTCATGAACAAGCAGAGGGTCTGAAAGACGGCGGAGTAGATGTTTTATGGGTTGAGACTATTTCTGCAGCAGAAGAGTTTAAAGCGGCAGCATGTGCTTTCAATTTAGCGAAAATGCCTTGGTGCGGTACAATGAGTTTTGACTCTGCTGGCAGAACAATGATGGGATTAACATCGAAAGATATGGTTTCTATGTTGGAAGAAATACCCAATAAGCCATTAGCGTTTGGAGCAAATTGTGGGGTAGGGGCTAGTGACCTACTTCGAACGGTTCTGGGCTTCGCCTCTTTATCACCAGAATTGCCAATAATCTCAAAAGGTAATGCAGGTATACCAAAGTTTTTAGATGGAGAAATACATTATGACGGAACTCCAGAACTGATGTCAGAGTATGCGATTTTAGCAAGAGATAGCGGTGCTAAAATAATTGGTGGTTGTTGTGGAACAACGCCCGACCATTTGAAGGCGATGAAGTTTGCTCTGGAAACGCGATCCACTTCAGCAAAACCTAGCCTTACAAAGATAGTGACAGAATTGGGGGCCTTTAGCTCAGGTTCGGATGGTATTGACGAAACTGGTATAAGCTTGCGTCGAAGAGGCAGAAGACGCCTTAAAACGTAATTCTAAATTTTGGGTATAGAAGAGATATCTGACACCCAGGACAATGCAGAATCAGACCATACCTGACCTTTGGGTTTGAAATTGGAACGTTCATCAACTGTGCCTAAGCGCAGTCCGAAACGACCATTTAGATTGCTGGCAGGTTTAGCAAATATCCGAGTTCCACATTTTGCACAAAAAGCAAGATCTCGTCTGGCCCCACTATCAGCTATTTTTTGAAAGTAAGAGAGCTTGCCACTGATGAGATTAAAATTATTGTTGATGACGTTGATCACGACACCGTAGGCTGTACCAGAGTTAATTTGGCAGTCAGTACAATGGCAAATAATAACGCTATCTTTATCTACCTCAGCCTCATACCTTACTGAAGAACAAAAACATCCACCAGTTATTTTCATTTGTTATCCAATCCATTAATTCAATGAAATGATCGATCCCGTTAATAAAAAATATTATGCCTTCGTTATAAAATATTGCTTTTTTATCTTTCGACAGAAAGTAACTCTAACCTGACTTTTGGCTTGCTCGGGGTGTCGGACGCCAATTAAGCGGAGCCACTTCCTCCTCAACATAACTTGGGATTAAACCAACCTCGCTTGATTTGCCAAGGGACTCTATGGTGTACCAAGACTTCTCTTTAATAATGAACTCTTTTTTATTAAGTGGCATATAGAGCGCCTCTGCATCATGTCCGTTCACAGACACTGTCAAAACCAACGGATCACCCCCTAACCAAAGGATCTTTAGTGTCTCATTAACCTGCCTCCATTGGATATGGTTCTCTAACCCGATCTCTATTTTTTTCAATTGGGAACCCATTCCTGTTCATCTAAGAAAATGACTTAATTATGATTTGAAAAATTCAATATCTTAAAACAACAAAGATTTAAAAATTAGCCTCAAATTATAACTCTTTTATATTGATAACTCTAGGAGGACTGTTTTGATTTATTGTTATGCCTTCATAGTGCTCATTATAGTCAACTGAGATTAATCTAATAACCAATTTAATTATGGTACCAAAGAATCTTTTTTGAAGGAATACTCGTTTTCATATCTAATGGGTTTTGGTCAACCTAGTAGAATTTTATTTAAAGAATAATTGAGAAATTGAGGTTTGCGATGGGGAAAGATAAACTTAATCTTATGGATTTAGCATTTGGACAAGGAACTTTTAAACGTGCCATATATACCTCCTTATTGGTAGGGTCTCTTTTAACTTTCATCAATCATGGCGATACTATTATTAATGGTGGCAGTCCGGCTTATTGGAAAATTTTATTAACATTTTTCGTGCCATTCTGCGTTACAGTGTGGGGAGCTATAACTGGTAAATTATCAAACTAATGGAGACTCCATTTTAGATCCATTGAAGTGGCAAACCCATACTACCTAAGCGTTGCTATTTCCAAGACCTTAACGAGATGGCATCTTTTCAAATACTACGTAAGAGTTCTTATAAAATTTTTTTTGGATAATTTAAGAGTAAAGGGTTTAAGATGGGGTGGTTAACAATTATTTGGTTTTTAGTCATCATCATTACTGCTTACACTTATTGCCGAAGGGTGTTGGGATTTCGATTTTTTAGGCGTAATCTAAAAATTCTGTTCGAAAAATTTGGGGCCAATAGAATCAGTTCAAAGTTAAGAAAACTGAAAAATTAGACATGAAAAATAAAAATGTGATTATAGTCACTTAGCTATTTAAATATTTTAATTCTACCTTGCTAACGGGCAAACGAATCAGTTATAAAAATCCCAATTGGAGGGGTTGTTATTTATATGTCAGATGTGGATTCAGAAACTCGGCAAGGCCTTC
>MDSX01095085.1_pt1 | contig 10144 bp, 8 predicted proteins | sample 811141 | NCBI WGS metagenome assembly MDSX01 (sample SAMN05326642, study PRJNA326480) | marine metagenome | isolation source: seawater | place: Atlantic Ocean: South East | collected 2010
CGTTCGTCTCGGGATCCGCGTCGGCCGCGTTCGTCTCGGGATCCGCGTCGGCCGCGTTCGTCTCGGACACAGCTGTGTTTTCATTCTCCTTGTCCGAGGCGGCGGGTGATCCGCTCTCGGACGACTCCGAGCTGTCGGTGTCGATGTCCACGTTGAACAGGGATGATCGCGGGGGGTAGTACGCCGCGGGCGGGATGGCGTCGCGGCGCAAGCTGACGTTGGTGGCGTCCGATACGCTTCGCTCCAGCCCGGGCGGGCGCCTGGGCTGCTCGCGGACGGATGCCGCGTCGTTGAAGGATCCCGCGCGCGCGACGGACGGATCGGGCGCGGAGGATGACCCCGGCGGCGACGTCGACGATCGTCGCGATCGCGCGAGCGTCTCCTCCACCGAGCGGAGTGCCTCGAGCCGCGCGGCATCTCGCGTCTCCTTGCTCAGCTTCGACGGGGGGTCGGAGGCGAACCTCACGTTCGTCTCGGCGCTGGAGAGGGGCTTCGCCGACGCCGCCGCGGCGGCCGCGGCGCGCAGCCTCGCGTGGTAGCCGCGGTCCATGTCTCGCGAATGCTTATCCGCGATGTGTGTGACGTTCTCTTTCTCCTGCGGTCAATCGGGGGTCGGGGTCGTGGCGGTGAGAGGGTGTCGGCACGGGGGCGTTACGTGATGTCGTGAAAAGACATCCGGGCGACACGGACGGCCGGTGGAGACGCGCTTGGGCGAGATGCGGGGTGTATCGCGCACCTCGACCGATACGGATGGCATAATCCACGTCTCCTCCGACGGCGCGCGACTTTCAATCGGCGAAAGGTGGCGTCGGCGCGTGTGACGCCGGCGGTCGGAGCGTCCGAGCCTCTCGGTCAAATGGTTCCCCCCGCGTGAGTGCTTTATTTTCGTTGGCTCGGGCAGCGCGTTAGAAATTTTCAGCGCTTTCTCCCGACACTCAACCTTTTCCGCCACGTACTGAGTGCTCTTCACGTCGTCCCGAGGGCCAGTGTGGGCTCGCGCGGCGAATCGCGAACGCGCGGACGCATCTCGACGTCGCACTCGGGCCGCAGACACCGCGGGTCGCCGGCATCGTCCAACCCCGCGCCGTCGAAAACCTTCGAAACACGCCGAAGGATTTGCCCGAGGCGCGCGGAAAGAAACACAGCTGTGGGCGATACGTCGGGATGGAGGAGGACCTGTACGCCCTTCTCGGGGTGAGCCGGGGCGCGGGCGGCGACGAGATCCGCCGCGCGTACCGCAAGCTCGCCGTGCGTTGGCACCCCGACAAAAACCTCGACGACAAGGAGCGCGCCGAGGCCATGTTCAAGAAGGTTGCCGCCGCGTACGAGATCCTAAGCGACGACGACAAGCGCGCGGCGTACGACCGATACGGCATCGAGGGCGTCGAGGGTGCCGCATCCGGCGGTACCGGAGGGGGCTTCGGGGGCTTCAGCGATTTCTCCAGAGGCGGCGGCGGCTCATCCTCGCGCGCCTCCTCCCGCGGCGGAGGAGGGTACCAGCCACGCGGCGGGTTCTACCACGATCCTTTCGAGATCTTCCGCGAGGTGTTCGGCGGGCGGGACCCTTTCGACGACTTCTTCGGTGACGGCGACGCGTTCATGAACCGCGGCGGCGGGCCGGGGTACATGGACAACGGCCGAGGCGGACACGGGGGCCAACGCGGCTTCTCCAGGGATCCTTTCGGCGAAGATCCTTTCTTCGGCGGCGGCGGAGCCATGGGGTCGATGAGCGCATTCGGGCCCCGCGGCGGCGGCGGCGGGGTCATGGGCGGAGGGTTCGGTGGCATGGGAGGCATGTTCGACCGCATGGACCGCATGATGGACGCGCACCACGACATGATGGGCGGCGGCTCATCGTTCCAGTCGTCGTTCTCGTCGGGCGGCGGAGGCGGCGCCGGCGGGTACAGCAAGAGCACCCAGTCGCAGACGGTGATCGTCAACGGGCGGCGGGTGACGAAGACGACCACAACGATCCGTCACGGCGACGGGCGCGAGGAGACGTTCACGGAGGAGCATCGGGACGATAACGTGGGTGGGAACAACGGGGGATACCTCGGGGGCGGGGCGCCGGGTAGGTCAGCCGGCCGCGGCTACCTCGGCGACTGGTGAGAAGAAGCGAAAAACGCGCATCGTACGACCCTGATAGTCTCGTAATTTCACCGAATGTACTTGTACAGCCGCCGGCGTCATATGATTCTCGGGGGTGCCGCCTCGGACACCGCGCCGTCCATCGCGGTTCCGCCGGCGCCGACTCCGGAAGCCTTCGGCGCGGAAGCATTCATCCTCGCAAACGTTCTTCGCAACACGCGCTCGCGCTCCGTCCACGACATCTTCGACACGTCAATCGTCCCGCCCGTGTTCGAACCGAGGACCCCGGGGTTCACCCCGCCACCACCTCCTCCTACCCGCTCAGCCTCCATCTCGCGCTTGCAGTGGTCCAGGGATGAGATCATGAACCGCTCCAGCTCGGACCGCTGCCGCACCGCCTCCCGCGCCAGGCCCTTGATCTGTACCAGTTCGTCGCTCCTCGCTTTCAACAGCCGGCGGGTCCGCGCGGCGTCGTCCACGGCGCTCGCCTGCACCTCACGCGCCTCGGCTCTGGCGAGCTCGATCTCCGACCCGTACTTGTCCGCCAACGCGCACATGGTTCGCTCTAAATCGCGCATCTTTTCCCTGGATTCGCTCGCTGCTTCCTTCTGCTTCATGCCCCGCTTGGCGAAGAGCCCCTCCATCTCGCGTCGAAGATCGAGCTCACGCCTCAGCCGTCGGTTCTCCTGTGCGAGCGACTTGGCCCGTGACTCGCTCGTCGCGGTCACCTCCGTGTGCAGCTTCAGCTCGGACACCATGCGACGATTTTGCTCCAATATTCGCTTCACCCCCGAGTCGTACCTGTCCTCGATGGACGCCTCCGTGCGACGCTTCAAGTCCTCGAACCTCTGCTCCCACTCGCGCGTGAGCTTCCCGCGCTCCGCGATGAGCCGTCGCTCGCCGTCCGCAGCCTTCTGGTCCAACTGGCGACGTAGAGACTCGCACTCCTCGCTCTTCGCGGTCAGCCTCGCCTCAACCTTTTCGTAATCCTCCTTGAACTCGCGAACAGCCTCGAACTTTCGTTCGTACTCCGCGACGGTGGCCTCCGCGGCGGCCACCTTAACATCGCGGTCGTCCGAGAGCTCCTTCTCCCGGGACGCGGCCGCGGAGGCGTGCGACGCGAGGCGCTCCTCGAACGCTAAATCCTTCGCCGCGGCTTCCTTCTCCATTCGCTTGACGCTCGCGACTGCATCCTTGAGTTGCCTGCGGAGGTACTCCGTGGCGACGTAGTCCTCGGCACCGTGCCTTTCCATCTCATCCGTGAGCGATTGGTTCTCCAGGACTCTGTTTTTGATTTGGGATGTATTGGACCGGTGGGTCAATGGTTCAGCGGGGTTCAGCGGGGAGGTTCATCGGAGTTGCCAAAACGGGGATTCCCATCCCCGGGGACGAGTCGTCGGCCCGGGGGTGGCGGGGGTTACGTGGGCGGGTCATGTGTCACTCACAGCTCCTCGCATCGTCTGCGCATGTCGTTCAGCTCGTACTTGCTGTGCTGGGTCCTGTGTTTAGGGGATGGGGGGCGTCTTGGGTCAGCTTCATCGGGGACATAGACGAGTGAGCACTCTGAATCTTCTGGGAGAGATAGGTCCCGGGGACGCACTGTTGCAGCAGCATGAAGTGGGTCGACGCGGACGGGGCGGTGGACGCCTTCGTTGGAGCATCCTTGGCACCCTTGGCATCCTTCCCGTCGTCCTCTTTCCCTTTCTTCTTCGGGGGCATGTCGCGGCGATGGTGGCGTGCCCCGACAATGACGCAACGTATTGACGCCCTCGACTCTCGTTTCGGCCGGACCTCCGTTCACCTCCGAAACCGACCTCGATGGGCACCTCTTCGGATTTCAAAGTTTGCGAATGACAGCTGTGCATTCGAAAATTCGCCTCGTTTATGGAATATTTTGCACATGCAAATAGACATACGCACGCCTCGTTTATCCAATCAACGGCTACTTTTCAAAAATGTCGAGAATCAAAATGCCGAGAATTTCGAACAAACTTTTTCAAGTGTCAACTTGAACGCCGAAGATGGGCGCTCACACCACGACGCGTCGCGGTACCAGCGCACCCGTCGCGACACCCAACGCACGTATTCGTGCAGGAGGCCGGACCACCAGTCCGTTTCACCTCACCCGCGCCGATTCTTCCCCTCGCGTCGGGGTAGCGTCGCGCGTTTCCGTCGCCATGTCCAAGATGACCGAGAAGGCTGCGCTGCTTCCTCCCGTGCAAGGGTGAGCGAGCTCCCCGGAAATCTGACCCCGCCCCCGCCCCGGGAACGCCCCTCGCGGTCCCTCTCCGAGGATCCCCGAGGCGCGAACTCGCGTCCCACAGATCGATCGACTCATGAACCCTCGTTCTCACCGCGATCCCGACCCTTTACCATCCTCCGCAGGCGCATCGGTGGCCCCACGCGCAGGTCCGCCAAGGGTGGCTGGACCCCCGATGAGGTGCGCTCTCAACTCGATTTTCTCGCGTCCCCGACGACCGCCCCTCGGGTCCCCGCGCGGCGTACGCGCGACACGGCGCGCTCGCGGATAGGTTCGCGGCGTGTGGTACCGTGACACGCATCGATTCCATCCGCGGCGCGATCAAAACCCGCGAATACCACCCGCGGCGCGTCCACGTCGGCCGTCTCCGGGCATCCTCCGGCGGCCGGGGAATCACGACTTTTTCAAAGCCTTGACTTCGACCGACCTCCCCACGCGCCCTCGGCGTATCGCTGACCTTCACGCCCTCCCTTTCCCTCGATCAGGACGACATCCTCCGCCGCGCCGTGGCGCAGTACAAGGGCAAGAACTGGAAGAAGATCGGTGCGTTCACGCCCCTTCACGCACCCTCCGACCCACCGCAGATTCGAACGCCCCCTCACGTTCCGCACGCCCCTTTGAAAACTTTGAAATTTCGAACTGACCGTCATCCCCCGCCCCCACCTCGCGACACTTCTATCCAACAGCCGAGTACTTCGAGGAGCGCACGGACGTCCAGTGCCTGCACCGCTGGCAGAAGGTTCTCAACCCCGAGCTCGTCAAAGGCCCGTGGACGACGGAGGAGGATGCCAAGATCATCGAGCTCGTCGGCCAGCTGGGCGCTAAGCAGTGGTCCAAGATTGCGCAGCAACTTCCGGGGCGCATCGGCAAGCAGTGCCGCGAGCGCTGGTACAACCACCTCAACCCCGAGATCAAGCGCGAGGAGTGGAGCCGCGACGAGGACCGCAAGCTGATCCTCGCCCACAACCAGTTCGGCAACAGGTGGGCCGAGATTGCCAAGACGTTCGTCGGTCGCACCGACAACGCCATAAAAAACCACTGGAACTCCACCCTCAAGCGCAAGGTTGACGAGGCTGTCGCGCGTGGACTCGACGCCCTCGCCGCCGCCGATACCCCCCGCGACGGCGAAGGCAAGAAGAAGAAGGGCGCCAGCAAGGAGGAGAAGGCCTCCGCCAAGAAGCAGTCCAAGGCTGAGGCCAAGGCGATGGCTAAGCAACACGCCCAACACGCCAAAGCCGCCGCCAAGGCGGAGCGCGCCGCCGCCGGGCCCAAGGGACGCAAGCGCAAGGCTGCCGAGGATGCCGCGCTCGCCGCCAAGCGCGGATCCGGCCCCGCCACCTACGGCGTCAACCCCGCCGCCGCAGCCGCCGCGGCTGCCGCGGTTTTCGACGCCACCCTCCACTCGATGATGTCCCCGATGGGCGCGTCGGGCGCGGCGCCGTCCCCGTTCGGCCTCGGCACCAACAGCTGGTACGGCCCCGGCGCCGGTACCTCCATGTTCAACACCGGCGGCGTGGAGGGTACCAACAACCTCGGCGCGCACAACCTCGCGCCGCCCCGCTCACCCTTTGGCGGCGTCGGCATCGACGGCTTGTTTGACGGCGTGGGCGACGCGTCCAATCCTCCGATGGGACCCATGGGCGGATCCCCCGCGAAGAACATGAACGGATCGTCCTCCCCGCTCGGCGCGCTGTCCACAATGATGGCCGGCGGTGCGTCCCCGCTGCTCGCCAACTTCCCCGGCATGTCCGGCGGGTCCCCAGGGAACCTCTACGCGTCCTTGCTCTCATCCCCCGGGTCCATGGGGCGCAAGAACACGGTGCTCAGGTCCACCCCCGGCGCCTCTGGCCAACTCGGAGCCCAGGGTACCATGGCCCCGCCGAGCAAGGCGTCCAAGGGTGTCGACTCCTCCAAGGCGGCGGACATGCCCCAGATTGCGGAAGACTCCCCTTCCATCTCTGGCCTCGGCTGGTTCGACACGCCGGGCGGGAAGCAACGCGGGGGTGGCGCGGGGTCCAAAATCACCCCCCCGGCCAACGCGCCCGTGCCGCGCATGGCGGGCATCTCCGCGGAGCTCGCGGGCCTGCAGTCGCCGCCCCACCTCAAGGGTGGCGCCGCGGCCATTCCCGGGCGCCTGTCCTCCATCTTCCGCCGCGCGGCGTCCGGCGCGGACATCGCGTCGCAGGGCGCGGTTAAGACGAAGGAGCCCGCGGCGTCGCGACCGGCGGATGACGTGCTCGAGGTGATGCGCCAGCTGGAGCAGCAGAACGCGGGTGACTACGCTCAGGCGGAGCAGTTCCTCGCCGCTCAGGAGCGCAAGACGCGGGCGGGGGCGGCGGCTGCTGCTGCGGCGGCTGCGGCGATGGGGGTGCGGGTTGAGGGTGGCGACGGCATGTCGCCCAGCCAATTCTTGGAGATGCGCTAAGACGAACGAGGGATTCGAGTCGAGAGAGAAGAGAAGAGAGAAGTGACGTCGACGCGATTGACGGAGCGCGGACGCACGGCGCGTGCGCCCTGTAGATTTCCATGAATTATTGCCTGTTTTACTCCAACGTAGCTGTTTCCAAACCGCCCATCGTCGTCCAAAGTTCCACGTGTTTCGAGTAGGATGTGAATCATCACCCGTCAGGGGTAAAGGTGCTTGTCTTGACCCAAAAGACTGGCGATAAATCGCCAGACGCTAATACAAAGGCTAATCAAATCGCGACGTGATGTTATCGTTCAGCACACCGCGCCGGACCCTCTCAGAGTACCTCTCGAAGCGTCACACAGCCGCGCCCTGGTATATGCCGCGGATGCCACCCTGCGCGTCCGCCCCGCTCGGATCCACCTTGACCACCTTATCCCCGTCCACACGTATCCCTCCCGCGTACACGTCGCACTCGAACCCCACCAGAGGGCACCGCGGTGACTTTACAACCTTGATCACCCGCCGGCGTTGATGGTACCCTGCGTCCTCCCCGTCATTCGCCTTCCCGTCGGCACCCTCGGCACCCTCGGCACCCTCGGCACCCTCGGCACCCTCGAGCACGAGGCGGGTGTTCACGCAGTGCGCCCACTTGGTCCCGAGCGCCGCCGTCACGGAGCCGGCGTCGGCGTCGACGCCGCCACCGCCACCCGCGCCGTCGCCGTCTTCCTTCAACCCTTCGTGCCCCGCGCGCTTGCCGCCCCATCGCGTGGTGACCTGGTTCGTCACGAACGCCGCCATCCCGAGCCGCTCCGAGAGCTGCTTCAGCGCGGACGCGATCTGACCCAGCAGCTCCTGCCGCTGCGTCAGTTGCCCGCGTCCGAACTGCGCTCGAGCCAACGCGGCGACGGAATCCACTGTTAACAAAACACGACGTCAGTACTCTATAGTTGCCCATACGAGAAGAATAAAAATAAACTTACCGACTAACAAACGAACCCCGCGGTCGATGAGCGCTTCTTCCAGCCCGTTCAACCGCTGTAGCATCTCCGACAGCGTGCTCGGCGTGAGCACCAGGACCCGTGACGTCAGCGCCTCGAGCTCGCGTTCGTGTCCGGGTGGGTTAAGTGCCGGGGAGAATGTGGCCGGGAACTTGGCGGCGGCGATCTCGGCGAGCCTCTGGGACGAAAATTTTTGTTCGGTGTCGATGAACACGACGCCTGACTCGAGTCCGCCGCATGACCTGGGCGCGGCGCACGCGCACGCGAGCGTCAGGCACATCTGCGTCTTCCCCGCGCCCGCGGGGCCCACGAGCTCGCTTATTGATCCCGTTGGCACGCCGCCGCCCAGCGCTTTGTCCAGCGCGTCGAGGTGTGCGCGAACGTACGCCGGGGTCTTCTTCACCTTCACCGATGATCCCGCGCCCGACGTCGACGCGCCTCCCCCGTCGTTCATCGTCGATGCGTCGCGCCCGGTTGGTGGATCCGTGTATTCCCCGGTTGGATCCTCGGTCCTGGACGCGAGCAGCTGCGCGGCGGTCACCGGCCGAGGGCAGCACGCGCGCGCGACGCACGCCACGATCTTCTCAGCCACTGGCAGGTTGACGTCCAGCATCTCCACGAGATCGAACGGGTGCCTGGTGAGGACATCCTCGCAGGTTCGAAAGTTTTGGGACTCCAGGCGACTGAGAATGTCGACGTCCAGGCCGGCGACGCGCGCCAGCGAGCGCTTTGCCGCCATGCCGACGCCACGCGCGTGTGAAGCCGCGACGACCGCGACCACAAAGTTTCATTCATCGGACCCGGCGAACAGACGAACTCGCCTCGCGAAACTTCCTTGGGTGCCAAAAGGGGGAAATAAATGGGGAAAGGTTGACGAGGCGCTGCGGGGGCGCAGAGTGCGGTGGCGCGACGAGCGGTCGGGTGTGGACACCGCCGCCGGCCAGCCGCGAGCAGGGAAAGAGAAGGCCGCACCCAGGTGCCGAGCGAGGCCGGGGCGTGGTGGTGGGAGCCCGGACGCCCACCCGGGGGTCACATCTTTATTGACCGTGCGCGAGCGCCCGGCGTCGTTCCCTCCGGTACCATGGCGCACCTTCCGCGGAGCCAGGCCGCAACGCTGGGCCGCACCGGCGACATGACCGACACGGGCGGCGAGGTCGAACACCGCATCCTCGCATCCGCCGAGCAACAACTCCTCGCCTCGCTCGCCAAGCAACGCATCAGCAACGCAACCGTCCCACCCAAGATCTTCCAAAGGACGATCCTACGCCACCCGGACGACCCGTCGTTCCAGCGGACGCACTTCGGCGAAGGCGCCGCGGAGGTTCGCGCGCTCTCCGAACGAGACAACTGCGCCAACCCATGGGACGGCATCCACAGGATCCTCCCAGGCGTCGCCGCCCTCAAGCAATCGAGACAGAACCGACACGAGCATGTCGCCGCCGCGTGGGCGAATGAACGCGCGAGGCTCACCGAACGCGCCAGGGCGCACGTCGCGCGCCGCGTCCACGACTTCCGCGAGATCCTCGCAGCGTCCGACGACGCACTCGCCAAGGAGACCGCCGTGTACGCCAGCGACGAGGCGCTCGTCGAACTGGAGACGGAGGATATCGAACAAATCTGGAACTCGGCGGTGACTGCTTCGCTCGCCGATCGACAAACCTGGATCGACGGTCTGGAGTTCGACGTGACGAACGCGTCGGTGGACGCCAAGGAGGAGATGGCGCGCGCGCTGTCGCACACGGTCGACGCGCTGTGCGCGATCGCGTATCACACCCGCGGTGACGTCGAGCGATTCGCGGCGAGTGAAACGATGGACATCAACGCCGCTTCGATCGAGGACCGACGGGGTATGGCTGAGCTCCTCGCGCGGTTGCGCACGCGCGAGATTGAACGCGAGCGACGGGAGAAGCGATCGTACGACGACGCGATGGTTCGATGGAGAACGTTGCGGACGGAGCGGTCCGTGAGTCTCTTTGTCGATTTAATCGAATCGGACCACATGTCGGACAACGCGGCGCGTCTGGAGATTACCAGAGAGCTCGCCGAGGACCAAACCAAGGCGCGCGATTCGTTGGTGACTCACATCGACGCGTTCAAGAAGTTGTTACCGGACGAGGATGCCGACGTGGACCCCGGCGAGCTGAACCCGCGGAGCGTGAGGGCGTGGGCGAAGGGTACGTATATTTTTATTTCTCATATGGGGGTTGGATTGACTGACGACGTATTTTGTGTACAGGTTTGTTCGCGAGGTGCGACGCGTGGGACGGCGCTGTGGCGCTCGGCCTTCGACGCATGGAGGAGCTCGAGGCTACGCTGTGCGTGGAGGCGGAACTGGCGCTGGAGACGTTACGCGGCGCGGTGGATGAGTACGCCGATCCTATAATGGAC
>MDSX01045209.1_pt1 | contig 10142 bp, 9 predicted proteins | sample 811141 | NCBI WGS metagenome assembly MDSX01 (sample SAMN05326642, study PRJNA326480) | marine metagenome | isolation source: seawater | place: Atlantic Ocean: South East | collected 2010
AATGTCGGTAGCCTTTGCTTCTACAGTGCCTTCCAGTATTGCGTCCGGGGTAACTTCGTTCAGGTTGCCTTTAAATTTGACCTGCGCTTTGGTGTTTCGAACGCTGAGTGTGAGTTCTACTGGAAGTGGGCCGGTTGGTTTAATTTTGCCCACGGAAATCTGAAATTCTGTTGGAATTTCGCGTACCGTTGCCGCACCTTCCATTTCGAAAGGGCCGTATAAAGAAGCTGCCATAATCTCGGTCGTGAGATTGGAAATTTCTTCGCGCTGTTCTGAACGTGCGTCGATATATGTAATCGTCGCATCCTCTATCTTTACACTTTCTAGTGAGATGTCGAACCCAAGGCCACCTGAGGATTCTGAAGATGACGCGGTTGGTTTAGAGGTGGGTGCATCAGTATTAGAAGCCAGAAATTTGATGTCCCAGCTCGACCGACCATCTTTCGTGACTTCCAAAGAGATCATGGGGCGGACCAAGCTTACACTCTTAATAACAATTTTACCTTGGAGAAGAGAGCTGATATCGACGTTTATTTCCACTTCATCTAAAGCCAACATTTCGCGATTGTCTGCGCCGGACACGTTCTCGAAGCTCACGCTTTTGACGCTTAGGGCAGGGCTGGGCAAAACAGATAACTGAATATCCCCAGCAATGCGCAACTCGCGTCCGAGCATATCTTTTGCGGCAGATGCGATTTGTGGTTTGTAACTATTCCAGTCGAACAAACTCGGCCCGACCAACAGTCCGGCAATGACGAGGGCGACCAAGCCAAGAGAGGCGTACAAAAATTTACGCAATTTGATTACTCCGACATAGGGGTCGTTCCAAAGCTAAGGCGATAAGCCCTACGGTTCCATTGATAACGCCGTTAACGCACAGTGTACTGTTCAAACTCGGACAATTTTTCCCGGGTTCATAATATTTTGAGGATCAATCGCCATCTTCAATGTTCGCATGACGCTTACCGCATCGCCGCCATGTTCCGCAATCAAGAAGTCCATTTTCCCGCAGCCCACTCCATGTTCGCCAGTGCAGGTCCCACCCATGGCAATCGTTCGGTGCACTAAACGGTCGTTTAGTTCGTGTGCCCGATGCATTTCATCTTCGTCATCCGGATCCATCAAAATAACGAGATGGAAATTACCGTCTCCGACATGCCCGACGATGGGTGCTAAAAACCCGCTTTCATCAATGTCCTTACGCGTTTCCAGAAGGCATTCTGCCAATTGTGAGATTGGCACGCAGGCATCAGTTGCTATACCTTTCTTGCCGGGCATGAGCGCGAGTGCGGCGTAGTAGGCGTCGTGGCGCGCCTGCCAAAGTTTGTTGCGTTCCTCAGTCGTGGAAGACCAAGCGAAAGCACTACCATCGAAATCGTCCGAGATGGCGCCAACCATTTCTGCTTGTTCTTGTGCAGAGGCTTTGGTGCCATGGAATTCGAAAAAGAGGGTTGGTTTTTTCTCGTAGCCATCAAGGTTTGAGTATTTGATGCAAGCATCCATCTGGACTTCGTCCAGCAACTCGATCCGAGCAACCGGGATCCCCGACTGAATCGTTAGGATAACGGTGTTTATGGCATCCTCGAGACTTGGGTATTGGCATACGGCAGACGTGATTGCCTCGGGTATACCGTAAAGTTTGACTTGTATCTCGGTGATCACACCAAAGGTCCCTTCAGAGCCGATCATTAGCCGGGTTAAATCGTAGCCAGCCGCCGATTTCTTAGCACGCCCGCCAGTTTTGATGATCCGGCCGTCTGGCAGGACTACAGTCAAGCCCAGAACATTTTCCCGCATAGTGCCGTATCGCACCGCATTTGTGCCACTTGCACGTGTCGCCGACATGCCGCCAAGGGAGGCATCTGCGCCAGGATCGATCGGAAAAAATAAGCCAGTATCACGAAGGTATTCATTCAGCTGTTTACGTGTAACGCCGGCCTGAACCCGACAGTCCAAGTCTTCTGCGTTGACCTCCAGGACGTCGTTCATATTCATGAGGTCTATCGTAATACCGCCTCGCAGTGCCTGCACGTGGCCTTCGAGAGAGGTGCCAGTGCCAAAGGGAATTATGGGCACACCATCTCGGGCGCATAGTTTGATAATTGCAGAGACTTCTTCCGTCGAGTTGGCAAAACAAACTGCATTCGGTGGGGCAATGGGGAAATAATCCTCGGCGTTGCCGTGTTGATCCCGGACGGCGTCTGATGTGGAAACGCGGTCGCCCAATATAGCCCTCAACTCCTCAATAAAGCTGTCGGGAACATCAATTCTGGAATTGCTAAAGTTCGAATTTGCGGCCTCTGACATTAGGCTCGCTCCTGCAGTTTGTAGGGTATTGGTGACACTAGCCCGCTGCTGCATTCTATTCAACCGGCGGTTGGTGCCTTCTTTTAGAAGGGGACGGCGAATTCATCTGGAAAATAAAAACCGGTCCGCTTTAAATAGCGTTTCTGGCCCGTTGGCATCGGCGTGCGGCTATGCATGATGGATGTGTTATCCCAAATGACAAGGTCGCCAACGGACCAAGTGTGCCGATAAATGTGATTAGGCTGGGTGGCGTGTCTGGTTAACTCTTGCATGAGCGAAAAACTGTCATCCACTGAGAGATCACCAATGGTCTTGATATGCAGTGGGCTTAGATAAATCGCCTTTCGTTTAAGATATGGGTGTGTCCGGATTAGTGGATGTCTACAGTCAGGGATGCGGGATTTCTCTTCTTCATTTAATGGAGTATCCCGTACTTTGGGTCGTGGTTCGGCAGAATACACGGCATTGAGGTCGTCGATGCGGGAACGGAGCGCGGAGGGTAGGCTTAAATAGGCCCCGGCGAGGTCGCAAAATAAGGTTTGGCCACCCTCATCCGGTGCGACAATACCGTAGAGAATGGTGCCGAACACCGGTTGTGGCGTATAGGTCTGATCCGTGTGCCAATCGAGTTCATAATCGACCGGCCGCGTTACTCCATCCAGATTGGAAAGTTCCATAACCTCTTTGCGTTTAAATGTTTTCAGGAGACTGGACTGCGCATGCACGAATAGCGTGCCAAAACGCTCTGTAAATTTGATGAGCTGATCGTCGTCTAATGTCTGTTTGGGAAAGACGGCGACCCGGTTTTCCATCCAGAGTTCGCGGATCATATTGAACAACTCGTCTTCTAACGGTTTCGATAGGTCGACATCATCTATCTGGATTACAAAATCGTTGGCGAGGGAGCTCAAGCGCATGACCAGTGGCCTTTTTAAGAGATTTTGCGACCTTTGCGGGCAATAAAGTCGGGGAACGCATCTTCTGCTTTCGCACCCCGCATTACGTTCTTTCCGTGATCGATCTCATGCTCCCATTGCGTGCGTAAATCGGTGCCGAGGTCGCGTAGCATCAATTCTTTGATGCCTGTCACAGCACCCGTGTGATTTGTGGCGATGAGCTTAGCAAGTTCCATTGTCTTCTCGCGAAGGTCAGCTTCTGAGACAAGATGATTGAGAAGACCAATCCGATACGCCTCGTCCGCCTCAACAGTGCGTGCCGAGAATAACAGTTCCTTAGCCATCGGCCAGCCAACCTGATTGGGAAGCGTCCAGGTACTGTTTATGCGTCCATAGGCAGCTGCTAAAAATCGGAATTTAGTTTTCTCGCAGCCAATTCGCATGTCAAGAGACGAGGCCAAGACCGCTCCGCCACCATAAGCCAAACCGTTCATCATACCGATGGTAGGCTTCTTGGAGGCGCTAATCTCGAAGGCGCTATTCATATATACGTCGCGTTTGGCGTCGAGTTCAACCTGAGTTAATTTTACATCGTTTTCTCGTTGCTCGTGAATGTCACCGCCCGCTGTGAAGGCTTTTTTGCCAGATCCTGTGATGACGATACAGCCTATGTCATCGTTCGCGTTGGCTTGCATAACAGCATGATGCAATTCTGCGTTCAGTTTGTTGTTCATTGCATTGAGGACGTCTGGACGGTCAAGTGTGATTACGGCAACACCGTCTTCGTTATCGGCCAAGATATGAGCGTAATTGGACATAGAGTTATTCCTATTTTTGTAGGTCAACGCCGAAGGTAACTAAAAATTTTGAGGTCATAATATAGAAGCCAACCGCAAGGTGGAGTTCGACTAATGCGCCGGGCGTCAGATTTTTCTGTAGCCGCTGGAATAGATCTTCTGAGACATTGTCCGACGTTACGATTTCGTCTGTGAAACGCAGAACGTCTTGTTCGAGTTTGCTATAAGCGCCCGATCCTGCGCCGGCTTCCAAAGCGTTGATCTTGGCGTCATCCAATCCAACGTCCCTGCCAATACGTTTGTGTGCGACAACCTCGTATTCAGATTTACAGAGAATTCCAGCGCGCGTAATGGCCAGCTCTCGCAATCCTGGATCCAGTTCACCTTTAAAGCGAATGGCATTTCCCATGCGGACATAAGTTTCGAAATGCGTGGGTGAATGGGCGAGCATCCTGAAGATGTTTTTATGGCCTAACTTTCCAAGCAGTTCTTTTACGCGGCTATCTGCCGTCTCCGTATTTGCGTATTCCATTCGGGCCATCGCGACCTCCAAATCCTATGATTTTTTTATGGTGTTTAAAATTATTCTAAACTTGACTTCAATCCAGTTCTCAAAATGTATTATCTTGTGGCGTCTAATATCAAACATAGTGCATCCTTGTATTAAATCTGAGCAATGTTTGCTCGCCTGGCCGTTTACGAGTGATATGGAGATAAACCGCTCGCTATTTCGCCGGTTACGCAGCAGCAATCGGCTTCAATACATTCCCAGAAAATCATCTACCTAGAGTTATTTCGAAAAACCGGGCCAACTGTTCGTTGCTGCTGTTAGCTGTTTTTAGGAGCTTCGACGGAAACACTGGATCACCAGATGGGGAGATTCGTGGGTGTGTTGCTCTCAGCTATAAACATTTGCACCTGCGAGTGGCCCTCCAGTGAATGACCGATGGCATTGGACCAAAATGGTCGGTGCTGACAGCACCTGTTCGTAAGTAATATCAAAAGGTTTGCCCCACTGCTGTGGCTTAGCCGCTGATCTGGCTTGGTGAAATTTCGACAATGGACTCGCTATTGGTCAAACCGAACTCTGGCGAGTGAGGCTATGGCAACCCTGTGCCAGGTATATCGACCCGACAATATTCAATACGGCCCTTTGGTGCTTCCGCAGCATTGGGTCCGGAACCCGGTGCCGTGCAGATATAGAGCGTTTTCCTGTCTTCCCCACCTAGCATACAGGCGAAGGAGCCATAGTCGTTAGTCGAGATACGGTGAGTGACTTCACCTCCTTGCTTTACTCGAATAGTTTCTTTCAGACGCGGATCCGCAACCCAAATTGCACCTTCCTCGTCGAGGCAAATGCCGTCTGGAAAGTTTTTTCCAAGGTCGGCCCAGATCCGCCGGTTCAATAAAGTGCCGTCGCTTGCAATGTCCCAGGCGGTTAGTCGGTTGCCCCGTGTCTCGGCAACAACTAATGTCTTTCCATCCGGTGTGATGATACTGCCGTTTGGAAATTTGAGGCCACTGTCAGCCAGATGCACAGATCTATCTAAATCGACCCGCACTAAATTTGCAGTTTTCTCTTCCTGTTCTGAATAATGATCGTAGCCAAAGTTACCTACATAAGCGCGGCCGTCCCCACTAACCACCATGTCGTTGCAATGCCATGTCGCGATAGACGACATATCGGCATATTCGGAGAGTGTACCATCAGCTAGCTGCAGGAGTTTACGATCTTTCATTGAGACGATTAGCAAGGAGCCGTCCGGTAGCCAACCGAGGCCTGATGGTTGCCCGGAAACCGTTGCGACATGGCTCCGGTTACCATTTGGGTCAACCTTTAGGACTTCGTGTGCGTAAAAATCAGAAAGCCATAAATAACCGTCCCGCCAGCGTGGCCCCTCTCCAAAATAGATCCCATCTAATAAGATTTTTAACTTAGTCACGTCCGTAACTCCTCATTAATGGCTATGGATATGATATAGGGCGGGGCTTATGACTTATCAGCGTGAGTGAAGTTAAACTCCGATAGCCGAAATGGGTTTGTCTTTTTAAGATAAGATGACACAAGTCTCCCGCTTGACTGCAAGTTTTGGCCGTAAGCCATCATCTGGTAGATTGTCTTCGCTGCGGCAATTACGATAACGAAAGCCATTAGTTTGGTTTTTCCCGAAGATGAAGGAATGCCAATCGAACACAAAACCAAAAGTCGTCAAAGCACAATCAGGTGAATAGCAGTTGGGTCGCGTCGGGCGCGGCCTACATTTTCTTAAAACTCAAAATAGTACATCGGAGGGGCTGAATGCGCTTGGAAGATAAAACGGCCATAGTCGTAGGTGGCGGGCAGAGTGGCGGTTCGACAACAGCTATCGGTAATGGACGTGCGACGGCTATGCTCTTTGCTCGCGAAGGTGCAAAAGTGCTGGTGGTCGACCGCGATATTGGGACTGCACAGGAGACAGCAGACTTGATCACTGAGGAAGGCAATATTGCACGGGCCACGGCGGCCGATGTTACATCGGAACAAGAGGTCGCCGCTGCAATTGTTGAATGTAAGAACGCCTGGGGCCAAGTCGATATCTTACATAATAATGTGGGCATCAGTGTTGCCGGTGGAGATGCACCGATCGAAGACATTACGACGGAGGCCTTCGACTTGCTGATTAATGTGAATCTGCGGGGCATAGTCTACGCGACTAAGCACGTCCTGCCGATCATGAGGGAGCAGCGGTCCGGCGCCATCGTGAATATCTCCTCAATGGCGGCTTGGAGCAATTATCCCTGGGTTGGATACAAGACAACCAAGTCGGCGGTGATCTCGCTTACCGAACAGACTGCAGCGCGCAACGCTCAGTATAATATCCGTGCAAACGTCATTCTGCCGGGGTTGATGGATACTCCGATGGCGGTTGATACGAGAGCGCGTGAATGGAATAAACCGCGGGAGGAAATTGCGGCCGAACGGGACGCGAAGGTTCCGCTTGGGCGGAAGATGGGCACAGGTTGGGATGTTGCCTATGCCGCCCTCTTCCTGGCATCGGAGGAAGCAAAATTCATCACCGGTGTCGCCCTCAATGTCGATGGAGGCGCAAACGTTGTCTAGCGCCGAGCGTCTTCAGGGTAAGAATGCTGTTGTGACTGGTGCGGCAATGGGAATTGGTCGTGCCATAGCCTTAGAGTTTGCTCGAGAAGGGGCGCGGGTAGCGGTTGTCGATCTCAATAGTGCCAAGGCAGATGATACTGTCGGCTTGATTGAAGAAGCCGGCGGCAAGGCTTTTGCCATTGCCACGGACATTGGCAATGCCGAGCAAGTTGGCAATATGGCAAAGGAAATTCGACATCGCCTTGGGGTGGTCGATGTCCTGGCGAACAATGCCGGGAGTCGAATTGTGAAGCCATTCCTTGAGTACACGGAAGAGGATTGGCGGCAGATGCTCGATACCAATCTCACAGGCCACTTTCTCGTCTGTAAGTCGATCGTCCCGTTGATGCTGGAGGCGGGTGGAGGCCATATTGTAAACACATGCTCGATCGCTAGCGTTCAAGGTCGTCCAAACCGGATTGGCTACTGTGCCGCGAAAGGCGGGTTATTGACCTTTACTAAGGCGTTGGCTGCCGATCTATCCGCTCAGAATATCCGGGTTAACGCGCTCGCCCCCGGTATGATTGAGACACCGATGAACCAAGCGCTGGCAGATGATCCGGAAGTTGGCGATAAATGGAATACGGCAAACCTGGTGGGCCGCTGGGGCCAGCCGGAAGATGTAGCGAAAGCCGCCGTTTTTTTGGCATCACCTGACGCTGATTTTATAACCGGTGCCACCATTCAGCTCGATGGCGGCGCGATATCTGCGTATGTGCGGGAGGGTGAGATGCAAGGGCGCTAAACGGCGAACAGTCTACGATGGACTACTTTGGATGTAATATCAGTTTAGCTGAGCTGTTTTGACGTATTGAGAGAAAAATTTGTGTCGTTTGTTCACTCTATGCTGATCATTTTGCCCCTTTAGTGATCAAGCGTTGACCGTCATATTGACGTCTTAAGTCGCCCTCACTACTGGATTACGCAATGTTCCGACATTGGTGATTTCGATCTCGATGACATCGCCGTCTTTGACCTGAGGCGAGCTACCTTCGGTGCCCATCCAAACAACGTCGCCCGGTTGAAGCTCGATGTACCTCGACATGCGCGCAAGGAAGGTTTGCACGCTGAACAGCATTTTGTTTGTTCCGAAGCGGATGGTTTCTTCGCCGTTAAGTCGAACTATCGTTTCCATGTCCTCGAGCTTAGCGTCAGTCTCGATCCATGGGCCCATTGGTTTGAAGGTATCACTGTTCTTGGCTCGCCACAGGGTGCGATCATTTTTCTGCCAGGTACGCTCGCTCATGTCGTTGCCAATGGTATACCCAAGGACGCATTCAAGTGCATTTTCCTCCGTCAAGTCCTTTGCTTTCTTTCCGATTATGACGACGATCTCTGCCTCATACTCGACCCGTTCGGTCGCGTCTTTTGGAATGACAATGGTGTCGCCATGGGCAATCAGTGCGTTATTGGCGCGATAACCTACGTCAGCTTCGGGTGGAATATTCGGTTCGCGACCCGACTTCGCCGCATGTTCCATGATGTGGTCGACATAGTTGAGACCAGCGGCATAGAAAACTTTTGGGACTACCGGCACTAGAAGCTTTACGTCCTCAAATGCTCGAGTTTCACCGGACTCTTCATAGCCGTTGAATGGATCGCCGCGCACGACCTTGACGGTTGCGTCCTCGAGAATGCCGTAGGTTGCCTTACCGTCGTAGTTGAAGCGAATCCAGCGCATTGTTTGCTCTCCCTATGTTCGTTAGAACAATTGGAGCAAAATCATAATCAGACCAGCAAGGCTCACAAAAAAGGCAACAGAGCGAAGTCCGGGAATGCCACTAATATGGCCGATGGCTGAGACAAGGAGCAGGCTTTTAAAAAGCAACTCGAATTAATTTCAGATCTGGGGAAAATTATTTATGGGCGGTGGCAAGGGGTATTTTGGTGCAATTGGGTCGGGCCGTTTAGACAACGGTTTGAAGAGCCGTGTGGTTAATCTGGAGCTATTGTGGACTTTCGGCGGATACAGGATCTAAGAAATTTAACGGTTTGCAGGCGGCTAAAGCAGCGCTAAATCCTTAGCGAAAAGGTTGCGGCAATGAAAAAATTGGCATTCGATATTGGCGGAACATTTACCGACTTCGTTTATGAAGATGGTAAGAAAACGAGTATTTTGAAAATCCCATCGACACCGTTAGACCCGGCGGAGGGGGTGTTGAGGGGATTGGCTCAACTCGAGAGGGACGCTAATCTTAATATTGCAGAGCTTGATATCGTCCTGCACGCAACGACGGTTGCGACAAATGCAATTATCGAACGAAAAGGTGGACGAACGGCGCTTATTACGACTGCCGGTTTTCGCGATATTTTGATTATTGGACGTCAAAAACGCTACGAGACGTATGACCTTTACATGGAAAAGCCGGCGCCTCTTATCGCTCGCCGGGATATTTTTGAAGTTAAAGAACGCACCGCTTTCGATGGTGAAATCGTCACGCCCCTTGATGAGGGATCCGTCGACGACGTCATCAATAAAATTGCATCTTTAGGTTATCAGGCGGTCGCTATTGTTCTGCTTCATGCCTATGCGGACCCAAGGCATGAGCAGCGCATTAAAGAAAAAATAATATCGGCGTTGCCCGAGCTTCATATTTCAACCTCTGCTGAGGTGTCGCCGAAATATCGTGAGTACGAAAGAACAAATACGACAGCCGCGAATAGTTATGTGAAGCCTGTAGTCTCGAATTATGTTAGCCGCCTGCAGTCGGCCTTGAGTGAGGCAGGGTTTGAGCGTGAGTTCTTTATAATGCAGTCGAGCGGTGGATTAATTTCCCCTGATTTGGTGTGTGAGTATCCCATACGCATCGTGGAATCTGGCCCAGCAGCTGGCGTTCTCATGTCACGCGATGTTGGATTGGAGGAAGGGTATAAACATGTAATTGCCTTCGATATGGGTGGCACAACGGCGAAGCTAGGCGCAGTCGATAACGGCGAGGTCGCAATCTCGCCGACCTTCGAGATTGATCCGATCAGTTATAAAAGAGGCAGTGGACTGCCGAT
>MDSX01094157.1_pt1 | contig 10135 bp, 12 predicted proteins | sample 811141 | NCBI WGS metagenome assembly MDSX01 (sample SAMN05326642, study PRJNA326480) | marine metagenome | isolation source: seawater | place: Atlantic Ocean: South East | collected 2010
TGGAATCTCTGCAACAGGGAACTATTGGTGGAGCAGCTCTAGATGTAACAGATCCTGAGCCTCTCCCGGATGATCATCCACTCTGGAGAGAACCGAACTGTCTCATCACCCCTCATATTGGAAACACTCCGGAGATGGGTCTAAGAGTTCTTGGACCATTCATTTCTGAAAACGTTAAGCGCTTCTGCAATAACGAAGAACTACTTGGTCTTGTAGACGTAAACCAGGGGTATTAAGAAATGGCAAATTTTGCTGGCTACATTCTTGGTGGTGTTTTCCTCATTGCCGGGATAACCAAACTACGTTCCCCCTTAGACACTCGTCGTTCCCTACGTGACCTTGGTTTTCCTTTTCCTAAAGAAACAAGCGTTGTTCTTCCTCTTGTTGAACTTTTAACCTCTGTTCTTTTATTCATTGACCCTGCTACTGGCGGACCATGTGCCGTAGCGCTACTGGTTGCCTTCACTGTCTTGATTTCCAGTCGCCTTGCCGCAGGAAATAAAAGTGGATGTGGTTGTTTTGGAGCTTGGTCCACCCGCCCCCTGTCTTATAAAGACATTGTCCGAAATATCATTTTTATTATTCTTGGCGCAATAGCGACGCTCGGATGAGAAAATTTGGCAAAGATTTGCTACCGTCCTGACGTTATAACTACTATCTAGAGATTTTTCCGTGAACCCTCAACATTGTGCTCAAAAAACTGCAAACGCTGTACAAGTGCTCGGCGCACGTTTCATGTTGGATCCTGTGACGTTCAAAACGGGACCTGAACTCGGACTACCAAAAGGTCTTCCAGGATATGTAATGGGACGTTTCGGCACCATAGGAGATATTTCTGCAGAAGAAGCAAGTGCCGCAGCTTGGTGCTGGAATCCATCTCAAATCAAAGAAAACTGGATCGAAGATTTCTCTCCAGCTCTGGCTGGTGCTTTGTATGGTCAAATTTGTGCTGAACGTGGACGTGATTACCTCAATGGCTTCAGTGGCGCAGCTCGCTTAGTTGAGTTAGCTGAAAAAATAGTTGACTCTGCTGACGGAGAAAATGCGCCAACTTTTACAGGGTGGCGTAATGTAAATCGTCCAGACGATACGGAAGGGCGCTCCTACTTGCTCATACAAGTTTTACGGGAACTTCGTTTCTGTAGGCACATTGTTGCTGCGAAAAGTCTTAACGTGTCACCAGTAGGATTAGTAAAGTTAAAGAGTAGCTACAACATTAATTTGTTTGGATGGGGAGATTCCGATGATTCTCCGACAGTGCAGGAAATTAGTGACGAAGTGGAATCTTTAACTGCAGAATCTTCAGGAAAGGATCACGAAGTCCTAGACGAAGACGAACGCAACGAATACGTTGAGTTAGTACTAGCTGCGCTCGCGCATGCTGACCAATAATTCAACCAAATAGAGAATACAACTAATAGAAATTAAGGAGTTTGATTATGGATGGCCTAATGATGGACGTTCCTTTGTCGTTGATCCATTTATTCGATCGTGCTGAAAGGATCTTTCCAGAAAAAACTATTGTCACTGCCACACCTAATGGAAGAGAACGTCTCTCATACAAAGACTGGGCAACCCGCACACGAAAGCTAGGAAGTGTGCTGGACCAACTAGGAATCTCTGATGACGGCCGAGTAGCAACTTTTGGGTGGAACACTTCTCGTCATCTTGAACTATATTTTGCTCCGCCATGTAGCGGAAGAGTTGTTCACACTCTCAATATTCGACTTTTCCCAGACCAACTGTCTTACATCGTTGACCATGCTGAAGATGAGGTTATTTTCCTTGACCATTCTGTTGCAGGTTTAATTTGGCCATTAATGGACGGATTCTCCACAGTTCGCCATGTGGTTTTGATGGATGATGGAGCCCCTGCTCCAGATGCAGATGCCATACGAGCGGAAGTACACGACTATGAGGATCTACTAGCAGGAGTCGAACCCGCTGAATGGAAAAGAGTTGAAGAGAACCAAGCCGGTTCAATGATGTACACATCTGGTACTACCGGGAACCCAAAAGGAGTGGTTTACTCACACCGCTCAATGGTTCTCCACACTTTTGGGGCCATGATGGCAGACACCATAGGTGTCTCTGAGAGAGACGTCGTGCTCCCAGTTGTTCCAATGTTTCACGCTAATGCTTGGGGATTCGCTCATGCAGCAGTAGCTACTGGAGCCACCATTGTTATGCCAGGTGCCGATCTCAGTGCACCTTCCCTAGCGGACATCATAGAGACAGAGAAAGTGACAGTAGCTGCCGGTGTTCCAACGATTTGGATGGGTGTTTTACCAGAATTAGAAGGAAGAGATGTTTCGGCTCTTCGCGCTATACCTTGTGGGGGCTCTGCTGTTCCAAAGGCACTTTCAGAAGGCTTCCGTGAAGCTACTGGACTACCAATACTGCAAGCTTGGGGAATGACTGAGACTAGTCCGCTCGCTGCTGTTTGCAGCATCAAATCCACTCTTGACCATCTAAGCCTTGATGAGAAAGCTGATCTACGGACTTCAATCGGACTAATTTCTCCTGGAGTTGATTTTCGTATAGCTGATGATGAAACCGATGAAGAACAGCCCTGGGATGGAGAATCTCGAGGCGAACTTCAAGTTCGGGGACCATGGGTGGCGAAAGAGTATTACAACGACGAACGTGCCAATGAATCTTTCACTGATGATGGCTGGCTGAAGACAGGAGATGTCGCTACATGTGACTCCGAAGGCTACATAAGGCTCGTAGACAGAACCAAAGATCTGATTAAATCAGGTGGAGAGTGGATAAGTTCTGTTGAATTAGAAAACGAAATCATGGCCCACCCTGATGTTGTTGAAGCTGCGGTAATTGGTGTGACTTCCACTAAGTGGGGAGAACGGGCAATGGCATGCGTCGTAGCTACTGAGGGCGCTTCATTAACAAGCGAAGACATTCTGGAATGGCTGGATGGACGCATCGCCAAGTGGTGGATGCCTGATCGGGTGGAATTTATTGAAGAAGTTCCAAAAACTTCTGTCGGAAAGTTCTCCAAAAAAACTTTACGCAGCCAATTCGCCGATGTAGTTGTTGACTAAGTGAAGGAAACTTCATTTAGATGATTGATTACAACATGTCATTGTTTATAGAATTGTGTTATTAATTAACTAAATCAAAAGTTGGGGAGATTTACGTGGAACTATTTAATGATTGGCTTGGAATGGCTGGTGGCGGACAAGCTCTTGGACGCTTCGCCCACTACTTGGGGGGTATCACTTGGATCGGCTTGCTTTATTTCTTCAACTTCATTCAGGGAGCCGCTTTTGCAGAAATGGGTGAAGCAGCACGAGGTGAAGCACTTCGAAAAATTACTTGGCGAACTCTTTGGTGGTTCCGCTGGGCTGCAGCCCTCACTTGGGTCAGCGGTATCTGGATTCTCGCCCATCAAGAGGTCTTAAATAGTGGCGACTATTGGAGATCTGCCTCAGGTATGGGTATTGCCTTTGGTGTTGTATTAGGTACCACAATGGCAGCGAACGTCTGGATGGTTATCTGGCCAGCACAACAAATTGCTATCGGCTCTTCTGTCTCTGTTTCAGAAGGCGGAGAAGCAGATCCAGAAGCTCCAGCAGCTGCCAAACGTGCCGGTCGAGCAAGTCGTGTCAACACCTTGTTCTCTATTCCCCTCATCTTTTTCATGATGTGGCCTAGTCACTTTGGAATGAATTTTGGTAGCCCAGAAGCTAGTACACGAATAATAATCTGGATTGTCTTTGGACTTATTTGGGCTGTTATGGAACTTTCTGCCTTAGGAAAACTAGGCGGGTACGACAATGCGATAAACAAGGTCGTTTTGGATAAGCATCAAGACACCATCAAATGGGGATTTGCCATAACTTTGGTCCTGTACCTACTCTTTGAAATTCTTTAAAATTAAGCGATAGAAAGACCCACTTAAACGGTGGGTCTTTCCGCGCTTAGCAACACTTACTGTTCATAATTCTTTCAAATGATTAATTCCAATGCCGCTATTCTCATCACTGGTGCCACTAGTGGATTGGGTAGAAAAAGCGCCCTTACCCTAGGTGCTGCTGGACGAACAGTAATTGTCCATGGAAGACGACATGAAGCAGTTGACAATGTCGTTCACCAGATCTCTCAAGCAGGTGGAACCGCTCTACCCTTTATTGCTGATTTCAATGACTTAGAGGAACTTAATAACGCTCTCCAAGGCTTCCCAAACTTGCCATTACATGGAGTGATGGCCAATGCCGGTGTCATATCTAGACAACCAAAAACCTTAGGGCAAAGCGCTCAAGGGTACGACATGACCTTTGCCGTTAATGTTCTGGCACATCAATTAATTTTCATGAAGCTCGCTGACAAAATTCTTGAAAATGGACGAATCGTAGTCGTTACCAGCGGAGTTCATGACCCCAGAAATCAACTATCTCGTTTTGCTCGAGTGCCCGGACCTCAATGGGTTGACATTGAACAGTTAGCCCATGCAGATAAAACTCCCCCTGAATCAGGTTTATCTAATGGATTCTTAAGATACTCAACATCAAAATTGTTGAATATCTTTCAAGCACGAATCTTGCAGGAACAACTCTCTCATCTTGATGTATTTGCTCTTAATCCTGGTTTTATGGCAGATACAAATCTTGTCCATGAAGTGCCTTTTTTCTTCAGGCCTCTGCTTAAAACTCTTGGCCAAATCGTCACTCCATTCGTAAAGAATATGCGGCTATCTTCCACCACTGCAGAAGATGTACGTTCTCTGTTTGAGGACTCTAAATGGAAAAATAAAGGCTTTGCGTACATCGATAGAGGAGAAATTGAATCTCCTTCTTCAACTGCTCTTCGTGACGACTTAGCTGCAGAGCTATGGGAAAGCGCCTCTGAGATTGTGAAAATTCAGCTTGTCTCTAAAAAATAAGGTGCTTGAGATTTATTCAACTAAAAGTTGAGCTTCCATTCCTGATTCACGATGACCAGCAACGTCGCAATAAAGAATGTACCTACCTGGTTCTAATGAAATAGAGCCTGTTGAAGTCTCACCATTTTCTACTTCTAAAACCATTTCATCTTCATATCCCTCGACTAAGAGATTGTGAAATTGGAACCCGTCTAAAATATATTCTATTTCGATTACACCGGCAGCTGCCGTGTAACGATCCTTGTCAAAGTTTTGAGTATCGTCTGCTACCACTCTCAAAACTCCATCTATTGGCTCTGATGTTGACGGTTGCGTTGTAGTGCCACCGCCACAGCTGCTAAATATGAGAGCTGCTGTTGACACCAGTAAAAAAATTTGAAGTTTTATTTTTTTGCTCATGGCTTAAAGGATATCCATGGGCAATGATAGAGAGATGACCATATCGGTATCATCGACATGGTCATGGGTCATAGTTGCAGGCAATGATAGAGGCATTATGAAAGTTGCTCTTCTTTTAAATAATTTTGCTAAAGCTGGACGGGCTAATGACTATTTAGAACAGGTACTAAACCGTTTAAAATTTCATGGCCAGTCTCCTGATATCCTCTTACCCAATTCGGCTGATCAAGTAAAGAAAGAAGTTTCTGAATCATCAGCAGATCGAATAATCGTTGCAGGAGGAGATGGTTCACTTCACTACGCTGCCAATGCTCTTGCAAACACTGACCGCACTTTGGGTCTTATCCCTTTAGGAACCGGAAATGATGCGGCGAGAGCACTTGGGATTTCTGACGGTGATTTGGCCGACTACGTAGATAGGACTCTGGAAGATCCTTCACCTATCGATTTAGTCAAAAGCGGCTCTCGCTATTTTGTTACGAGTTGCATCATGGGATTTCCATCAAAAGTAAACCAGCGTTCAAACGCCATGCAATTTCCTAAAGGTAAATCTCGTTACACTGTGGCGACTTTAGCTGAACTCAAGTCCTTAGAGTCCGAGCGATACTGGTTAGAACTTGATGAAAGAAACTTTGAAATAGAAGCAACAGCTGTAGTAGTCGCAAATACTTCTTTTTTTGGCGGTGGGATGAAAATATGTCCACAGGCCGATCCTTGTGACGGGATACTGGACATCTGCGTATTAGGGGATGTGAGCCGAATGAAGTTACTTCATTCATTTACAAAGATTCGAAATGGGTCTCATGTTCACGAATCAGAAGTTTTTCTTTATCGATCTCATTCAATCGGTATCAGAGCAGATGGTCGAGCAAGAGCGGACGGTGAACCCTATGCGGATCTTCCGCTCACAATGAAAGTTCAGCCCAATGCTCTTCTAGTTGCAGGCGTACGACTAGCCTGATCCTATGAGCGACTACCAAATTAAAATTACCTATTGCGTCCCTTGAGATTATTCGCAGCACGCCGTGAGCGCTGCTAACGATCTTCTCTCCAACTATCAACATGTCATCAAAGACCTTTCCTTACTTACAGGAGACAAAGGAATATTTGATGTCGAAGTAAATGGAACCAAGATTTATTCGAAACATGAAACAGGGAGACACGCCGAACCTGGTGAGGTTTTAGAGATTTTCACTGAACTTGTTGGACCAGAAATTTCAATTTACGGAACTTAGTTCAATAGCACCTCTTAGCTTTAAAGCGGATAAGATTGAAGAGGTTAAGGTTTTCTCTTAGTTGGGAAAAGTTGGGAAAATTGTTGAGGAGAAATTATGAATCTTGCCGATAGTGAAACTCTTGAGAATCTTAAGGCAGCCTTTGCTGGCGAATCTCAAGCTAATCGTCGTTACCTCTATTTCGCGAAAGTTGCAGATGTAGAGGGGTATCCAGACATTGCGGGAAATTTCCGCGACACCGCTGAAGGTGAAACTGGTCATGCGCACGGTCATCTTGATTACATCAAAGCGGTTGGCGACCCTGCTACTGGGCTTCCAATCGGTGACACCATGGAAAATCTTGCTGCAGCAGTAGCTGGAGAAACTCATGAGTACACCGAAATGTATCCAGGCATGGCAAGTAAAGCTCGAGACGAAGGTTTTGGAGAAATCGCAGACTGGTTTGAAACTCTTGCTAAAGCTGAGAAAGCTCATGCAGGACGCTTCCAGTCTTTACTTGACCAAGTCAACTAATAGTTCTCCAAATATCTCTTTCTATGACTGGGTTAGTCACTCCTAGTGCACTACTTGCCTCGTCTGTAGACATATGACTGAAAATATTTCTTACCATCCGACTTCGGGACTCACTTATGATCCTGAAGATAATCTGTACTGGGATGCTTCAGCCCTGCACGCTGAAATTGAAAGAACATTTGAAATTTGTCACGGATGTCGAATGTGCTTCAAATACTGCGATAGTTTCCCTTCCCTTTTTTCCTTCATTGACGACCGCCACGATGGGGACGTTCGGAAAATTAGCGATGTAGAAACCGCACAAGTAATGGACGAATGCTTCCAATGTAAACTTTGTGAAGTGCAGTGTCCTTACACAGTCCGCGAGAACCATGAATTTCAGCTTGATTTTCCAAAACTCGTACACCGCTACAAAGCGCAGAGACATAGAACCCAAGGTTCTAGTTTGAGAGATCGAGTTCTGGGAGATCCAGATCGTATAGCACGGTTCTCACGACTTTCCAGTGGATTAGTTAACTCCCTGAATTCTCGTAGCCAAATTCATCGTCTTTTTTTAGACAAGATTCTTGGTATTCATCCTAAGAAAGATCTTCCAAAATTTTCTAGAAAAACATTCACTCAATGGGCTCAGAAACGTGGACTGATTCGATCAGCTGAAGAAGGAGAAGTAGTAATTTTTCCTACTTGTTACGTAGAACATAATGAACCAGAAGTAGGACACGACACGGTTTCTGTACTTGAAAAGAATGGGATTGATGTTACGTGCGATAAAGGACTTGAGTGTTGTGGCATGCCGGCTTGGGAGTCAGGAGATTTAGAAACTTTCAGAGAAAAAGCCCGAAATAACTTGAATCGACTTCTACCACACGTTCAAGCAGGAAAAAAAGTTGTTGCTATTAATCCAACTTGTTCAATGATGTTACGACAAGAATACCCAGAACTCGTAGCTACTTCTGACCGAGAAGATGCAGAAGCTCTCGCTCAAGCAGTAACAGACCCGGGTGAATTTTTATGGTCGATACGATCGGAGGATCGATTCAATACTGACTTTAAGTCCACCCCAGAAACCGTAAATTATCACACTCCTTGTCATCTCCGATCTCAGGCTGTCGGTTTCAAGGGTAGAGATCTTCTTCGTAAAATTCCTGGCGTAAAGCCAATCACCACAATGGAATGTTGTGGTCACGATGGAACGTTTGCTATGAAATCAGAAGGATTTGAGGTCTCAGTCCGCGTGGGTCAGAAGGCATTTGATGGGATGTCTTCCCAGGAAGCAGCCATTTGGGCTACAGACTGTCCGTTAGCAGCTCTTCAATTTGCTCAACATGCTGATAAACGACCGCTTCACCCAATGACTATTATGGCAAGAGCTTATGAGCCTGATGGCTTTCCTACCCCAATAGAAAACGTAAAGGATTAAATATGAATTCTGCTCCTCACCACGTTAAAAGAGAAGAAATAATCGATTACCAGACCTATTCAGAAATACGTGACGAAATACGTGACGAGATAATGAAGATAAAAACTTCTAGACGTATACATCTTGGCCAGTATCTAACTTTTCTTTTTGAAAACCATGAGACCATCAAGTATCAAATTCAAGAAATAACTCGAGCTGAACGTACCGTTCGTGAATCTTCTATCCAAGAAGAGATTGCCGTTTATAACAGCCTTCTTGGGAGCAAAGGACAACTCGGATGTGCTTTGCTCATAGAGATACCTGAAGAAAAAGATAGAAGACCGCTACTAACTGCTTGGTTAGGGCTTCAAGAGCATTTCTACCTAGTGCTAGCAGATGGTTCTCGAGTTTATGCAGAATACGACTCTTCTCAAGTCGGCGAAGACCGTCTTTCTGCTGTCCAGTACTTGACCTTTTCTCTTGATTCTCCTCCTGTTGGCCTAGGTTGTGATTTTGAAAATCTGAACGAAGAGATAGATCTATCTAAAGAACAAATGGAAGCTCTCGCTGAGGATCTTTCTGCCACGCAGGTGGTATGAGTAGAGCGTCACTGCTGCAGGCCGGACTCGACCTCGGGACATCGGAGTGGGTGACCGTCAGCCCGGAGATGAACCGAACTTTCGCCGATGTGACACTCGACCCCATCGAGGTCGAGTTCGACGGCCGGAAGTACGCCCACGGCGCGCTGACGACCTCGCTGCTACCCCACCTGTTGGCCAACGCTATGGAGGTCGGCCCGTCGAAATACGTTGAGGAGGGCTACCTCCTCAACTACGGCTTCAACAAGGTCCGCCTCATCGAGATGGTGCCCCTGGGCTCCAGGATCCGGGGCCACTTCCGCACCTCCGACGAGGGCCCCGACGACCGGGGTGAGATCGTTGTGATTCCCATCGACGCCACGATCGAGATCGACAGGCACGATCGACCGGCGCTGGCCGGCCAGCTCGTCGCTGCATGGCAACGGTAAGTCCCCCCGTCCACGCAGCAACGTTGGCAGCGCTCGACGCTTCGGTGCCCCACACGATCGGCCACCTCCTTCGCAAGGTGACCGACACCGAGCCCAACCGTGTCGCCTTCTCCTTCTTCGACCACGACGTCGAATTGACCTACTCCGAGCTCGATGAGATGGTCAGACGAGTGGCCAACGGATTGATCCACCACGGCGTTCGCAAGGGCACACACGTTGCAATGATGCTGCCGAACTGCGTCGAGTTCCCCGTCACCTGGCTCGCCGTAGCCTGGATCGGCGCCGTGACCGTCCAGGTAAATCCGGCGTTCACCGGAGCCGAACTCGACTATGTGCTGAACGACGCCGACGCTGATTTCATCGTCCTCGATGAGGCTGCGCTCGAGGCGTTCGAGTCCATGGGTGAGCGGTCGGCTCGGCTGCCCGATGACAATGTGATCGTTCGCTTCGCCGACCGATCCGAGAGTGGCGACTCCCCTCATTCGAGTTGGGAGACGTTGGCCGCCGCCGATCCACTGGACGCCGAGCCGCTCCCCACCGTCGGCCCTCACGACCTGGTCAGCCTTCTGTACACGTCGGGCACAACCGGTTTCCCCAAGGGGTGCATGCTCGACCATCGCTACTGGACGCAGATCGCAGTGGTGAACCTCTTCAGTCAA
>MDSX01092307.1_pt1 | contig 10134 bp, 9 predicted proteins | sample 811141 | NCBI WGS metagenome assembly MDSX01 (sample SAMN05326642, study PRJNA326480) | marine metagenome | isolation source: seawater | place: Atlantic Ocean: South East | collected 2010
CGGCTCTGGATCCAATTTAAATCGTGCCTGCTTTAGCGATACCCGTTGGTGACCCGCCATAAATACTTGGCCGTGTCGGGCCAGGCGTGTCGGCAATACACAGTCAAACATGTCTGCTCCCGATCGAATAGCCACTTCCAAATTTTCCGGCAACCCAATCCCCATAATATAGCGAGGTTTGTCTGGAGGGAGCTGGGGCGTCACCGTCTCAATAATTCGGTGCATGTCTGCCATAGGCTCGCCAACACTCACTCCCCCAATGGCAAATCCAGAAAAGGCATGTTGCGTAATCGCCGCCACACTCTCTTGGCGTAAATCATCGTACATCCCGCCCTGAACCAGGCCAAATAACAGCTGATCTGTATTTAACGTGTGCCAATAGCGTGCCGCGTCGGCTTCCCATCGGTGCGTGATTGCCATATCCGCTGCTGTTTGGGCTTTTGTTGCGCCATACGGAGTACAAATATCCAGCGGCATCATAATATCACTGCCTAGACGAACTTGATGATCCACTACCGTTTGGGGGGTAAACCGATGGCGCGAGCCGTCCAAGTGGGACTTGAACACCACCCCATCCGCGTCAATCGTGCGTTGCGATTGCAACGAAAACACTTGATACCCGCCTGAATCCGTTAAAATTGGGCGGTCCCATTGCATAAATGCATGCAGGCCACCCGCGGCTTGAATAAGCTCAGACCCCGGGCGCAACGCTAAATGATAGGTATTGGATAAAATAATTTGCGAACCCAGCGAAACCAACTGATCTGGCAACACGCCTTTGACGGCCGCTTGCGTGCCGACTGGCATAAATACTGGGGTGTCAATATACCCATGAGGCGTCCACAATCGACCCCTTCGAGCTTTGGATTTTTTATCGGTCTTTAAAACTGAAAACCCATGATTCATAAAATATATGATACTATACTATACACTTTGAAAGAAAAAAAACATTGGGATCCAAATAAAAACCCGATTGCAAGTGGGGATTTATCGCGCAGAAAATTACTGCCACAAGCCGCTTGGCACGCGGACTGGCACCACATCCACTTAATTGGGATTGGGGGCGTTGGCATGAGTGGACTGGCTCACCTATATCACCAACAAGGGTTTCGCGTTACCGGCTCTGATTTAGCCAGAAACTCCTATACAAAAAAACTAGAAGCCCTGGGTATTTCTGTATTCATGGGGCATCACGCTGACCACTCCACGGGGGCTGATTGTGTGATTGTCTCTTCCGCTGTTCAGCCCACCAATCCCGAACTGGTTGCGGCAAAAACGGCGGGCTGCCCCGTGATTAAGCGTGGGGATGCTTTGGCTCATATTATGACGCATTATCCCCATCGCTGGGTGGTTGCCGGCACCCATGGCAAGACCACTACGTCCACCCTCTGGGTGCATGCCTTGACACAAATTGGACAGCCTCCCAGCTATGCCATTGGCGCAACAGTGCTCCATAGTGGGACCAATGCCCACACTCAGAGCACTACACATTTTGTGGCTGAATCCGATGAAAGCGACGGCTCCTTTTTAGCCCTATCTCCAACAGTTGCCATTATTACTAATATTGAACACGAGCATGTTGATTTTTACCCGACTATATCCGAATTAGTGGCTAGTTTTCGAGTCTTTATTGCGACTGTTCTGGACGCCGGTGGCTGGGTTATTGCTAATTACGACGACCCTATTTTAGCCCAAGCATTGCCGACCCAATCGGACCGCATTATCACCTACGGCACCCATCCCAATGCCACTGTATTTGCCACGGATATCGATACAACACCGACGGGTTGCCACTATACATTAAATACACCCAATGGGGTCGTTAAGCAGATTGAATTGCCCATGCTAGGCGACCACAATATATCCAATAGTTTAGGGGTTATGGCTGCCCTTTACCAAGCCGATTTACCGGTACCGCCTACCGTGTTTTCATGGTTTAAAGGTGCCTCTCGCCGGTTTGAGCCCATTGGCACCCATAATGCAATTCAAATTATTGATGACTATGCCCATCACCCAACAGAAATAAAAACGGTATTGGCTGGTATGAAAGCCTTGAATGCGGCACGAATCGTTTGTGTGTTTCAACCGCATCGGTTGTCACGGGTTGCGGCATTAGTCACCGATTTTTCCAATTGCTTCAATGACGCAGACTGGCTTATTGTAACGCCTATTTACACTGCCAACGAGCCCCCTAAAAATTCCGATGCTATTCGGCAAGAATTGCTTATTAATATTCAACGCCATTCAACAGCCACTGTCCAATACGAGTCCGACCTGAATGCTTTAGCTGATAAAGTTGCCCCCGCCCTACGACCTGGTGACGTGGTTATTACACTAGGGGCCGGTAATATTTCACGTGTTGCACACGCCCTACTCCATGCAATAACCCATGATACCTGTGTTGTTCAAAACGTTTGAAACTAGCTATCCGATTGCTCGTTTAACCAGCATTCAGTCTACCGGGCATGTACCACTTTATATTGAATGCCCCTCCGTTGAGGCCCTTATTCAGGCCTGTCATGACTACCCCGCGCATTATTTGATTGGTGGCGGTTCCAACACAATTCTAGATCCTGATAATAAAACACCCATTGTGCGATTAACCGAGTCTAGCATTGAAAAAATCGCACCAAACCGTCTCTATATTTCAGCTGGAACCCCCATTGCCAAAGCCTTGCGCCAGTGTACCGACTGGGGCCTATCCGGTTTGGAGCTGGCTGCCGGTGTGCCCGCCTGCCTTGGGGGTATGGTCGCAATGAACTTTGGGTGTTGGGGAAACAGTATCGCCAAATGGGTTCACCGTGTGCATTATTTAGACGCCTTAAATCAGCCCGCTTGGCGGTCCATGACAGACTGTGAATTTACCTACCGGTCCAGCTGGTTTAAACAAAACAACCGTCCTATTTTGGGCGCCGAATTTACCCTAACTCAGTCCGATCCAAGCCTTATTCGCACAACTATTGCCGCTGCGGTTGAGCGCCGGCGAACCGCCCAACCCTTGAGAGACAAAACGTATGGCAGTATGTTTTTAAACCCACCCCAAGGATCTGCCGCTCAACTTATTGACACCAATCAGCTCAAAGGCTATCAAATTGGGGGGGCCAAAGTATCGTGCATGCACGCCAACTTTATGGTCAATGTTGGACACGCCTCGTTTCAAGATATTCGCGCACTTCTCAGCTTTATTCAAGGCACCGTGCAGATCAATAATCACATAACACTGGAACCGGAGGTTTGCCAAGCGCTATGACTGCGAACGCCTATGGTCATATTGGCGTCATCTGCGGCGGAACCGCCAACGAAGCCCCAATATCTAGGCAATCGGGGCAAGGTGTGTTAGACGCATTGCATCGTTTGGGCTACTCGGCTAGCCCGATTGACCCCATAAATCCTCGCGCACTATTGGCCTGCGATACGGCATTTATTGCCCTGCATGGACCGGGGGGTGAAGACGGTACGATTCAGGGTTTTTTTGAGACTATTGGCACCCCTTACACCGGATCCCCTACGCGCGCTAGTAGCATTAGCATGAACAAACGAATTACCAATACGGTTTTGCGCCATGCCCAGCTTCCTTGCCCCGATACCCTGTCTATCCATGACTGTGTGGGACCTGTTGTTATTAAGCCCGAATCTGAAGGGTCGAGCCTTGGGGTCCACATTGTGCATGATACCGCTGATATAGCCCCAACCTATGCCGCTGTATTGGCTGAATTTGGATCCGCCATGATTGAATCGTACATACCCGGAACCGAAGTAACGGTTAGTCTCTTGCACCACAATGGGGCCTTTATCCCCTTGCCTATTTTAGAGTTGAGACCCGTTCACCATCCGTTTTATAATTATGAAGCCAAATACACAGCCGGAGCCACTGACTTTATTTTGCCGGCACCGATACCCCCGTCTGTCGCCGATCAGTGCCACACGATTGCCCAAGCCGCTTTCAACTGTTTGGGTTGCCGAGGCTTTGCCCGAGTGGATATGCGCATTACGCCGGACAACGTCCCTTATATACTGGAAATTAATAGTATCCCTGGATTAACCCCCCTGTCTGATTTGCCCGCACAAGCGAAGCATGCCGGTATTCACTATGATCAATTAATTGACATCATGCTCCAGTCGGCAAAATTAGAGGCATGATTCCATGGCAAAAATGGCTCATATACATCAGTATTGCTGGCGGTCTATCCGTCTGGGCGTGGCTCCCCTTAACAACCGTGTCTGTGGGGCCAACCGCTTTTTTGGATGATACCGAACGCTTATATTTTCAACGCCTTGTTGGACAATCCGCCCTGTGGACGCGCATTAGCACCCGCGCATTCGACCGCTGGAAAAACCCCCATCCTAGCGTTCACTTGATTGCCTACACGTTTCCGACATGGCGCACTTGCACAATTACACTCCAGGAAAAATCCCCTGACTTTTTATTTATCCAAGACGATAGAACCACTGCGATGCATCGGGACGGAAGCATTTTAAACCCCCGCTTACCCGCTCCCCATCAACTCAACAACCCTGACATGATGATTATTCGTGGTATGCCTGTTGCACCCCATCAACTCAATGCCTTGGCTATTATTAAACACCGCTTATCGGGGTACCCTAATTTAGGCAGTCTACACATTGAAGCCTCCTTTCAAAATGACTATATTATCTATTTAAATGATGCCTTGCCTATTAAACTAGGGCCCCTCACCCACTTGGATAAAAAGCTGGATGCCCTGGAGTCCTTTTTGAAACACAACAGTGCCACCCATACCATGCACTACATTGATCTTCGCTACACCGATCGTGTTATAGTAAACTATACTCATGGCCGCAGCTAACCAATTAGTCAGCATTGATATTGGCAGTCATAAAATATGTACGGTAATTGCGCGTATTTTAGCCGACCAAAGCATTGCCATTGACGGCATCGGCATTAGCGTATCCAACGGGTTTGAGCGAGGCGCTATTACCAGCAAATCGGCCCTAACAGCCAGCATCAAGCAATCCATTGACCGGGCTAAATCCATTGCGGGACAATTGCCCAGCCTAGCAATTTGCTCGCTACCCCAAGCCCACCTCCACTTTACAAAGCACACCGGGTTTATTCATCGGCCGAACCGCAGTTTGTTCACGGATACCGATATTCAACATTGTTTTCAACGGTCCACTCAACTGCCCAATCTAAATACAGATACCACCATTATTCACGCCATTCCCACCCACTATGCGGTTGACCAAGTCCCCGTCCAAGACCCCCACACTGTGTGTGGCAATTCATTGGAAATCACCTCCCACCTTGTGTTAACCCCAACCCCTACTATTAGTAGCGTACTGGGCATGCTGAAACAATTAAAACTAGATTCAACGGGTATTTTATTGGATTTAGTGGCCACTGGCGACCTCCTTATTGCCCCCAATCACCACCGTACCGGCGCCTGGGTTATTGACATTGGTGCCCGCCAAACACGTGTGGGCTATTTTTATAATCACACCTTGCATGAAGCGACAATTATTCCTATTGGCGGGGATACCATCACCCAAGATATTGCCCATTGCCTCGCCATTGATGTTGAACAAGCCGAGCGGCTCAAGTTACTCTTTGGATGCGTTGGTTGTTGCCCAAATAGACCGATTACGCTTCACCAAACGGGTGGCAACACTACCATTGAATCCAAATTACTTACCGCCATTATTACTGCACGGGTGGATGAGCTTGGCACCATGATTAACGCCGTTCGCTGGCGCGAATCATGGACCGATACTCCCATTTACTTTTGCGGCGGCGGCAGTTTGCTCAATACTCTAGGGGTGCACCTGGGACGCGCCCTTGGGGGCACTGCCCAACCGCTTATGCCCCCACACATTCGCGACTGGGTCAAAAGCTCTGCCTATTTTACAGCGGTTGGACTCATTGTTGCCGGTTTGCGCACCAAGTGCATTCCGCTTGCGCCGCCTTCCGGCCTGCGTCAGCTATGGCAAAAAAGCACCGCTATGTTGCGTCACTAGTAAGATTCGATGGCGATGTCCACGTAAATTGAATGGGCTCATCCACATAGACCACCAATGCAATGCCGCCCCCATCCATGACCTCAGCATCGGGCATGCGTCCTTCACTGACGGGCGACCAGGTCAAATACCCATGCGTTTCATGCGTGTCCTGTTGGTCCCATGCCCATTTCTGTGGCACTTGGCTACCGTATCGATCGGTTTGAATATAGGCCACTGTATCCAATGGAATTGTCAAAAACCGTGTATTTTGAGTACTCTTTAACCGCACTGAAAACAACCAAGTGCCGGATTCGGAATACCACACAGGCTGAACCAAAATATGAACATAGTTATGCACACGCTCTTGAATGGGATAGGCAAGCCCCCCCAATACAGGAGATGATGGCCGCGACCACCGAACTATACTGCCACTGGCAACCAAACCCACGATAATAAGTATGCCCACTCGCGGTATAAATTTTCGATAGTTAACCCGCATCGGTTATGATGCGAGGCAGTCTAGCAATGCCGTTCGGGTAATTTTCTTTTCTCGTGGCTTATTCAACATCTGTCCATTCGCTGCTTCAGCCGCTTTAATAATATACCAGTCTGATTCTGTGACCACCTGAATGCCTTTAGCCTGAATGACGGATAACAAATGCTGAGTATCGGGAATAACCGCTGGCTCCTGAATAGTATCGGCAATCATCGTTGCGACGGTTTCCTCGGAATCAGGCTTATTGCTCCCCAAGACACCCGTAGGCCCACGTTTAATCCACCCGGTTACATAAACGCCGGGTACGCCACCGCCTATTACGCGTCCATGGTCATTGGGAATAATGCCCCGAGCCTCATCAAATGGCACCTGCGGAACCGGAACCCCCCGATACCCCACACTGCGAAACACCATTGAGCAGGGAATCTCCCCGTGCGTATCGGTCAGAACCGCTCGCCCATCGACCAGTTGCGTTTGCGTCCACCCAAACGCTGTGACGGAATCAGCGCCCACCAATTCACGCGGGTTTTTGAAAAAATGAATATGAATGCGCGTTTTAGTTTCGCGCATCGGTGCGGCAACCAATTGCTCCAAAATGGCCATGTTTTTTTGGGCTTTTCGATTGTTTTTTAATTCAGCCTGACACGCTGCCGATAGGTTTAAATCATCTGGATTAATCACCACCTGACAGTCCGCCAACTCGCCCAATTCTTGCAATTCCATATGGGTAAACGCCGCCTGCACAGGCCCTCGGCGTCCCACTAAGTGAATATCCCGAATACCGCTGCTGGCCAAGGCATCAATCATGGGCTCTGGCATATCAGACTGTGCCAATTCCGCCCGCGTTTTCGCTAACAAACGCGCCACATCAATGGCCACGTTACCTTGCCCGACAATTACCACCGATTCGGCAGAAAAATTCCACTGTAATTCGGAATAATCGGGGTGCCCGTTGTACCAACCGACTAACTGAGTGGCCGCATAATGGCCCGGCAACTCATGCCCTGGAATAACCAACGGCTTATCCGATTCTGCGCCACACGCAACAATAATAGAGTCATAATAATTTTTTAGGGTTTGCATGCTAATGTCTTGCCCAATTGTTACATTGCCATAAAAGCTAACCCGCTCATCGGCCAGTAATGTTTCATAAAAGGATTCCAACCGCTTCATTTTCTGATGATCGGGGGCGACCCCGCCACGCAACAAACCGTATGGGGTTGGGAGCCGGTCAAAAATATCAATCTGAAAGGGAATCCCTCGTTTTTTCATCGCATCAATACAATACAACCCTGCTGGGCCAGCACCTACTACTGCAATTCGCCACGCTTTCATTATACCCTATATTATGCCACACATTTATACGGTTTAGGAAGCCTGTTTTTACAATCCACCCCCTATTTAATGCCCAAAGACACTGATTTATGCTACACTATATAGTCCTAATAATGACAAAAAAAACAACGGTTTACATTCAAGACACATGTATTGCCTGCGACAATTGCGTTCGATTGGCACCCGATACCTTTGCCTTAACGCCTGATCAACTCATGGTTTATGTGAAACAACAACCGCAATCCGACGCTACCCACCGCCGCTGCCACCACGCCCAAGTCGCATGCCCCGTACAGGCCATTAGATCCCAATGAACTCCGCCGACGCTCTGTACCAACTATTGCAAAAAACCGCCTCCGGCACCCGACAATACACCCCCGATGATTGCGTCAAACTATGGCCCACTATTCGCCACATTCAGTCCCTGAAAAAAGCCAATAATGCGGTAATTTTAGCCCATTCCTATGTGCAATCCGACATTGTTAGCACCGTTGCTGACCATGTGGGTGATTCGTTAGAGCTCAGCCGTATGGCTCAAGCCACCGACGCGGACACTATTGTATTTAGCGCTGTTCGGTTTATGGCTGAAACGGCTAAGCTTCTCAACCCCTCTAAAACCGTTCTAATTCCTAGCCCTATTAATGGGTGTTCTTTAGCGGACTCCATCACAGCAAACGACGTGATTCAGCTGCGTCGCGACCACCCCACCAGCACCTTTGTGTGCTACATCAACACCTCGGCGGCGGTTAAGGCTCAATGCGATATTTGCGTCACTTCATCCAATGTGTATGACATTGTAGAAGCGCTCCCTACCGACGATATCTACTTTTTGCCCGATCAACTCATGGGGAAAAACATTCAAACCGTAATGGCTGAACGCGGGGTAAAAAAAACCATTCGCACCAGCCCCGGTACTTGCTATGTACATGAGGAATACACGCCGGACATGATTGACTATGTGCGGGACAAACACCCCGATGTGATGATCTTGGCCCACCCAGAATGTCACCCTGAGATTACCCAAAAATGCGACTTTGTGGGGAGCACCTCACAAATGCTCGCCACGGTATCCGCTACACAAGCCCCGCAGTACTTTTTGCTCACTGAATGCGGGTTGTCCAATCGATTGCGTATCGAGCATCCCGATAAACAATTCATCGGCACCTGCACCCTATGCCGGTACATGAAGTCCAACACGCTGGATCAAATTATTACCGCGCTAACCGACCCCAAACCCTACCAGCAGGTTACCATTGACCCCGCTACCCAGAAACAAGCGACCGCATGCATTCAACGCATGCTTGATTTCTAAATCGCGCATCACAATCAGCATCTAACCGAACGCCACTCCGACGGCCACTGCTTGGCATATAATTCGACCCAAACCCATCCAATTATTCGGGTAAGCTTATGCTACTTTTATAAAAAAAACATGATTTTGCAAAAAAAAAATATTAAATTATATTGTTTTTAAGCATTTTTTAATTTGACACTATAAAATATGCTTTAAAAACCTATACGCTTCATGCTAGATTTACATTATTGTTTTTTAGAAATACAAAAAAACAGTTTTATTACAAAAAAATCAAAGAGAAGTTAAAAAATGAACTTAAAAACACCCCTGTTTACATATTTAATCAGTTTAACCATTGCCCTAGTCATACCGATTACCAATGCATGGGGAACAAGTAGCAGCGCCTTATCACGTATTGAGCTTGTGGAAACACTGTCACCGTTACTACCGGTTAACCAGTCTCTGGCTGAAGACCATACCAAGCGTTACACCGATATTGATCACTTATCCAGTCATCAGCAGTTGGCGCTCAATGGGTATTTAACGCAGGCCAACACGCATGGCGGAACCACGGCCTCACTGTTCTCACCGGACATGGCCGCAACTCGCGCCCAAGCGGCGGTCATGATTCACCGCATGCTGTCTGCGACAAACCCACAATGGGATGCCGGTGTGACTCGGTCCATAACGCTCATTGACGCCACGACTGTTTCTTGGGCAAAAAAAGCATTAAACGAACTGGCCAATGCCGCGATTATTCAGCCCGTTGGACCCGGATACACGTTTCCCAAGCGAGCGATTGATGCAAAAACAGCCGAAAAGTGGGTTCAGTCTGCGCAGGCTTGGGCGAAGACGCCCAGTGCAGGCATGAACGCTGCTGAAGCCGTTGAGCGGGTGGGCCCCCCACGGGTTGTATCCCCAAATAGTGTGGTCACGGAGCCTGTAACCCCGACGGTGTCTATCGCACTCGACACGATTGAGCCCGATATGATTGAGCCGGAGTTGCCGACGGAATCTCTTGAAGTTGTGCCGA
>MDSX01093365.1_pt1 | contig 10133 bp, 7 predicted proteins | sample 811141 | NCBI WGS metagenome assembly MDSX01 (sample SAMN05326642, study PRJNA326480) | marine metagenome | isolation source: seawater | place: Atlantic Ocean: South East | collected 2010
CCGCCTCCACCAAAAATCTTAATATGTCCTGCACCTTTCTCTTTTAAAAGATCATAGGCATATTTGAAAAACTCAATGTGACCTCCTTGATAGGATGTAATCGCTATTGCTTGTACATCTTCTTGAATGGCAGCATTTACTATCTCATGTACAGGTCTATTATGACCTAAATGGATAACCTCTGCACCAGTTTTCTGGATGATACGCCTCATAATATTAATAGCAGCATCATGTCCATCAAAAAGAGAACCTGAGGTAAGGACTCTTATTTTATTTTTTGATTTGTATGGTGCTATTTTCTCCATTGTGGTTATAATTTAATAACCGCAATATAGGGCAGAATTAGGCCGAGATAGAATCAACTTTTATATAATCACAATGCTCTAGGGTTCTATTCAGCTTCGATTCCAAGCATCTTCCAAAAGTGCCTTTGTCGCTCTGATTCCATCTGGCTCACTTAAATTTTCTCCTTCATACTCAATTCCAACATATCCATCGTAACCTTCTGCTTTTACAAGATCAATCATCTTATTGTAGTCAATTCCTTTGACTGTTCCATCTTCATTAAAATCATACGACTTCGCACTGACTCCTTTTGCATAAGGCATAAATTCCTTTACTCCATTATATAGATCATAACTGTCTGTGCATGCATCATCCTTTGTACTTCCCCATTTTTCATTCGTACACCAGTTTCCAAAATCTGGTAATGTTCCTAAAAACGGAGAATCAACAGCTTTGATAACATTGGTAACCCATTGTGCATCAGAACTATATAGACCATGATTCTCTATCAACACATTAATATTTTCTTTGGAAGCATACTCACATAGTTGACTTAGTCCATCCACTAAGTATCCATGCATTTCTGACTTGGTTCCACTTCCAAAAGCATTGACTCTTATCGAATGGCAATCCATGAGTTTAGCCGCATTTATCCATTTTTGGTGGTTAATAGCTGCTTCTTTTCTTTTCTGTGAATCTGGATCACCAAGGTCTCCTTCATCATCTACCATAATAAGCAAACTATTCACCCCTTCACCTGAAGCTCGTTGTTGCATCTCCATCCAAAACGGTTCGTTATTGACATGCTCAACATAGAATTGATTGACATATTCTACAGCTTTTATATCATAGGATGCAGTGACCGGTGCAAAGTTTATCGGATCTAACTCTTTGGCAAAAAAGGCCTTGTGTAAAGACCATTGTGCGAGTGATAGTTTCAGAGAGTTCTTGATTTCTGGCACAGGTTTCTCTTTTTTAGATCTACATCCAATGACGCCATATGATACTATTCCAGCAACTGCTATTATAGATTTTTGACAAAATGCTCTTCTATTCTTCATTATAAAATAGTTTTTTCAGTTTGTATTTTGAAATTTCACCTCACCACCCAAAATGGTATACAACACTTTAGTATTGGGAATTTCTTCTTCAGCTACACTCATTATATCCTGAGACAAAACAGTGATATCTGCGAGCTTACCAACTTCCAATGTCCCTTTAATATCCTCTTCGAATGCTGCATAAGCATTATCAATAGTATATGATTTCAAAGCTTGAAATCGAGACATTTTTTGCTCAGGGGCGAATACTGAACCGTTACTTAAGACCCTACTCACCGAACAATGAAAACTTGCCATTGGATCTATATCTTCTACAGGAGGATCAGTACCATTCATAATTCTGACTCCTTCATCTATCATCGTTCGCCATAGATAACCTCGTTCTCTTGTCCGATCTTCCCCTAGTCTAGATGCGACCCAAGGGCCATCAGAACAAGCAAAAACACCTTGAATTCCAGCTATCACATCTAAAGTTTTAAATCGCTGTAAATCAGAAGGGTGTATAACTTGTGCATGTTCTATCCGCCATCTCCAATCACCCTGATCTGGATTTTCACTAAACGTCTTTTCATAGATATCCAATAACACTCTAGTTGCTTTATCACCAATCCCTTGAATAGCCATCTGGTAATCATGTTTAACAGCTAACTCAGCAGATCTTTCAATTTCTGATACTGGAGTTACATTAAAACCAGAAGTGTGTGGAAGATCTACATATGGCTCCAAAAGCCATCCACCATGAGTTCCTAAAGCACCATCCAGTACTTTTTCTCCAATACAACGATTAGTCAAGAAGTTATTTCCATAGCCAACCATTCTGAATTCTTCCAGCTTCTCCTCCATTAAATCTGATGGATCATGAATTGCCATATACAACCTTACGGGCAAATTACCCTCCTCAGCCATAGTTTTTAAAAGTGCTACCTCATCAAATGAAGAACCCATATCTTGAAAACTGGTTATTCCATTTTCCAATGCTTCTTGTCCAGCAAGAGCAACTTGACGTCTGTGTTGTTCTTCGAGATCAGCTGGTGTCATATTTTGTTCATATTCATTATATACATTGTCAATAAGCTGTGCTGCCGATTCTCTAAGCATTCCTATTGCATTCCCAAGTCTATCTCTCACAATTTCACCACCAGCTGGGTTAGGTGTCTCTGCATTGATACCAGCCATCTCCATTCCCTTTGCATTAATGTATTCTCCATGACCACTGGTGTGCGAAAGCATAACTGGATTTTCTGGACTTATCTCACTAAGAGAATTATGAATAGGTAATCCTTCATATGAAGGGATGGGAGTTTTTTCCCATTTGTCTTGATGCCATCCCCATCCCAGTATCCATTCTCCTGGTTTTGAACGATCTACAGCCTCAGCTACCATGTCTACTATTTCATCCCACGAATTAGCATATCTTAAATCTAAGTGCATTAAAGTATGCCCTAATCTCATATAATGTCCATGCCCTTCTATCAATCCAGGAATAGCTAAATTACCTTTGAGATCTATAATCACCGTTTCTTTATCTGTATGTCTACGGATTTCTTCATCTGTTCCTACAGCAATTATTCGATCACCATTAACAGCTAATGCTGTGGCTTTCGAATTATTCTTATCCATAGTAACAATGTTCCCATTTATCAATACTAAATCAGCAGTATCAATGGCATCATTGCATGAAAAAATCGCAATTATAAAAAGTAAAGGGAAGTAAATATTTTTCATAGATCTTAATAGGTGTTTATATTAACCTCTTTTTCTGAATCGTTCCACTAACTTCCCTTCTCCTCCAGCATTTCGTTGTGAAAAACCAAATCTTATCTGATCAAAAGTTTCCTTTGGCATTTCGGATGTATACTTACTTGTAGAAGGTTCAAATTGACTCACATGAGCTGCCGAGGCTTTCATTTTTAAATCGAAAAAGGTGGTAATATCCACTTCATAATTAGGTTCTTGAGAATAATAGTAATAGACATCTTTTACATGAAAAGGCTGTAACTCCTCGTCCAAAAGATGCTGAGGATAATACAAATGCCATTCAGCAGCGATAAAAGCATCTTGAGTAATATTTGCGGCCATTCGGTGATCTGTTTTATGCCATTGATTCCACTTGACACCAGGATCGGCAGTGAACACTACATCAGGTCTAATCATTTTAAGAAGTCTAGCTATTTTGCCTCTAAGCACTTGAGGATCAGCATATTCCAAATCTCCATCTTCATAACCCAACCAATGAATATTTTCAATATCGATTCCTAATATTTCACATGATCTTTCTTCTTCAGCCCTTCTAATTCTTGCTAATCGTTCTCTTGTCATCGTCAGATCTAGTGATCCTTTGTTATCATTAGTATAGATGACAACATGAATATTGTTGTCATTTTTAGCTAATAATGCCAAAGAACCACCCATGGCAAAAGTTTCATCATCTGGATGAGGAGTGAATACCACTATAGTTTTACCCATCATATTTTCTAGACGATCTTCGTCATTTACTTCTACGGGGTTGAATAGGGGGGCTGACATAGGCTGAGAAAACAAGGATAGAGACACTCCTACACAGCTAAGGACGATATAGATGATTTTCTTATTCATACTAAAGCACTTTAATTTTTACATTCTTAAATTTAACTATTCCATTCTCAGCAGCCTGAAGGCCTATAAAACCTGAAGGCCTATCTTGATCAGTGATATCAGCTACTTTAGTGTTATTGATCCATGCTTGTATGGATGATCCTTTTGCCTTGATTTTATAGGTATTCCATTTATTAGTTGTATTGACCTTAGCAAGTGGTTTTGATTTCATTACTACCGCTCCTGTCCTGAAATCTTGATTAGAATGATTGTCCCAAATATTAATTTCATAGCATGATATGGGTGACATCTCATGATTTTCACATCTTATGAATACACCTGAATTGACAGAATTATCAGGCCTGAAATCTAATTCAAGAATAAAATCATCATAGGAATCAGATGTCATTATGAATCCAGCGCCTCCATCAGATTCTCCTATTATTTCAGATTGATCAAACTGCCATCCTGCATCTCCTCCAATTTGCCAATTGTAGTTATCAATAAATAGTGATGTACTTGATTTGCAAGATGATAAGTGAATTATGAAAAGAGCTATAGAAATTAAATAGACTATGTTTTTCATTGAAAGTAGGTTTTTTAATAGCCTCAAATTAAGGACTTTAAAGTATCTTAAGTCTTATCTCTTTAATTTTAGCAAAAATCACTTTTCCGCTCATGAATTATATCTTTCATTTTATACTCCTAATATTGTCTTTCTCTCTGTGTTGCTCCGAAAAAAATGTAAATACTCGTCCTAATATACTTTTCATTTTCGCAGATGACCTCTCTTATGAGGCCATCGGAGGGTTAGGTCACCCATTAGTGAAAACTCCAAACATAGATCGATTAATAAAGAAGGGTACCACATACTCTCATGCCTACAATATGGGAGGATGGAATGGAGCAATCTGTGTGGCCTCGAGAGCAATGCTGATATCTGGGAGATCAATATGGACAGCTCAGGAGATGGCCCAGAAATGGAGAAATCAGGACTCATTAGCTTTTACTCAAACTTGGCCTAAACTAATGGAATCAGCAGGATACGACACTTATATGACTGGTAAGTGGCATGTACAAGCTAAAGCAGGTTCGATTTTCCAAACAGCAGTAAATATTAGACCTGGAATGCCTGGACACCTTTATGATTATCAAAAAGTGAACAGGTATATAGAGGAACAAGGATATAATCCTAAAACATGGTCAGATGTAATGCCAGCCGGATATAATAGACCGTTGAGTGAAAATGATAACTCTTGGTCACCAACTGATTCTTCCTTTGGAGGCTTTTGGGAAGGAGGTATACATTGGAGTGAGGTAATAGCAAATGATGCATTGGGATTTATGGACAGTGCTCAAAAATCATCGCACCCTTTCTTCATGTATCTGGCTTTTAATGCGCCGCATGATCATAGGCAATCTCCACAAAAATATATAGATATGTATCCACTGGAGAGTATAGAAATACCTGAAAACTGGTTAGAAGAATATCCATATAAGGATAGTATTGGTTGTAGTCCTTCATTGAGAGACGAAGCATTAGCTCCCTTTCCGCGAACACCTTTAGCTATCAAAACTCATCTACAGGAGTATTACGCTATTATTTCACATATGGACGATCAAATTGGAAAGATTTTAGAGAAACTATCTATTTCAGAAAATGCTGATAATACTTATATCATTTTTACTGCTGATCATGGACTGAGTGTAGGACATCATGGACTTATAGGAAAACAAAACATGTATGACCACAGTATGAGAGTCCCTTTTACAATATCCGGACCTGGAATACCACAGGGGAAAGTGAGCCCTAGTGAAATATATCTTCAAGATGCCATGGCTACTTCATTAGAAATTGCTGGAGTAGAGAAGCCGGACTTCATTGACTTTAAAAGTCTTATGAATGATATAAAAGGTATAGATAATCAAGCAAGTAGAGATGCAATCTTGGGCTTTTATACTAATGATCAACGAATGATTCGTAAAAATGGATTTAAGCTCATAGTTTATCCACGAGTGCCTAAATTGAGGCTATTCCTTATAGATGATGATCCCCTAGAAATGAATGATTTAAGTAATGAAAAGGAACATGAATCAATTATAAAAGAAATGTTAGATGAACTTATTCTTTCTCAAAAAGAAATGGGAGACAACCTAATTTTGGATAGATTGGACTATTTATAATTGAAAAATGTCCTACTTAATCAATCTCCCTTTTGGATAAGCGGCGTACCATGCAAACCAAAATATATTATGCCCTGAAATACGTTCCAGTTTTTCGCCGTCATCAGAAATGAGACATTCTTCCTCATGAGACCAGAGACGGCCATTGGTGTCTTTCAACTTTCCATTTTTGAAAGCTTCGAATTTCACATTTTGGGCCTCATAAGCTCGAGCAGCACCAGAATCATCGGCAATAGCAATGATTGAATTGTTATTTATATCACCTTGATACCATTTTTTCTTTTTCAGATATTGAATAGAAATGGAAAGTGGGTTCTCTTTATATCCATCAGCTCTAATAACAAATACTTCATCCTTATTTTTTAAAGAATGATCAATAGATGGGACCGGGAACATCAGCTCATCCTTACTAAAATAGTCAGCATATGCGGCTCCTTCATTATAATCTCTTTGATGTCCAGTATTCAGTGAGAGCACCTCAGTGTCGGGATGAATAGATTTCCATTTTCCCCATGTGGAAGTCACAACTGCATAAGTCTTGAGACTAATATTATGATTTACTAAAGGGCCTAATACTGGCCTGCCTTCTATAGTACTCCAAAGAGACTGGGTCTTTTTGTCATACATCAATTTATTTGATCTGAAGAGAAATCCACTTGTACCTAAATCATGATAAGTACCGTCTAATGTCATATCATATGCTATCACTGTACCACATAGAGTACAATACACACCTGCTATTCTAGTATTTTCAAAATCGTCCACAAAGAATTCATGCCATGCTAAAATTCTCTTTGGGTATGCTCGAGCAACCCCGTTGATATAAAAACCAAAAACCACATTATCATCATCTAGAAAGTGAGCTTCGTCTGCCGAGATCATTTCAGGATCTCTCAAAGGCGGTATCCCATCCTGTTCTACCCCACCCCAAACTACTTCATCCAGTCTGATTTGAGCTTGAGCCTTTCTTGTTTTAAAGTAACTTTCAAATTTTGGATCAATATGCTTATAGATCTCACCCTTTAACTCAAAATAGTAATCTTCACTTGGCATTTCTTGAGACCATAACCATTCCAACCAAGAATAAAAGCTACCGTCATTTACCGCACCGTTCTTCTGTGTCAACAGAATATTTATGGCCTCATCAAGCCATTCTTCTTGTGAAAATCGCAGAATTTCAATAAGACTAGAGTTAAATCCATTTTCCCAATTTTCAGAGAGCATTTGTAAAGTCTGTTCCTTGATACCTCTATCTTCATTATGTAAAAGTGATATGAGAAGGACAAATTTGTCTTGACTAGACAATACTGTTTGGACCTCATCCGCAATTGGCATTGATTCTACTGGTTTTGGGTTGGTATCTATAAGAGCATAGTTATTACCAAAGTCAAAGGGCAATTGATGAGCCAGTTTACGCTCAGCCCAGTATCCATATTCTCTGATATCTTTTGTATTAAGAACATTGCCATATTCATTTAGAATAATATAAGGTGAGAGCTTATACAAATGTGAAGTTTGAAATTCTACTATGGCCTTTTCTGTGCTACCTGTAGTCCCAAACCTAGTACTTTCTAAGCCACCAGGGCGAACACCTGACGCGGCATATGATACATTTGACTTGTTCTTGTTTATAATTTGAAGATAATTGTCAAATTTGAGAGTGAACTTCTTTCCACTTTTTGAAGCCTGAAAAATGCTGTCCCTGTGAAGTGATTTTTCTATATAAAAACTTCCATCTTTATAGTTAACCTGTTCTAGCTCATAGCCCAATTTTGTATAACTGTTGTCAATGATAGTTCTAAAAAAATGCTTAGCACTGTTGACATAAGTGTTTGATCTATTCTTTACTATTTCTGTTTCTTCAAAATTCTCGATCCAATCTATGTAATGAGACCTACCCAGAAATTCAATCGAGCCATTTTCTTCTATTTTAAGGTACTGAAGCAAATAATTGATTTTGTATCCAAGGAATGGGTTTTCAATTTTCAATATATCATCAGCCGAGGCTTTAAAACCGCCATTTGACTCTTCAAATCGCAAAACTTCAGAATTCAACACTTTGCATTTTTCACCTTGTTTGTTATCGCCGAAAAAAGCCTTGTAAAACCGTCTTAGTTGTCTTTTTCTCTTCCGACTTATCTTAGAGCTTATCTCAACCTCAGCAAGTTGTTGTGTACTAGGATGTAGATAGATAGAATCTCCTACTTTAAATTTACTGTATTGATGAAATGTCAATAGATTCAAATCATACGACAAATGGGAAACAATCAAATCTTCAGAAATGTCCGATGGGATATGTAAGTCTACAATTCCATTATTATCAGAGACTGTACCATAGGTGGTATTCGAAAGAAAGACATGAGCATTTTCGATTGGTTCATTTGTTTCTTTATCTATAATGACCAAATTCAATTCTGTTAATTGTGCATTAACATTAACTGAAAGTAGAATGAAAGCCGATATTAGGTACTTTGCAATATTCACAATCCTAAATTATAACATATTGATACCAAAAAACTATCAGAATGAAGACTGTTTAGTTAAGCTTAAGAATAATTTAACCCAAATATTGAGTTGGTTACTTATCTCCTTTTAAACGCTCTTGTAGTTTGTTTAAATCTTCCCATTTTCCATCATCCGCTAGAGCTGATTGCTCTGGCCATGCCTCTGGTTTATGAACTCTAAATCTACCACCACCTTGATCCAAAATATTCTGAAGGCTTATTACTTTTGCTTGAGCCAAATCCTTATAAGTCACAATTCCATTATTGTTTAAGAGCTGTGAAATGGCAGGCCCTATTCCTTCAATTTTTGTCAAGTCATCCTTCTTTTTCGGTCTATGCTTTCTAGTTATAGGTGTTATTGTTTTCTTTTCGACTGGCTCTTTTGTGATGACAGGGTTTATCTTTGGTCTTGCTTCCTTCTTCAAGGGTTTTGGTTTAAGATTTGATATTTTTTCAATTTTTATAGTTGGAGAATTCTTTTCTACTGATTTTGATGAAGAGGTATTACTTTCTACTTTACTTATTACTTTTTGTGCTGCTTTTGGCCCGGGCCTTTTAGATTTTTTAATCGTATTCTTAGATGAATTTTTTGCTCCTGGAACAGTAATTTTTTTGGACTTTAATTTTCTTTTTAGTTGAATGATCTTCGCATTTAACTCTTTGACATATTTATTTGAACCTTTCTTTTTAGTACCATTTTCAGGATTATCGTTTTCCCTCACCACTGTCACTTCTTTGAAAACTTTCACAGGCACCTTCTTTTTTAATTTGACTACTGTCATTTTCTGCTTTCTAATAGTGGGACCTTCACTAAAAATAGCTTCATATGCCTTCTTTGCTTTTCCTTTTGAAATACCTGCTTTTTTTGCGATCCCCTTTATCAAGTCCTTTCTGGTTATGGCATTTTTCTTTTTTGACATGGTAATTTGTTTGAAATTGAAAATATTGATTTGATCAATGTCTTATTGAAAAGGATATCTCCTTCATAAGTATACAAAAGGAGAATTAGGTATGCAAAGCAAAAGGAAGAAATGTAACAACTAGATCAGTTGTAGATAATCAGAAGACAAAATTCAATATTGATAATTTACTACTCAAGAAACAAATCTTCCGGCACATTCATCTTTTGGAACCTCAAGTATTCGCCTAGTGTTTTGGCTTGAGCATCCATTTTTGTGCTTGCCGCCACTCCATCTTGAAGAAACCCTTTGATATAAAAATTGAGTCCATATAAATTAGGAAATTCATATCTAATGATTTCAAAAGCAGCTGTATCGGGTAGCAGCTCTTTCAACTTGTTAATGGTAAGATATTCAAATAGAAAGTCATAAGAAGCAATTGATTTACCCCATATTCCCACATTGGCATTACCTCCTTTGTCACCTGATCGTGCCGCATATATTTCACCCAATCGAGCTTCTTTTCTTGTAGAATTTATTTTTTTTGAATCATAGGTCATTCCTTTTGAATCAGGGCTAGATACACCTCCTGCTTTTACCTCTTCTATTATTTTCTCAGCGCCATC
>MDSX01107360.1_pt1 | contig 10131 bp, 4 predicted proteins | sample 811141 | NCBI WGS metagenome assembly MDSX01 (sample SAMN05326642, study PRJNA326480) | marine metagenome | isolation source: seawater | place: Atlantic Ocean: South East | collected 2010
CTAGAAAGAAATTAGGTAAAATGGATGAAATTGTCACGGGTGATGGTAGAATAGAAATGATAAGGAAAACTAACACCGACAGAACTGAAAGATTTGATGTTGAAGGTGGTGAAGTAATTGATGGTGACGGAACATGGGCATATCAAATACCAATGAATAGGGACTACATGATTACCGCTGAAGATGGAACTTTTATTCCATCAGAAGACCCTTCAAAAGGTATTCCAACAAAAGCTAAGGTTAGGTTTAGAATCGGAATGAATACCCAAGGTGATGAAGGTAGGTTTAGAACGAGAGCAAAATTTTTAGTACCACACAATCCAGACACATGGGTTGACACACCTTCAAAGAAGGGTGTTGACTTTAGTTTTGATAGCACCACACATGATGACTACTTTACAGAATTATCTTGGAATAAAATATATACTGTCAAGAATCACATAACTAGAACACAACCAAATGGTAATGCTGAAAATAGAAATTTTATAGGTCTTAAAAATGTTGATGACGCTAAGAATAGAAACCCATTTCCATTTAACAGAATGGATAATGATGTAAACCCACTTTTTACTATACTTTGTGTAATAATTAAGATTATAGCAAGAATAGTTGGTATAATTAATAGCATTATTATACCCCTAATCAATATATTAATTAGGGTTTTAAACGGTATAATGAAACGAGTTTGTCAAGTTATAGATAAGATAGGATACGCTTTATGTTACTTAAGCTTAACTCAAAAATGGGACAGCCCTTCTTGTAGAAATAAATATTGTATAGGTACTCCCGATGGGTATAAATGTGATTGTGAAGAAATTTTTAAATACATACCATATATAACGTTAACATGTAAAGCTGATGATTCAGGAAAGGAATACGCCCCAGGTGGTAAGTATGGCAAGAAAGCTAGAAGTGGTAAAAGGCTAGCATGGTTGGCAACTTATAACCGAAGAGACCCAGAAAACGAAGATGGACCAACAGTGGATACCCCTTTTCATTATCCTGACGACGGAGCTAAATCTCATGAATGTAACCCTGTTCAAAAAGCTACAATAGAAGGGTGTGATGCTGGTTGGTCTCATTGCCAAGCTCTTGCTCTAGCGGATGCTTTAGATGTATTTAAATTTGACTTCTATAACGATTGGATTAACGGCTCATTATATAGTTTTTTATTAAAATATAAAATCAAAAAACGTGGACGTGGTAAAGAAAAATTTTGTGAAGTAGACTGTGATAGCCCATTAACAGGGGTAGATAATAATAATGATGGAAACCCTGATAACAAATGTAAAAGAAATTATGTGGTTGATACATGTACTAACGCAGAGCCACAGTCGGGTGGAGGGACATTTTGGTCTTCTTCATCCACAGGTGTTGATAGTAAAGAAACAATATTAATAAGAAGTGGATATATTAAGAAATATGAAAATGAACTATATTACTCACCAATATCAAAAGATGGTGCTAAAAAACTATACGCTACAGATATTATTAATTTAGGTTCGGTATTTGAATGTGATTGGGAAGGCAAGCCAACCCTATATAAATACTTAACAGATACAACATTCAAAATCCCACCACTTGTTGCTGAGTACGAAACTAACCTAGATGGGTCAAATGGTGAAATAATAACAACAGGATTTGACACAGAGCTAGACGCAAGCTATACTCTTGGTCCTATATCCTTACCTGGTGGTAGCTCCGTATCATTACCAGTATCATTACCTGGAATTGTTAGTTACGGTTTGATTGGTAATATAACATGTATTGGATTTCTTACTAATAGTAATAACTGTAACAATATAAGAAGATTATGTGAGCTAGGTGTAGGTCTAGACGAACTAAGAGAAACTAGTAAACCTAATAATTTAATTGGTAATGAAGATATTGAACAAGACTATGTACGAGGAATATTCACTCATTTAAATACTCCGACATCAACAAATATACCTTCAATTAGAATCGATAAAACTAAATATCCAGACTATAAAGACACAGGTTATTATGATTTTAGAGACAGAGACTCATCAGATGTAATATGGGGTTATGATAATTCATATTATTTTTACTTTGGACTTAATAAGGGTAAAACAGCACTAAGTAAAATGATGGGTAAATTCTTCACGCAATGCGTACCAGAACCAGATATAGACTTTTTTGTGTTTGCAACTGATATAACAAGCGACTTACTAAGTAACGGTTCGGGTGGTATAACAGTAGAAGCGTCTGGGGGTGTTGGACCGTATACATTTTTTTGGAACGGACCAACTATAGGTGGAATATCTTACCCGTTAACTAATAATACAAACGTAATAAGTGGTACATATTCTGGCACCTATACAGTAACAGTAACTGATTCAGTTGGTAATGTTGCTGATGGTACGTTTGTAATTCCAGGGCCACCATCAACACAATGTGATGTACAACACACTAATGTTACTAGTAGTGGTGGTAATGACGGTGAAATAACTGTAAATATAAGCAATGGTACAGCACCATATACCATGACGGTTTACAATTACGACCCATCTGGTTCAGGAACAACACTATCACCTGTAGAACCAGCAACTAGCAACTCTAGTACTAGTAGGGTTGTTGATAACTTAATTAAGGGTTACTACAAAGTAGAGGTAACTGATTCTAGCACAATACAAACTAGTTGTGAAACGGTAGTTAATATTACCGAACCTCAATCTTTAAATATAGTATTAACACCATCTAATGTAAGTTGTTTCGGTGAAAAAGATGGAAGTATTAGTTCATACATCAGTGGAGGTATTGGTCCATACAAACTACTATGGAATAACGGAAGCGCCTCAGGTTTTATAGATGGTCTAGATAAGGGTACATATACGCTCACAGTAACCGATAACGATGGAGCTGGGGTTCCAACATCAGTTTCTGAAACCATTACCGAACCAACCGAAATAACTTTTGACACTCCAATCGTAACTAACGGTAATTGTAGTGGCTCAATAGGTAGTATAACAATAAATAATATTAACGGTGGAGCAGGGGCACCATATACTTTAAAAATAGCTGACTCATCATACACCAAAACTGGAACCGCCTCTATTACACTAGATAATGACGGAGATGGATTACCAGAATCAATTGGTGGACCAGCAGGTAAAAAGGGTTATGAACTTATAATTACAGATGTAAGTGGATGTACTAATACTGTATACTCAGAAGTATTTAATCCACTTACAGCTCTTTCAGCAACATTAACAAAGGACTCTACTTCAAGTCAACTTACAGTTACCATTAGTGGTGGTATACATAATACAGCTTCAGGTGATATATACAAATATACAACAGAATGGTATAAAAATGGTTCTATTGCAGCATCAACCAAAACACTTTCTGGTTCAAATGATGTGTTTAACCTTCCACCTTCTTTACCACCTATAACCTCATCTGACGGTACAACCGTAAACCAACCAGATATAATTTACAAGGTTAAAGTTAGGGATAAAAACGGAGATTCGGGTGCTTGTGAAATTATTGAAACAATTTCAGTAGCTCAAAATTACTATTAATTAATCAGTTACTTTAAGATATGAAAAATAGATTAAAATATAAATTAAGAGAAAGTAGTTCTAAGGACGATATAAATCAAGACACTTTTTTACAAGTTGGGTTTGATGGTGAAAGAAAATTGATACCTGTTGGTGAAATGAATCACGTAGTTGATGTTGGTGCTGAGTTTGACAAAGAGCGAAACAAATCAAAACTATATAGACTACAAGGTACGGTTTGTCCATTATTTAGTAACCCATTAATGAACGTAACTACAAACCCCATTATTGATTTTACTGTAACAAATAATACAATAAATAAAGTAGGTAATGGACTAGATGTATTTAATATAGACTATTTTCTAAAAGACCAAACAAGTTCTGACGTATCATCAGCCACATTTATTAACGATATAGGTCAAGAAGATTTAACATATAAAGAATCGTTAAACTCATACTTAGAAGAAAAAGATGGGTGGTTTGGTTTTACCGACCCAGACATAACTAAATCTGGATTTTGTGAATTTATAGACATGGAACCAACTAGGTCTAGATTTGACCTAAACTCAAGTATTAACAAAAACTGGGAACTTACAGTAACATACCCATACGATAGTGATGACACTCACTACGTTGTTAATGGTGGTTTACTAATAGTTTCAGCGGCAGAAGTAGAGGTTGGTGGCATAACAATGTTAGCCTTAGGTACTAGCACACAGCACGGACTTGAAAACGGGGATAGAGTTAGATTGACTGGTATGACCGCAAGTTATAATGGCGACCATACAGTAAAAAGACTTGGTCTTAATAATGGGGATTATTTAGCTAATTATTTTGTCATAGATGTAAAGCCAACCACACTAGGTATTATAAGTGGTGGTGCTAGAATGAAAAAATTGGTAAGTGGAGAACCATCAACATATTATTTAAGAAAATTCAAGAAGATATTATTAAATAATGATTATGAAATGTATCCACTAGGATTTAGTAGAACAATATTCAACGATATGAACTATCAGTTTATTATTAATGAAGATATAAATGTAGGGTTTGATGACTCAGGTAACCCAATACGAGATAACTTAGGTAGACCACTTAGTGAATTATATGTCACATTTATAAAAACCGATAGTAATAATATGTTTGGTCCTTTAAAGTCAGGTTTAGACTTAGAATTTATAGAAGGAAATCTAAATGATGTTAACATAAGTAATGTAAGAAGAATTCATGATGGGTCACCATCTACATCTAGTTTTGATAGTCATAACACACTACCAGGTGAAAACGACTTGTATAACAACTTCTCTAGTAAAGATTGGTTTTACGGTGACGTTGTTGAATACAATAGATTTACACTTAAAGAAACTAAATTAGCAAATGTACTTCATAGATTCAACACTGTTAACAGAGAAAACGCAAACTCAACAACACTAGCCAAGGGACCTAGAAGAGAAGGTTATTTATATAACCCTCATTATCTATTTAAAATTAGAGAATTTTCACTATATATAGAGCAGGGTGATGAAAATACAGGTGGTATTCCAGACTATAGTGAATACTTAGGAGTTGATGACGGTAGATATCTATGGAGAGACTTATTAGATATTGGAATTTATGATGGTGAAGGAGAAGAACTAAACTATCCATTTACGAATGGGGCACACTACCTACATAAAAACATTTGCTTAGTTACCAAAAGGCAAGACCCGTTTGGTCAATACGATTTATATTATCAGGGTAACATTACTGGAAATGGACCATTTGACCCACCAGACCCAAGAGGTGACGCCCTTACTGATAACTTTACAATAAAAAAAGGACAAGATGTTTGTTAATAAATATACAATACTTAATTCAGAACTTAGTGCAACTACAGGCTACGACATTAACGTTCCAGTTAGTCAAAACGGAGGACTTGTAGGACAGCAAGAGGTAATTGAAAGTAAGTTTATAGAAAACGAGGTAGATAAAGCTGTAAATATTATATATGACTACGAAAAAATAAAGGTATTACCAAGACACGATGACGGGACAACAATTAAAATGGTAACCGACATAGTTTATAAAGCCAACTTACTAGAAGACAAGGGTAATGACTTAGTATCAGTATCCGCAGCAACTGTGTCGTCAATTAATATGTTAGCTATTGAAACATCATTAGCTCATAACTTAAAAGTAAATGAAAAAATTGTAGTATTAAGTCCATTAAACAACATCTTTAATAAAGACTTTACTGTAAAAAGACTTGGCTTGGATGATGGTAGTAAAACAGATACTGTATTTGTAATTGAAGTAGCAACCCCTACAGCATCAAATATAACCTTAATTAATGCTACCATTTCTAAATCTTCAGTTAAAAAAAAATTAAACTATTGGTCCGACATAGGGTTTGATTATAATGACTTCTATTTCAAAAAAAAATCATTTACAAAAAGTTTTTTAAGGCTTGATTTTTACGACAGTGATATAGCTACATATCAAAATCTTATATCGTTTATTACACTATATCCTAAATTTAGTAACACTGATATTTCAGCTGCAGGGCAAGGAAATGTGCCAAACCCTACAACATACCAAGTAGATTTTGAATTAGGTAATACCATTATAAATAGAGATAAAAATGGAGAAGGTTTTGCATTATACCATTTCAAAGATGAAATACCACCTAAAATACTTAACGCACCTAAGTATTTATACATGAAAGCCACGTTTAACAACGCTAAGAGTGGTATATCTAAAGGTCTTATGTCTACTAGTAGCCCTAACTTACCAATAGATGAACTTATGTTAACCACTAAAGATATAACAACAGCACCAATACCAAAAAATAACCTATATACTAGATATATATTAACAAGAGATGTTGATGGTTATTTCTATGAAATAGATACAAATTATTCATCTAATGTAAGTGCTTCTAGTTCAAGTACTTCAGTTGTTTATAACGTAGAGTTATACGAAATAAGTACAAGTTAATGGAGATTATAAAGAGAAAAATAGCGCTAGACGATTACACTAGTAGAGGTCAATCTAACTGGGGTCAAATGACCGCAAGTACATTCAATATAAATGTATTTTTCACACAGGATATTGACGACATGGGTGTTTCTACTGAACTACCGTTTATATCGAAATGGTACAACACTACAGCACCAAACAACACAAGTAAATTAGTTGATTATACTATGCTAATAAAATCTGGTAGTACTATTAGTTTAAACGGCTACAAGTTTGAATTTATGAGTAATCTTACTATGACAACAAGTTTTCCAGAAACAGGAGCTTACCCTAGCACAAGATATCCAGGTAAGCTTATTAATCAGTATTTTACACTACCCACACAAGTTACTGGATTGACAGAAAATAGACTTGATTCGGTGGTTTCATACGATGCAAATTTAAGATTTAAACCAAATTTTGATATAAATAGAAATATTAACGCTATTGATTATCAAAACACACCATTTATTTCTGGTACAAGAGTTATAACAAACAACAATTTAAATCCAATAAAGTATTTAATTGAAGGTGATACAGACCCAGCTGAACTTGCCTCATTACCAGTTACAAAAAGAGGTGTATATTACATAACTAAAACTGGGGAAACTAGAACAATAACTAATAGTATATTTGGTAGTTACGAAATACCACTTACTGAAATTTACTACAATTCTGAAGGGTTTAACGAAACTAACGTTCACTTATCCGCAGAAACTAGAGAAGAGTATTTATTTGGTATAACATCTACCCCTACAGTATTTAATGATTTATTTATTGATAGGGGTAGGTCTACGGTTATTCAGAGTCATATGCAACTTAGTGAGATAACCAATATGAGAGAATTAATAAATTATGGAAATGGTTTTTATAATTTACGAAGATTTTGATATTTATAATAAAGAAATAAAATAATTTAAAATGGCAAGTGGAGTTTACGGTACAATAAGACCTGCAGATATGTTACCAAGTGACGTAGAAATGACAGTTTTTTATTCGGCAAATAGAGAATCATCTAATACAAAGGTATTTAGTTTAGATTCATCCAATTTGGTACAAATAAATAACCCAAATAGTACATCAGGGTTTGAAATTTTTAGTGGGTTATACACACTTAAATTACCAATTAGTGAATTTGGGACTAAGGGCATATACACTATAGCCTTTAAACCAAGAGAGATAAGAACTAAGATTGTGGATTGTGGTGTTTTATCCGCTTTTCCAGATGTAAAGGGTATTGTATTAGACACTTCAGACCCTAATATAACGCAGAATATTGGTGCATTTGAAAATAATAACCTAGTTGGATATAGAGTTGAATACATCAACACAGACACAACAGCTTCTGATAGAAAGATAAAAAACTTTTTTAGGATAGTTACATCTAACAATAGAACAGAACCTATTAATCAAAACTTAACAAATGTTAATCAGAAGGCTATTAGATATAGATTTAATGACAACTCTTCACTTACGTTTTGTACGCTATCACCATCATCACCAACAAACGCTAACCCGAATGTGCTTCCGTTTATTGGTTCTCCAAATCAAGAAATAATAATCACAAACACATTTTTTTCACCATTTATTATGGAAGTTGAAATTGTTGATTACGATATAGAAAGTCTTGCTATTGGTATGTTTGGTAATCAAAGTAAAGGTCTTGAAGATGGTATTTACACATTATATAACTTTACAAACGAAATATATAAACAATATAATTTATACGAGATTAAAGATAGATTTACTGGCAAGCCATTATTTGAAATCAAAGAAGATAGACTTAATAACATTGATTTTACAAAGGGATTCAATGACGTATCAAACATATAATTAAATGAGTGAAAATAACAGAGTAATAGTAGCAGGTTACGCACAAAGAGTTTTTTATAATGACGGCATTGAATATAGAAACTTTAGTGATGGACTAGTAGGTAATCAGCAAACTGAAAATGCTGACGGAGAAACCTCTGTATTCACTTTCGGTAATTTTGTTACTACAACAAATTACGAGGGTAGACTCTCAAGAATATTTAGTGTTAATAAGTTTAGTAATTTTTACTCATTAGACAGTTACAATCTAACAAATGATAGTAGTAATTTATTATTAAATAATAATATCAAAACAACACTCAACCTTGACAACACTAACCTGTGTGATTTAGTTTATTTTGGGTCAGCTACAGAGTTTATTAGAGTTAGCCTTGAAAACATAATTACAAATTGGCCAGCATCACTTTATGTTACTCCATTAAGAAGTGATGGGATAAATACGATTGTAGGTGATACAATATCAAATTATAATTACAACCCAATTTTAAATAAAGCGACATTTGATGTCGATGTTAACTTTATTGATAATAAATTTAGTATCAATTATTTAAATAACGGAACAACCATAAACACATTTAATGATGAAAACAAACTTAGAAATTTAGAAGTTAGTTACGCTGATTATGTTATACTAATTAACGAAAAAGAGTATAAGTTGTTAAATTTTGAAGGTGCTTCAAGTATTGTTAACGATACAATAGGGTTAGAAGTAGAGGGTGACCCATTTGGATTTAACGGTTCAGCGGACAGCACCCCAACGTACCATATAAAGCCAAATAAGACTGTTGAGGAATCTTTTTTTAATTCTATAAGTAAGTATGAAGATAATTTATTAAACAGGCTTACAACCCCTAAATATACCTCTACATATTCATTTAAAAAAGAAGAAGAAGATGGTACTATTACGAATTCAGAAAAAATATTAACATGGCCGACAACTGACGGTTATAATATAGATTATAATACTGCTGAATATGTTAGATTCGTAAGTGATTTAATAGAAATCGCCAATAGTAAGGATGGTATTGAAACTAACCTTATAGCTAGATTTTTAACAGCCGAATCAATATCAGACTTTGACACACTACCTAATTGTGAGGGGAGTGAGGAAGAAACTGCTGGTCAAAAAATGAATAAAACCCTAAAAATTTACGGTAGGGAATTTGATGAAATAAAAAAATATATTGACGGGATATCATTCGCTAATGTTGTAACATATGATAAGAAAAAAAATACACCTGACCAGCTAGTTAAATACTTAGCTAGGGTATTAGGTTGGGAACTAACAAGTTCTATAGTAGAAAACGATTTAATTAACACATACTTAAATGTAGGTGCTAGAACTTACGATGGACAAAGTAGAGGACTAACACCAGCTGAAGCTGAAGTTGAACTATGGAGAAGGCTTATACTTAATTCATCCTGGATTTGGAAATCTAAAGGTACTAGAAAAACAATTGAATTTTTCTTTAAATTAATAGGTGCGCCAGATGGTCTTATTGAGTTTGACGAGCATGTATATGTAGCTAAAGAACCAATAGACATGGACTTATTTTACGCTACACTTGAAGCTAATGATTTAGATGATGATATAAGCTTATATAATGTAGATTTTGACGGATACCCTAAATTCTTTAGAGACACATCAAGTATGTATTTTCAAAAGGGTGGACAATGGTATAGAGAGACTGGTGGTGAAACAGCAACACAATACGTACTTGTTGGTAATAATCCTCACGTAGGACCTTACGATGGGGGTAAAGAATATATTAATCAATTA
>MDSX01056358.1_pt1 | contig 10130 bp, 6 predicted proteins | sample 811141 | NCBI WGS metagenome assembly MDSX01 (sample SAMN05326642, study PRJNA326480) | marine metagenome | isolation source: seawater | place: Atlantic Ocean: South East | collected 2010
AAGAAGAAGAAGAAGAAGAAGAAGAAGAAGAAAAAGAAAAAGAAGAAGAAATAAGAGAAGCTCTTCTTCATTATTTCGGTGACCAAAACATAGGATAGAAAACATGCACGTGATTAAGAGGGATGGTCGACGCGTTGAAGTGGCATTCGATAAGATCACTGCGAGAATTAAGAAGCTTTCGTATGGATTACACCCGGAACATTGCGATAGGTAAACAAACATCTTCTCTTTGGTTGTTTTGCTCTTTTCCCTTATTCAAACACTGAGGGATGACGACGTTTGAGATTGAGGGTACTACGCAAGCATTGAACGTGTGCAGGCGCTTTCCCTTCTTTCGAAACACTTTGTTATCATTCACCGTTGACGTCTCGCGTTCGTTTCTACCGGCTTTCCTTCCGCCTCGACGTATCAGTAGACGATACAAACTCGAAAGCACGAAGAGGCGTACGCCTCTTTTTTTATTTTTGAATCCAACCGCTAGATTTCCACGCGCAGAGCGTCGACGGGACGTTTTATATCCGCGCATCTTCTTGAGATACGTTCGAAAATATGTTTACAGTTGATTCGTTCGTTTTTCATGGATGTTTCCCACTCGCGCGATTGCACGCGAGCGACGAATACGAAATCTTCATTTTTCAAAAATCCCAACGGGCAAACAGCTCGTCTTCTTCAACGTGTTTTCTTCGACTTCACGCGAAGAATTTTTGAAAATGAGAGTAGTTACTGACCAATTTCTTTTCTCTTTTATTTGCAAATAAACAGCGTTCTTGTAGCCCAGAAAGTGTGTCAAGGCGTTTACCCGGGCGTAACGACTGCTGAATTGGATGAGCTTGCGGCTGAAACCGCAGCGGCCATGACTTCCAAGCATCCGGACTATGCGCAACTTGCCGCGCGTATCGCCGTTTCAAACTTGCACAAGACGACGGACAAATCTTTTTCCAAGACGATGAAAAAGATGTACGAACATACGAATCACAGAAACGGCAAATGGTCTCCGTTACTCGCCGAGGATGTGTATGAAATCATTACGGAGAATGCGGAAAGATTTGATGCCGAAATTGTCTACGACCGTGACTTTGATTATGACTACTTTGGTTTCAAAACTTTGGAACGCTCATACTTGTTGCGCATCGACGGTAAGGTTGTCGAGCGTCCACAGCACATGTTGATGAGAGTATCCATCGGTATCCACAAGAAGGATATCGAAAAGGCTGTTGAAACGTACCACATGTTGTCTGAGCGTTGGATGACGCATGCGTCGCCAACCTTGTTCAACGCTGGTACACCTCGACCGCAGCTCTCCTCGTGCTTTTTGATTTGCATGAAGGAAGACTCCATTGAAGGTATCTACGACACGTTGAAGGAGTGCGCGTGCATTTCCAAGTCCGCCGGTGGTATCGGTTTGTCCATTCACGACATCCGTGCCACGTCTTCGTATATCAGAGGCACAAACGGTACTTCGAACGGTATTATTCCGATGCTTCGGGTGTTCAACGACACAGCGAGGTATGTGGACCAAGGCGGCGGTAAGCGCAAGGGCGCTTTTGCCATCTATCTCGAACCATGGCACTCGGACATCTTCGACTGGCTCGATTTGAGAAAGAACCACGGCAAGGAAGAAGCTAGAGCTCGTGACTTGTTTTACGGTTTGTGGACGAACGATTTGTTCATGAAAAGAGTCGAAGAAAACGGCAAGTGGACACTGATGTGCCCGAACGAGTGCCCGGGTTTGTCCGAATGCTGGGGTGAAGAATTCGAAGCTCTGTACACCAAGTACGAAAGAGAAAACAAGGGCAAGAAGACAATTAATGCCCAGCAGCTTTGGTTTGCTATTCTCGAAGCGCAAGTGGAAACTGGCAACCCATACATGTTGTTTAAGGATGCGTGCAACCGCAAGTCAAACCAACAAAATTTAGGCACGATCAAATCGTCCAACTTGTGTACAGAGATCGTCGAATTCACTTCGCCAGAAGAAACCGCCGTTTGCAACTTGGCATCCATCGCTTTGCCACGATTTGTCATCGAAAAGAACGAGAGCTCGCCGACGGGCAAGACGGAATCAAAGAAATTATTGGGCTCTCTCAGAGCGAGCGACCGTTACTTTGATCACGCAAAGTTGGCTGAAATCACGAGAAAAGTGACTCGCAACTTGAATCGCATTATCGATGTGAACTATTATCCGGTCGAAACTGCGAAGAGATCGAATTTGAAGCACAGGCCGATTGGATTAGGTGTTCAAGGTTTAGCTGACGTCTTCATCTTGCTCGGCTTACCGTTTGACTCTGCTGAGGCACAAAAATTGAATGCCGAAATCTTTGAGACGATTTACTTTGCAGCGTTGCAAGAATCGAACGAACTTGCGAAAGAAGAGGGCACGTACGAATCCTACGAAGGTTCCCCAGTTTCCAAGGGTGTGTTGCAACCGGACATGTGGGGCCTCACCGAAATGCCGGGCGGCAAAAGACACGGCTGGAGTGAGTTGAGAGAATCCATCGCCAAACACGGCGTTCGCAACTCTCTCTTAGTTGCACCGATGCCAACCGCGTCAACGTCTCAAATTTTGGGTAACAACGAGTGCTTCGAACCGTATACTTCGAACATTTATGCGAGAAGGGTGTTGTCTGGTGAATTCACCGTTGTCAACCAACATTTGTTGTCGGATTTGACCGAGTTGGGCTTGTGGGATCCATCGCTGAAGAACAATTTGATCGCTGACAACGGCTCTGTTATGAACATCGACATCCCGGATAATTTGAAAGCTATCTACAAAACTGTTTGGGAAATAAAGCAACGTGTCTTGGTGGACATGGCTGCCGACAGAGGCGCATTTATCGACCAGTCGCAGTCTTTCAACGTCCACATGTCTGATGCCAACTCCGGTAAGTTGACTTCCTTACACTTCCACGCGTGGAAATCCGGATTGAAGACTGGTATGTACTACCTCCGATCCAGAGCTGCTGCGGATGCCATCAAGTTTACTGTTGACCCGACGAAAGCTGCGAAAAAGGTGGAGAAGGAAAATGTCTTGAAGCCGTCCAACGGCGGGCCGAAATCGTCTGTCTCGACGAAGAAGGAAGTTTCGGAGATGAGTGAAGCAGAGAAGGAAGCTCACATGGCGGCTAAGCTCAAGTGCTCGCTCGAAAATAAGGACGAGTGCTTGATGTGTGGATCTTAATCAAAGAGTTTTGCGCGTTTTGCGTGGCGAGGTTGACTCGCTTTTGCATGCAATTAATTTTATACATACTACCAACTATTTTACCAACGAAAGAAAAATTGTTGTCTTTTTCTTCCTTTTCCCAAGCGTGTGCCAAGAAAATTTCTAAGTAACGAACACGACGAAAAGAACACGTCATTATCCACGCACAGAAATCCGTCTTGTAACTTTTGTCGTGCGTGGTGTAAACTCAGGGAGCCACATTCCCTGTCGCATTCGCGGTGTTTCTACTGCGTTATTCCTCCTTCCTCCTCGACTTCATTTGGATGCGCAGACATCAGAGGCGAAAATAATAGTAAAGTAGAGCGCGAAACGACCGACGTCCCCAATTGCACTGTGTGAACGACCGAGACAAAGAGAGAGAGGGAAAGGCCATGTCTTCATCCTGCACTACTTCGTTTAAGAGCACGCACATGAACTCGATGCGCGTACGAAAGACGCGGATAATGAATAATGCTCACAAGTATGCTCCAGCCGTGGTTTTGAGAAATTCACAACGGAGAGGTGTAGGATTATTTTTCTCGTTAGGAGGAGGAGGAGGAGGAGGAGGAGGAGGAAAGAGAAACAAAAAAACAGAGAAGCCATTTCGTTTGCATGGATTCCGAAAACAACAACAACAACAACAAAAAGAAGAAGATGCCAGCGATAAAAATAAAAATATGAATGAAACGACCATCGAATTTATCAAATCACTCGTTTCTGGTTCGTATTACGAAAAAGACGAAGAGATTGACAAGGGTGAATTCTCTGCCGTGGGAGGAAACCGGACGGAAGGGCTCGTTCGCCGAGGAAAGCCGACTAAAGGGTTGAAATTTTTTAAACCAGGATTGAGGAAACTCAATGCACGCCAACGCATGGCGCTTGCTTTTTCTGATTTAGACTCTTCCGGTTGGTGGGCGGTCATTTCGTCAGGAATTGTTTTTGGCACTTTCATTCTTGAAACTTACAATATTGGTACCTTTGGTGGATGGGACGTTTTGTATCGAGACGATATTCCGTGGTACTCTGGATTAGTTTCCATGGACAATATTCGCGAAATCGAAAATGCCTACAACGCACTGTTTTTCTTCGAACTCATGCTCCGAGCGTGGGTCGCGGAATTCAAGTTTTCCTTTTGGACGAACCCTTTCACAGTTTTAGATACGGCGGCTACAATCCCCCCAGTATTGGCAGTTTTCGGTCTAGTCGACAGAATTTCACCAATTCCTCGGTTTCTTCGCCTGCTCCGGATCGTCCGTCTTCTTCGCTTTCTCGAGCGCGCACCAGACTCGGTGTTGTTTGGTTTGTTTAAGTCTGATTCGATGACCGTGCAGCTCATTGGTGTCGCTTCTGAGTTCATTTGCATCTTTGTCATTGCCGCAGGCGTGATATACGATCTTGAGTTCGGCATTAATCCGGCGGTAAAGAATCTCAACGATACTTTATATTGGGCCGTACTTACACTCACGGGTATTGGTCAGCCTTTTGAAGTAGTTACCCCGGGCGGGAGAGTTGCCACTGTCGTTTCCATTTTTGTCGCCCTTTTAGTTATTCCAGGTCAATTAGCAAAGTTAGCAACTATTTCGGGGGGCGAAATGCTTTTGGAGATGATGGAAGACGAAGAAGACGAAGACCAAGAAATTATCTCGAATACTGGCGAAGTTTTTATTTTGAAATCTATGGATGAAGATCCCACCACAAGCGGCGCAAAAACATTCGACGATCGCGCGTGCGACTCGTGTGGATTAGAAATGCACGAAGTTGACGCTCGGTATTGCCGCAGGTGTTCGTTTAAGTTAGCCGAATCTGAAGCCACCGGCTTGAGGTTTGCTCGAAAGATTGCAAAGAAAAAAAAGGCAGAAGAAAGACGAGTGCAAGGAAACGTCAACGTCGGTCGTTTGGGGTTGGACATGATGTCTTCCATCTCTACGTCTTCGAAAGCGCTCTCGAATAAGAGGAACCGCAATAGCTAGTCACTTTGTAAGCGTATTTCATTTATATTTAGATTGCTGTTATTAATATGGATTGGATTGTACCATACCATACGTGGTACAACTTTTCCACTACCACGAATTGTGTTTTAAACTACTTTTTCATTCTCTCTTTCGTTGAGGAGCAGGAGGAGGAGGAAGAAGAAGAAGAAGAAGAAGAAGAAGAAAGTAGAGACGAACCCATATATGTGAGAAATCCAACTCCGACAAATGATGTTATCACATATGTTTGATATTTATAGTACTGGGCAGCGTGTTTCCAAAGCTGAGGCATAGTCGGAATTTCCGTTATTGGTGGTGTCTTTTTTTGCATTTTGTGACTTGATGTATAGCGTCCTTTCGGTATAGCAGCGCGAGTAACACGCGAGAAGACCACTAAGAGAAGAAGATTTCCGCGCACCAGCCTCACGCCGTGCGTCTATCGTCGCGCCATGGAAAATTTGATTTGATATTTCCTTGTATCTAGTTTACAAAGAGTGCTTTTATATATGAGTGTAGCGAGGAAAAAAATCTTGAAATCTTACAAATCATCTAAATCTTGGCAAAAATAACAATCAAACTTGATGAATCAGAATAAACCGCGGCGTAGATATAGCGTCGAAATCCGGGAAAATGGAAAAGCGGAGTTGTGGTTGTTCGTTTATGACAGGATTATCGATTGCTAGCTTGTAATATACATCAATATGATATCGGTCTAATACGACGGTGGATCTGCAATACTTGCATACGACAACGATGTTTCATTATCGGAGGGAACCAAATCCTTATCATCTGCTGGATTATACAAACAGATTCTCTCCTCAATGCAATCGTGCGTTCGAGGTGTGAGCTTAATTATCGTATTCAGTGGAATAACTCCCTGCGACGCCGATGTTCTGTCCATGCCAACAAAATACGCATATATTAACCGCAACACACCCTGATGCCCTACTATCACAACTGGCTCCCGATACGATTCCAACTCTTGAATGAGTGGATCGAGTCGAGATATAACGTCGAGATACGACTCGCCTCTCGGATATCGGTAGCCAAGTTTATTCTCTTGTCGCAATAAATATTCTTCCGGATATGCTTCTTTGATTTCTTCATACGTCATGCCGTCACAAATACCGGCATATATTTCGTCAAGGTTTCGAAGAACCCGTGGCGCCATTTGTGTCCATATCTTCCCATCGCTCGTGAGAATTTTCGGGTGTGGGATGTGACGAGCGGTCAATTGCGTACGTTGCAAAGCTGACGTCCATAAACGGACCGGCTGGGGTTTATTAGTTTCGGGATCCCGTCCAATCACTTCATTCGCGTAATCACCAAGACGTTTGGCATACGCTTCGCCCATGGCTGTGAGGCACGAATCACCGCCTATTTTACCACTCGCGTTATACTCGGATTGGCCATGGCGCGTTAAGTAAATCGAAGTCGTGTGTGCATGGAGATTGGAGAGAAACTGCACAATTCGCCCGAGCAAATATCCGTGTATTCTATTGATTTCCACGCGCTTTCCGCAATCAATCAGTTTAATAAAACTCAAATTATCTTCGTCCATTGTTTCGTACCTTCGCTCATATTCACGAATTCGTTGTCGGAAATCATTAAACACCGCCTGCTTATCTTCATTTGTTGCATAATCCGCGTTGGTCACTTTCGCCTCCCAGATATTGTTCGTGATGATGTCATCGTCGTTACAGATGCTCTCGACGAAAAGTAATTTTACTGGAAGAGGGCCCATTTGATCGACAAGCCATTGCCTTCTCGCTTTCGTCGAATTCGTGGCGTCGAAAATAGCTACCCTCCCTGAATCTACTCCTCGCTGCTCTAAATACGACACTGAATCTTCTTGGAAGAGAAAATCAATCATATCCTTCATCGCCGCTCGTGCTAAGACCTCGCGCTCTTTCTCGTGCTGAGAATCGAAAAGAACGTGTGTCATTTTCCCAGCGCCGTATACTTTGCGTCTGTACTCCCCCACGTTGAACACTTTCGTATTCGCGCCGTGAAAGAATCGAAGATACTGACACAAACGTTTCGCCATGTGCGTTTTACCTCTCGCTGGTAAGCCAACCATGACAAGGACATGCTTTTCGCCTATATTGCCTTGGTCACCATAAATTGGTGGAGGAATTGTCTGAGGCGTTGGATTTTCTTCTATGCTGAGTTTCATAAATGAAGTCGTGGGCTTCATACATCCCTTCTCTAAACTCGACGGTCTAGGCGGCGAAGAAACTCCCGGGTTGGGAATGTTCATTTGCGCAGCAATCATATCCTGTTCTGGATACCGAATTGTGCGCTGTGAAATCGTCTCCACCACCGTGGTAGCCACCGAATGCTTCTCACTATTACTAAAATTGCTGCTATCTAGAACTTCTTGCTTCAGTGTTGCCTTACCTAATCTGGTATTTTCCACAACTCTCGTAGTTTCTTTCGGTGGAGGCAGAGGTTTGGTCCCGCCCGTCCTTCTAAAGTGCTCGTCGTCCGCGTTCAAAGATGTAAACGCATCTCTACGCTCGCCTTCATCCGAAGATTTGGGAGAATACGCTTCCCAATTTTTCGGGTCGAGAGGATCGGCAACCAATGTGCCTCTTTTCAACATCGAAACAGTCTCTTCGTCATCAACGTTCGCATTAATGTCACTTTCTTTATCTTCTCCTTCTCCTTCTTCTTCCATGACTTTCGATAGCGAGGAAGAAGAATTTTTTTTCCTCATCTTCAGGATTTCTGCACGCTTGCTATTCTCCTTTTCTTCTTCCGCTTCGTCTTGCTTGTCGAACATCTTCTCGTTCCTCTGCTGCACGTATACTGAACTCTCGTTCAATTTCGGAGTGATGTCATCATCAGAGTCTAACAAATCAACGAGATCGTCCATGTTGTGTGATGTCTCTGCGTGCGATTTCTGGAAAAGGCAACCGCTTTTCTTCTTTTTTCTTTCTTCTTTTCTCAAAAGGCAAAATTCAAAAGTAGGTAAAAACGACAAAGAATTGAAGAAAAGGATGTTAAAACGAACGAAACGGATGCGCGTGTTACATTCGATGTTTTCAAATATTTCTAAAGTTTTGAAGGAGTCAGAGAAGGAGAAGATGGAATCATTTTATGCGGATTCAAAATACCGCGCGGATCGAACATGTTCTTTACTCTTTGCATGAGCCGAACTTCTTCTGCATCTTTCCCTCGCCAAAGCTCTTGGACCTTCATCGCCCCTAATCCGTGTTCAGCCGAAACGCTTCCTTTATGCTCAGTGACATAGTCGTAGACGAATGGTTCGATCACTGCTAGCGTGTCTTTACACGGACCTTTTTTTCGAGATATGTTGAGATGTAAATTTCCATCACCGAGATGACCATATCCCAGAACTTTGACTTCTTCATCCATGCCTCTCACAGCGAAGCGTTCTCTCATTCTCTCCACGAGCTCATACATTTTAATTGTTGGTAACGAAACGTCGTACTTATACACGGCACCGGCGTATTTCAAAGCCACAGGTATACGTTCGCGCAAATTCCAGAGCTCATTCGCATGCTTATTGTTTACGGATATCATAAACCGTTGCGCTATTTTTTCCCCCCTCTTTCTCATGTCGTCGTTGCGGAATTTCGGAAGAATGCGTACAAAATTTCCCCTACTCCTCCTTGTATCACCGATGACAACTGAGCGCGCAAAATTTAGCAAATTCGCTCTCAATCTACTCTCCATCGCCTTTTCGTTTACTGTCGTTTCCATTGCAACGTAGAATTGTATTTTTGTTCTCAAAATGTCCTCATTACAACCCGCATCCTCGTCGTAGGGGAATGGATCCTTCGCCCCAGGTAACGTTTCGACGGTGAGTTTGAGGCTTTCACGATCGAAAAATTCAACGGCTGATAAATTCTCCGCCAATCTCCTTTTCATCTCAACCATTAGTTCTACAACATTTTGAAACGTATTACAAGCGAATATGGTCACGATTCGTGCCTCTGGCGCTCGTGGCGCTATGATGGCAATTTTCGTAACTACCCCAAGTGTCCCTTCCGCGCCGATAAACAACTGCTTCAAGTCATACCCCGTATTATCTTTTCTATTCTCCTTCAGTAACGAACTCAACACCGTACCATCCGCGAGGACGACTTCTAAGCCTAAAACAGTTCCTCGCAAAGAGCCGTACTTGATCAGACGCAGACCGCCGGCATTTGTTGATACATTGCCTCCGATTTGACATTTACCTTTTGCGCCCAAGTCTAAGGGCATGCACATACCTCGTCGCATCAAAGCATCGTCTAGTTCTTCTAAAACGACACCAGCTTCGCACACGCACACCCCAGTGACATCATCGATACTCAAAACCGAATTCATACGTTTTAACGAAAGTATAACTTCATCGAAAACAGGCACGGCTCCTCCAACTAAACCAGTGTTGCCTCCTTGTGGGCACACGGCGATGTGGTTCTCGTGACAATATCGTAAAATTGTAGAAACCTCTTCGCTCGTGCGCGGAAACAGCGCACACTTTGACTTACCGAAATACTTTTTCTGCCAATCCGCGTTCATATCTTTCAATAATATTTCGTCCTCGCCATTACCATCATCATTATTATCATCGGGTGTATAAGTCTCCTCCTCATTCTTCTTCTTCTTCTTCTTCTTCTTTTTTTCCTTCTTTACAACGGTTTGTGCGACGTTTTCTGCACCAATCGCGCGGACGAAAAAATGAACGTCCTCGTCGGAGAGAACTTTATAACGGAGGCGATGGTTCATTTTCTTGCCTTTCTAGAAAGATGGCTATGTGCTATTTATGACATGCATTCGTATATGAGCAGGTGAGAAGAGTATTGCTCTCATTTTTATCCAGTTTGTTGTTTGTTTGTGGTAGTCGAGTCTTTCCGAGACGCGAAGAGAAACCGAACATAATTTTATTTTTTGGGGGGGAGAGGACAAAGGGCTTGATTTTATGAATTATTTGCTGCTTTGAACAAGAGGGT
>MDSX01083427.1_pt1 | contig 10130 bp, 7 predicted proteins | sample 811141 | NCBI WGS metagenome assembly MDSX01 (sample SAMN05326642, study PRJNA326480) | marine metagenome | isolation source: seawater | place: Atlantic Ocean: South East | collected 2010
TAGTTGTTCCCCAAGCTGCATTGCGGTAGCATCTCCAGTAAGCTCGTCGCCAAATAACACCTCAAATGAAGTTGCATAATCTGCACTTGCCGATACCAATATATTGTATGACCCTGATGAACTAACAATATCAACTACTAAATTTTCAGGAGCAATAAACGAAACTACTACAGTAACCGTTCCCTGTGCTGTAGAACCATCTAATGCTGTTCCAATAATTATCGCCTCATATATTCCTTCCATATATATGTGCTCTGCACTATTACCAGGGTTAATTGATTCAGACACATCTGACCCATCCCCATAATCTACATGAAAAGTTACAACTCCTTCACCAGTTGGTGTAAGCGTAACAAGCCCTGTATTATCTTGAGTAATACTAACCAAGGCTGATATATTGGTTGGCTCAGAGATTGTATCAACAAAATCAGCATTGCTTTCGTTTTCATCAACACAACTTATTATGAAAGCGATTAATAAAAATAGTCCTAAAAAATTTCTTAAAATTCTCATATTTATTATAGTTAGTTTAATATCCTGCGTTTTGAGTTAATCCTGAAACATCTACTTCTTGCTGTGGAATAGGGAAAACTTCATTCTTACCCTCAACAAATCCTGCAATCAATGATGATGCACGTCCTGTTCTAACAAGGTCAAAAAATCTATGACCTTCAAGCGATAACTCAAACTTTCTTTCTTCCAAAATAGCATCTGTCAAAGCAGTTCCAGATGCAGAAATGTCGTGATCATCATCTCCAAATGCTCTTCTTCTTACTTGATTTAAAAATTCCTGAGCAAGCCCGTCATCAATACCACCTCGATTATATGCTTCAGCTGCCATTAATAAAACATCTGAATATCTAATAATTCTAAAATTGGTGAGATAATTTAATTCTGTTTGTCCACCTGACTCACCAGCCCTAGGAATATATTTATTATTAAAATAACCCGTATGATCATAACCTTCAGTATAGCTTGACCCAGTTGCAGCAGCAAAAGCTTCTATATCAAGAACTGTTGCGTCTCTTCTTGAATCTCCTTCTTCAAATGAATTATAAAATTCAGCAGTTGGAACATTAAAACTCCATCCTTGTGCATATTCAGGTCCACTCCATCCTCTTGGGCCATTCATTATTATGGCATAGTTTCCTTCACTACAGTGAGCGCATCCCCAATCATACCAGTTGGACTGGTTAGAATACTGAATTTCGAATACAGATTCTGGGCCATTTTCACCAAACCTTAAAAATTGACTTCCATAATCTGATACAAGAGAGTAAACTCCAATGACATTATCAAGTGCTGAAGCAGCTTCTGTAAATTTATCTTGATATAATAATACTTTTCCTAATAAAGAATAAGCAGTATACCTATTAACCCTACCTGCTTCAGACTGAGAATCTGGAAGTGTGGCTATAGCATTTTGTAAATCCAATTCAATCTGAGCATAAACTTCTTCTTTTGGAGCTCTTGTTATTGTACCAGCCTCACCAGCCGTAAGTCTAGCTTCGGTAAATAATGGAACGTCTCCAAAGAATTTAACAAGTTCAAAATAATAATATGCTCTAAGGAAATAAACCTCACCATACATCGATTCCTTGCCGTCAAATTCGATATTAGATTTATTCTCCTCCATATAATTTGCCCTATTTACTCCTTCATATAAAAACTGCCATATTTGTTTCAGTACATTATTTTCGGGATAATGAGTCATATCATCTATTTGCTGAATTCCAATATAATCTGTCGCACTCTCACCACCACATAATGAGATTTCTGATGCAATTGCACCAAGTTGAATATTAAAGAATAGCCACTGAAGTGGATCATAAGTACCAACTAAAGCAGCATCATAATCTGATTCCTGCTGAAAATAAATTTCAGATGTTATCTGGTAACCTTCAATTGCCTCGTAATCAACATGATCAGTACATCTGTTGAAAATCAAAGTAATTAAAACCAGAAATAATATTGTTTTTAAATTTTTCATAGTATTTTATTTTAAAATTTAATATTTAATCCCATTGACCATATTCTGGGCTGTGGATAAGTTCCGTAATCAATCCCTGTGTTAAGAACACCTCCAACCGAAATTTCCGGATCATATCCTGAATAATCAGTCAAAGTAAGAGCATTTTTTACTTGGAAATAGGCTCTAACCTCATCGAATCCCCAAACGTCAGTAAGTACTTCTGGGAAAGTATAACCAATTTGAATATTTTTTATTCTAAGGTAGCTACCGTCCTCAATGTATCTGTCTGAGGCTCTGTTATTATTATTTGAATCTACAAAAGTTACTCTAGGCTCATCAAAGCTTGTTCCAGGACCAGTCCATCTTGCAAGAGTTGATGCAAACCTGTTAGTATAATTGAGATTTCTCTCATATGCTCTGTATATGTCATTACCAACAGAAGCATAAGTAAAGACACTAAGATCAAATGCATTATAAGCTAAGTTCAAATTCCAACCAATTGTAAAGTCAGGAAACGGATCACCAATCTGTGTTCTATCTGAATCATTAATAATACCATCGCCGTCTACATCTACAAATCTAATATCTCCTGGAACTGCTCCATTTTGCGTTGCATGACTGTTAACCTCTTGCTGATTTTGGAAAATTCCATCCGTTACATACCCAAAGAAATAACCAGGAGAGAAGCCTTCTTCAAATCTTACTATATTTCTGTAAGGAATTCCATAGCCAGCTCCCCATATATACTTATCACCATTATTTATAGCTACAACTTTATTTTCAGCAGTTGTAAAATTTAAATTAGATGAAATTTCGAGAGCTCCCGCAGATGTGTTTAACGAAATTGAAGCATCAATTCCTGTACTCTCAGTACTTCCTATATTTGTTGTTGGGAAAGATGGGACTCCAAGATATAATGAAAGGTTTGGGCTAAACAATAAATCATCAACAGTCTTTTTGAAATAGTCTACAGAAAGTGAAATTTTATTGTTTAAAATTCTTGTATCAATTCCGACATTCATTTGAACTTGATTTTCCCATGAGACATCATCGTTAGGAATTGATCCTAAAGCAGAACCCTGAGTTATGTTACCATTGAAAACATAACTTGGGAATGTTGAAATTAATGAAAATTGAGGACTGATGTTGTCATTTCCCAAAGTACCATAGCTAGCTCTCAATTTGAGATAATCTAGAACCGTAATGTCTTCAAAAAAATCTTCCTTTGAAACCACCCATCCGATAGATGCTGACGGAAAAAACCCAAACTTATTATTTCTACCGAAAGATGTACTACCATCCATTCTTCCTGTAAAAGAGGCGTAATATTTTTCATCATAATCGTATAAAACTCTTGCGAAATATGAAAGATTTCTTCCTACATACTGCCATGAACCTGATGTTTGCTGGGTTGCATTTCCTGTAGCAGCACTAACATCTGCATAATCCCATGAGTTGAAAGGAACGTCTTCATTGGTAGCTGAAATATTACTTCCTTTATTTTCTCCGATGGAAAAGCCGGCTACTGTTTGAAAATTATGATTTTCATTAAGGGTAAAATCATAATTTCCGTAAAGCTCATAGGTATAATTAAAATAATTAGTATGGCTTTCGCTAACTCTATTATGAGTTGAAGTTACATTACCTTCACTATCAACCGCAACAATTGGTGATAAGTCTGAATTTGCATTGGTTTGGTTATGACCAGCTCCATAAAATTGAAAAGGAAGAAATGCCTTTCCGTAAATATCTACATAGGTGTAACCAAATCTAGAGGTAATATTTAGATTTTCCATCAATTCGTGTTGTAATTCTATTTTACCCTGTATTTTATCCACCTTATTTTGATTGTAAGTATTATCAATCTGTGCTAGTGGATTAATAATTTCTTGAGTAATTGTTTCACTTATTCCAAATGAACCATTTTCGTATGGAGTAACCGTAGGATCAAAGTTTAACGCATTTGACAATACACTTGTAATTCCATTCTCAGATAAACTTTTCCCTTTGATATTCGAGTAATTAGTATTAACTAATAGCTTAGTCTTTTCATTTAAATCAGTGTTAATATTTGTAGTGAAGTTTGTTCTATTGAAAAAAGATTTTGTTCTATTGAAAAAAGATCTTGTACCTCCACCAACCACACCATCTTGAGCAGTATAACCTGCTGAAACGTAATATGATGTGCTTTCGCTACCACCTGAAGCAGTAATAGAATGATTAACAATAGGAGCATCGATTAATACTTCATCTTGCCAATTTGTTCCAACTCCAAAGCCTGAAATATTTGGAAAAACGATTCCTTCTCCTGCGTTTACGCTTGCTTCATTTAATATAGCAGCATATTCACTAGCATTCAATACATCAATTGTCCTAACAACTTCCTGCATTCCAACGGATGAATTAAAAGTAAAAGAAGTTTCGGAATTTCTTTCTCCTGTTTTTGTAGTAATAACTATTACACCACTACCACCTTTAACTCCATATATAGATGCTAAAGCAGCATCTTTCAAAACATTTATTGATTTAACATCATTTGGATTCAAAGAATTTAAATCATCTATCGAGGCAGAAACACCATCAATTACCACTAAAGGGTCATTTCCTGCATATGAAGTAATACCACGAATTAAAACCGTCGGTTTTGAGCCAGGTGAACCGCTTGAAATAATATTTATTCCAGAAGCCTGTCCCTGTAGTGCATCTTCAACTCTAACAGGAGATGATGCTTCAATCGCATCAGAGTTAACAGTTGAAACTGCACCAGAAATATCACTTAATTTTTGAGATCCATATCCGATTACAATAACCTCATCAAGTTCGCTTAGATCTTTATCCATCAAAACAGAAATATTTTGTGATATTTCATCAGTTGATGAAATTTTAAGATTTAGAGTTTTATAGCCGACATAACTAAAAACTAACTGAGATCCGTTTTCAAAATCTGAAATAGTAAAATTACCGTCAAAATCTGAAACAGCACCCTTGTTTTGTCCTTGAACAATGATATTAACACCGGCAAGAGGTTCACCGTCTTCAGAATCGGTAATAGAACCTGTAATGCTTTGTGCTTGAATACCTGTAAAAACAGAAATTAGAGCAATAAATAAGTTTAATATTGATTTTTTCATATTTAGATAAATTTATTGAACTTGTAAATTAGTGATTTAAAGACCTTGAACTTTAATATTTTAAAAAAAAAAAAAATAGTTGATTATATAACAAAAAAAACATGTAATCGATATTAATAGTTTAATAAAAAAACCGATTTCATAGAAATTTAATAATTAGAAAAATTATTAAACGAAAACGTTTTCGGGAAAACAAAATAAAAAAAGCTCCCCAAAAGGAAAGCTTTCATTGGTTTTAAACCTCTTGTAAATAAATACAAGTTCAACACAATACAAAGATAGTTATTTTTTTAATACACCAGTTCTGTAAAGCTGTTTAGCTGAATCCACTATTTCTTTATCTACTGATTTTGGATACCAATTTAATATTTCATTAGCATTATTAGTATGTAATTTTTCATGGGTTCCAATTCTCTTTGAAATCATCCTTAAAGATGGTGTGAAAAATGCAATAAATTTTAGAATTAAATTAGGGATTGTGAAAGATGGAACTTTATTAAAACCTGATTTTTTTAAAATTTTACAAAGTTCATTGAGATTTATCGTTTTTTCAGATAATAAAAATCTTTTGCCTTTAGAATTTGCATTTTCCATAGCTTTAACATGAGCATCTGCAACGTCATTTACCCCTACTATACTAATACTCAAATTAGGTATAAATGGAAGTTTAAAAAGTTTTTTTATTGTTAGTCTGTTTGACATACTTAATATACCTGTCATAGAAGGACCCAAAACTAAAACCGGGTTTATTGCGCAAGCATCAATTTTTGATTTAGTATTTTCTATAATATCCCACATTCCTTTTTCTGCCTTTGTCTTACTGATCACATAAGGCATATGAGTTTTATCAGATAAATCAGTCCAATCGTTATCATTGTATTCAGTTTTAGAGTTACCATATATTGCAGCAAAAGATGATGTTAACACAAATTTCTTTACGCCGTTTTTAATCGCTGAATTCAAACACCTATTCATCCCTTCAAAAGCAGGCTTAACAAGGATATCATAATCTACATCTCCAGGGATTACAGGTGAGGCCATATGGATTACAAAATCACAATTTTTTAAAGCTTCATCCCAGCCCTCATCTTTAAGAAGATTTAAAATGCAAAATTCTAAATTACTATGATTAACATTGTTTTTACTTAAAGAATCTTTTACTAAATGAATTTTTTCTTCTTCCCTCACAGATGTTATCACTTGATAGCCTTTGTTTAATAAAATTTTTATGCAATACATTGCAATATATCCAGAACCACCGCTTACAAATACTCTTTTCATAATGAACTAATATTTAAAAAGCTAATTTATAAATTAATTTGGTATAGTATTTGAAAATTATAAAGTATAAAAATTTATTATTAATATGAAAAATAAAGCATTATTTATATTATTAATTCTGGCAACTACAATAGGTTTTTCTCAAAAATTCTATACAGATAGTGGTTTAACAGAATTCAATGGATCTAAAGCTGCATTTGAACCCATAAAAGCTCAAAATAGTTCAACTATTTCACTTTTTAACGTAGAATCAGGGAATATTGCTGCTATTATTTTTATAAATAAATTTGATTTTAGACTAGGATTAATGCAAGAGCATTTCAACGAGAATTATATGGAAAGTGATAAATTTCCTAGGTCAACTTTTGAGGGAAAGATAGAAAATTTTGATTATAACAAACTTAACAACATCTTTCAAAACTATAATATTTCAGGGATGTTAACCATTAAAGGAGTTTCAAGAAATATAACAACGATTGCTAAAGTAAAAAAAGAACAAAATAAAATTAAAATAATTTCAAGTTTTTCGATTAAACTAAGTGATTTTAATGTAAAGATTCCTAAAATTGTTTTTAAAAAGATTAACGAAGAAGTAAAAATTAATTTATCTTTTACATATGATAAAAAATAATAAATTAAAATTTGCATGTTTTTTAACGATTATCCTAAGCTGTAATTTTATAAATTCTCAAGAAAGCCTTCTAGATGAAATAGATTATAATAACGAAGACTATAAAATTAGCGTATCTGCTTTTAAGGCAAATAAAGTTATCAATGGACAATCTACTAAACAATCCGGAAAAAAAGAACTTTATTTATACGTTGCACATCGATTTGGTTCGATTAAAAGTGGAATAAAAACTTTATTTGGGCTTGATATTGCAAATACCAAGATTGAATTATTGTATGGACTGTCTAACAATTTACAAATTGGATTTAGCAGAGAGTCCTTAAAAAAAATATATACTCTTAATTTTAAATATAAGATAACTAAACAAGGATCTAAATTTCCTATTAACTCCTCTATATATTCTAGCTATAATTATAATTCATCAATTAACGAAGAAATCTATTCATCTCTAAGTAGTTCAGACAGGAATCTTATTTTGGGACAATTATTATTGTCAGCAAGATTAAATAATAAATTTTCAATTCAGTTATCTCCAACATTTGCCAGAAAAAATTTTAACGAAACAATTTTTGAAGAAAAAAATAATTTAATCTTGGGTGCTACAACTAGCTATAGGATAACAAATAAACTTGCTTTTAATATTGAATATTTTGCGAATTTTAGTCGCCCAGAAAATTCACCTTACGAAAATGCATTAAGTTTTGGCATAGATATTGAAACTGGTGGTCATGTGTTTCAATTACTTTTTTCAAATACTCAATTCAGTGACGATGTCTCCGTACTAACTGACGCTGAGGGTTCATGGAGTGATGGTGAAATATATTTTGGGTTTAATATTTTAAGAGTGTTTTAAATGAAAAAAAAATTAGAAAATAGAAGAGAGTTTTTAAAAAAAGTATGCCCTACAATAGCATTTGCATTTTTTGGCCTATCATTTCTTGAAGCGTGTTCAACCGATGACGATTCAGACAATACCAGTCCTGGAAATAATGACCAAAATGGAGGTTCAGACAATAATGATGACAACAATAATAACGCGTTAGGTTTTACATCATCCGGAAGTGTTTTCACAATTGATTTAACGCATCCTAATTTTTCAAACCTATCAACAGTAGGAGGATGGTTAAATGGTTACGGTATTGGTTTAAGTATGTTATTTTTAAGAATTAGCTCTAGTCATATTCAGGCATATACAAATGTATGTCCTCACCAAGGTACTCAAAACCAATGGTCATTGCAATCTGGAGATATTTTCAGATGTGCTAATCACAATTATTCTTTTGACAGCACCTGTGAAACTTCAAGTTCGCTTCAATGTTATTCTACAAATATTGAGGGTAATAATCTAATTGTTGCTACTTAATCCGTTAGCTAAAACGAAGTTATTTAGAGAAATTGTATATAGCAAACGTTGCTAGCCAATGCTCGCCACCATAACCACTTTCAAACATAATATTATAACCTTCCTGAGAGTGTTTTTTTGCAATTGTTAGCAACAAATTTTTATCAAAATTATCTTCAAGTTTCATTGATATATCTTTTAAAGTCCATGCTCTATGAAACATTAAGCCAATTAAGTGACCAATGCCAGGATCTTTAGGATCTAGTACTTCAGGAGGATTAATTATATTACCAAAATTTCTTTGGTCAAATGAAGGTAAAAATTTATAAAACCAGTTATTAAACTCTCTTTTTTCAAGAATTAATGACATTAATGCAGCTTCAGCAAGACAAGGAGATAAAAAGTCTGTACCTGAAGGTTCGTATTCTACTGGGCAATCGATATCCCCTATAAAATTTTTAATACTATAATCCTTTATCTTTTGAAATAATAACTCATCATTTGCCGCTTTTGAATATTCTATCATAAGAGAAAATGAAAATGCACTATTGGCATGTGTTCCTGGCCTAAGTGGAGTTGAAAGTTTATCTAAAAATAATATAGTTCTATCACTAAGAAGATCAACAAGTGGCTTCATATTATTTGCCCACATCTGTGCTTTATCGTAATCCCAAGAAACTAATTCTGAGTATAATTTCATTAACCATGCCCAGCCATAGGTTCTTTCAAAACTCTTGGTAAATTCCTGTTTAAAAAACTGATATTCCTTGCTTAAATTTTCCTTACTTAAATTTTTATTAAGTTTTGATAAAATAATCTCTCTATCAGAAATTTCTGGATAATCTTTTAATATTTTGACCATTGCCCAGTGACCATGCACAGCAGAATGCCAATCCCAGCATCCGTAGAACGAAGGGGTAAGCTCATAATGTGGTTTTAACCAACTTTCATCACTAAATCTAAATCCTATTTTATAAGGGTATTTTTGATCAACACATTTTACAGAAAGAGAAACTAACTCGTTTGCTAATTTCTCGTTAAGTCTAATATTTTCAATTTTTTCATGATTATTTTTAGCACACCCTAAAATGACCAATACAACCAACAGTAAACATGTCTTAATTTTTGCTCGCATTAAATAATTTTTAATTAATTAGAAAGGTAATGAATTGAAATTATTTTTTTAATATTTTGAATATTTTTGCTCCAATCTTTACGTTATATAATCCTGGTTTAAAAGCCGAAATATCAAATATATTATATCCTTTAACTAATCTAGATTCATAAACAGACTTACCGGTTAAATCAAAAACAATTATACTCTCGTCATTTGATTGATTATTGATTTTAAAAAGATTTTCAATTGGATTTGGGTAATAAGAAAATTCCGATTGATTTTCTGTGTTAACATAAAGACTACATTCTTCAATTAAGCCGTTAATCGAATATTGAGATACAAAATCCCAAATTTCGTTATTTGAATTTATATCCATATTCCCTGTAGACCCAGGCCAATCATGTCCACCTCCGTTTACACGAAGTTCCACAACAGAGACACAAGCTTCACCATTTCCCCATATTCTTTTAGTTACTGTAGAACCGTCAGAAAAATTATTATTTGGTAAATCAATTTCTGAAGGATTTATATCAGTATTATTGTAATTAGTCCAATACTGGTGTGTATCATCAGCAGAGATATAATAAGTTACTCCGTTATACACGACACCATCGTAATTTGACTCATAATCTTCTGTTCCTAGAATTGTCATTATA